>OGYJ01002486.1_pt1 | contig 12378 bp, 12 predicted proteins | sample 1576531 | NCBI WGS metagenome assembly OGYJ01 (sample SAMEA3541574, study PRJEB24748) | human gut metagenome | biome: human gut; feature: human-associated habitat; material: faeces | place: China | collected 2012 | reverse complement strand
CGAAGGGCTTCCACCGTCCCCTTCTCTCTGCTGACCGGGTGCTGCACAGTTCTTCTCCATCCAAGCGTTCTGTTCTGGATTTTTATATTTTACCACATTCGAGCCGAATGTCAACCGTTTCGGCGGGTAATTTCCGCCGCACGAGCGACAGCGGCGCGGCCCTGCACGGCAGCGGCATGGTAAAGCGCTGCATCGGGTGCGGCACGCTCTCGAGCGGAAGGCCATCGGCATCGCGCAGATCCTGCGCCGTGAAGGTCACGGGCGGCGCGGCGTTCGTGACGAGCTCGAGCGTGTCGCCGACGGAAAACTTGTTGCGCTGCGTCAGCACGGCGCGCCCGTCGGGCGCAGCGCCCTCCACAACGGCGCAGACCTCCGCCCCGGCAAAGTAGGCGGAGTTTGCCGTGTACTGCCCCGGCTGGCCGAAATAGAACCCGGTACTGTACGGCCGGTGGCTGATCTGCAGCACCTCGCGCTGCCAGACCGGGTCGAGCGGCCGCCCGGCGACGGCATCATCGAGCGCGTGGCGGTAGGCATTCGTGACCGCGCCGACATAATAGGCGCTCTTGGTGCGCCCCTCGATCTTCAGGCTCGTAATGCCGGCCGCCAGCAGCTCCGGCAGGTGATCGATCATGCACATGTCGCGGGAGTTGAAGATGTACGTCCCGCGCTCGTCCTCCGTGATGTCAAACACCTGGCCGGGGCGCTTGGACTCCGTGAGGCCGTACTTCCAACGGCAGGGCTGGGCGCAGCGGCCGCGGTTGGCATCGCGCCCGGTGAGGTAGTTTGACAGCAGGCAGCGGCCGGAAAACGACACGCACATTGCCCCGTGCACGAATGCCTCGAGCTCCAGCTCAGGCGGCGTGTGGGCGCGGATGGCGGCGATCTCGGCGAGCGACAGCTCGCGCGCGAGCACGACCCGCTGCGCGCCGAGATCATACAGCGCCGCCGCAGCCGCCGAATTGACCACGCCGAACTGCGTGCTCACGTGCAGCGCGACGTGCGGCGCATAGCGCTTTGCGAGCGTGATCACGCCAAGATCGGCCGCGATGATCGCATCCACGCCAGCGTCGTCGAGCAGCTCCAGATACGCCGGCAGCTGCGCCATCTCGTCATTGCGGGGCAGGGTGTTGCACGTCACGTGCACGGCGGCGCCCTGCGCGTGCGCAAGCCGCACGGCCGCGCGGATGCCGTCCGGCGTGAAATTTTCGGCCCCGGCGCGCATGCCGAACTGCGCTCCGGCCAGATACACTGCGTCTGCGCCGAAATGGAGCGCCATTTGCAGGCGCTCCAGATCTCCGGCAGGGCATAACAATTCCGGTTTGTTCATATTCGTCCCCGCTTATTGTGAATAACTCTGTTTGGCCACGAACGCCTGGAACTCGCCATAGTTCGTGAAGAACTTGTGCGTACCGGACTCGGCGTCGAGCGCGTAGTACAGCGCCTGCGTGCTTGCCGGCGAGAGCGCCGCCTTGATGGACGCAAGGCCGGGGTTTGCAATCGGCGTGGGCGGCAGGCCCTTGTTCTGATAGGTGTTGTACGGGCTGTCGATCTTCGTATCCTCCACGGTGAGCACATCCTTGTGCTCCGGCAGGACGTACATGATCGTCGAGTCGATCTGCAGCGGCATGCCGGCCTCGATACGGTTATAGATGACGGCGGCGATCATGGCGCGCTCATCGTCGTTGGCTGCTTCCTTTTCGATCATGGACGCGACCGTGACGACCTCCTGCATGGTCATGCCGCGCTCGTCCGCCTTTTCGAGCATCTCGGCCGTGATGCGGTCGTGGAAGTTCTCCAGGAACTTATTGATGGCGCTCGATGCCTGCATGCCCTGATAGAACTCATACGTGTCCGGGAACAGGAAGCCCTCGAGGCGCTTGGCGTCGCCCTGCATGCTCTGGTCGATGAACGAGTAGTTGTAGGAATAATTGGCTGCCGCGTCCATGAGGTCGTCATACGAGCAGACGTTTTCATCCTCGAGTTTGCGGAAGATCTGCTCCATCGTATAACCCTCGGGGATGGTGACCTTGGTCGTGACCATGGCGCCGGAGCCGACCTGCATCTTCTTGACGAGCGCGCGGTAATCATAGTTCGTGCTCAGCTCATACGTGCCGGGGTCGATCTTCGTTTTCGCGTGCGAAACACTGCAGTAAAGCTCGAAGAGGCCCTTATACTTGATGATACCGGCGTCCTTGAGCTGCTTTGCCACGTAGCCCACGCTCACCTGATGGCCGGAGCGCTCCTTGGCATTGCCGTCGGCGTCCGTGTACGAAATGGTGACGTCCTTGAACTCGGACTTATCGAGCGTGACCGTCGCTGTGACCGGCTCTTTGTTGAGCGCGAGCACGTCCGACGCCGCCATCCAGCCGACGCAGGCGAGAATGATGCTGATGCTGACGACAAAGACAAAATAGATCAGGCCGCCGAGGCAGCCGCTGCGGCCGGCGCGGCGCGGCGCTTCCGGCGTTCGAGCTTAGGACGGAGGTGCGCAACGGCAGTTTCCAGTACTCGTCGCTGCCCAAGGCGGTGGACGGCATCAACATCGACGTCCGGATCGCCAATCCCGGCGGCGTGGCGGATAAGACCGAACTCGACCTCTCGAAATTCACGCTCCGGATGGCCGGGAATTCGCTTTCGGCGTCGGCCTATGCGACCAATCTGGTCAGCGACCCGACGTTCCGTGCCGCGGTGGACGGCCGTGTCGATTTGGGGGCCGTCAGAGAGGTGTATCCGCTCGAAAAGGGGATGGAGCTGAGCGGTCTGATTACCGCCGACGTGAAGGTTTCGGGCCGTATGTCCGACATCGAAAAGAGCCGCTACGAGCGGATCGGCGCGTCGGGAACGTTCGTCGTCGAGCGGCTGGGCCTGACCATGCCCGAACTGCCTGCGGTCCATATCCGCCGTGCCGCCGCGACCATTACGCCCGCGGCCATGACGCTCGGCGAACTCGGCCTTACGATAGGCCGGAGCGATCTGGCGGCCAACGGCCAGCTGTCAGGCTACATCGGCTACCTGCTGCGGGGCGACATGCTTTCGGGACGTCTCTATGTGAAGTCCGACCTGCTGGACCTGAACGAAATGATGAACGTCATGCCCGATTCCGCACCGGAGGAGACCCCGGAGACGTCGTCGGCCGGGACTTCCGCCGAACCGGCGCAGGCGCTCGAAGTGCCGCGCAACCTGAATCTTTCGCTCAATACCGAACTGCAGAAGGTGCTCTTCCAGAAAATGACCGTCTCCGGTATATCGGGCGAGATGCGCGTAGCCGGCGGCGCCCTTTCGCTCGAACGGCTGCGCATGCAGCTCTTCGGCGGTTCGGCGACCGCTTCGGGCAGCTATTCGACGGCGACCGCTTCGGGCAGCTATTCGACGGCGGCCGATCCGCAGCGTCCGGCGCTGAAGCTGGCATTGGGACTTGCGGGCGCTTCGTTCTCCAAGACGTTCGACGAGCTGGAGATGGTGCAGAAACTCGTGCCGCTGTTCGCCAAAACGGGCGGCGATTATTCGTTGTCGCTCGACATGACGACCGCGCTCGATCCGAATATGGAACCCGACCTGCAGTCGCTCGACGCCACGGGCGAAATCAAGTCGGCGAACATCCGTATCCAGAACCTCGAAGCGTTCGATGCGCTGGCCAAGGCGCTCGACAACGACAAACTGCGGAAAATCGAAGCCAAGGACGTCGCCGTCCGTTTCTCGATCAGGGACGGCCGGATTACGACCCAGCCCTTCGACCTGAAGATGGGCGACATAAAGATCAACATGTCCGGTTCGACGGGACTCGACCAGACCATCGACTATACGGCCAAGGTGGCCCTGCCTGCGGGTTCTGCGGGCGGGATCTTGGAGTCGGTCAATGTCGGCATAGGCGGTACGTTCACCTCGCCCAAGATCACGCTCGGCGTGAAGGAAGCGGCCGAGCAGGCCGTGAAGAACGTCATCGACCAGCAGATCCAGAAGCTCACGGGCAGCGAATCGCTCGGCGAGGAGATTCAGAAGCAGGCCGACAACCTGCGCAAGGAGGCCAAACGTGCCGGCGACAAGCTGGTCGAAGCCGCCGAAGCGCAGCGCACGAAACTTGTGGACGGCGCCAAGGAGAAGGGTGCTTTGGCGAAGCTGGCGGCCGAGAAAGCGGGCGACAAGCTGGTCGAGGAGGCCAAGAAACAGGCCGACAAACTCAGCGCCGAAGCTGAAAGACAGATCGAAAAACTCACGGCGAAGCAGGAGTAGGGAATGCTTGTTCTTTTCGCCGTCATTCTCGGAGGAATCGTCACGGGGCGCCTGCTGCAAAGCCGGCGCCTCGCGTTCGTCTCCCGGCTGATCGCCGTCATCATCTGGGCATTGTTGTTCCTGCTCGGACTGGAAGTCGGTTCCGATCCCGCCGTCGTGGGCGGCATGGCGACGCTGGGGCGTACCGCCTTCGTAATCTTCGTCTTCTCGGTCGCGGGAAGCATCGGGGCTTCGTGGCTGTTGTGGCGGCGTATCCGGGGCCGCACTGCTTCCGGGACGGAGGGCGCCGCGGCAAATCCGGCATCTGCCGGCTCTGTTGCGGGCCGCGGATTTGGGGCCGGAGGCGGGGGCTGCGGTGCGAATGGCTTTTCCGGGAGTGTTGCGGATCAATCTTCCGAAGCGCTCCCCAATCCGGCGGCGTGTGGCGCGTCATGTTCGCCCGAATCTTCGGATTCAGCGGCGTGTGGCGCGTCATGCTTGCCCGAACCTTCGGAGCCGGCATTGTTTTGCGCGCCGTGTTCTCCCCAATCTTCTTCGGCGGCGTGCGAGCCGACGCCCGCGCCTGCTTCTCCGGCCTCCGAGCCGGAAAAAACGCTGTCGATGTGGGGGGCTCTGAAAGGGAGTCTGGTGATCGTCGCCTTCTTCGTCGCCGGATGCGTTGCAGGACTTTTCGCTCTTGTGCCGTTCGATGTCGTCGGGGCGCGTGTCAGCACGTATGTTCTCTATGCGCTGATGTTTTGTGTCGGCGTGACGCTGGGCCATGATGAAACCCTTGCGGGACGTGTCCGGCGGCTCGATCCGCGGCTGGCGCTGCTGCCCGTGATGACTGCCGTCGGAACGCTGGCGGGCGCGGCTCTCGCGACGCCGCTTCTGCCGCCGCTGGCCGTGACCGATACGCTGGCCGTCGGTTCGGGTTTCGGCTATTATTCGCTGTCGAGCATCTTTATCGCCGATTTCCGGGGCGCGGAGCTGGGAACCGTCGCTCTGCTATGCAATGTCATGCGCGAGATCTTCACGCTGCTGGCCGCTCCGCTGGTCGCCCGTTGGTGCGGACCGCTGGCGGCCGTCTCGATCGGCGGTGCGACCACCTTCGACACCACGCTCCCCGTCATCACGCAGGCGGCCGGAAAACCCTATGCCGTGGTTTCGATTTTCCACGGCTGCACGCTCGATTTCAGCGTTCCGTTTCTGGTGACGTTTTTCTGTACGCTGTAATTGTTGGCCGCAATAAAAATCCCCGCCGGAGCAGGGAGATAAGGTCGAATCCGGTCCGAGTCCGGACGTGCGGGGAATCGGACTGCGGGGCTGCTGCCGAGTCCGGGAGTCCGTGCGTGCGGTAATTCCGGTTTCGGCCGGGGACCTCTTGTCTTTGCGGGCCTCTTGTTGCCTGCGGGCGCTTTATTTCCGGATATAGGTCTGCAACGCCGCGACGTATTCGGCGAAGGCGTCGCGTCCCGTGTCGGTGATGCGGCAGACGGTGCAGGGCATCTTGCCCCGGAAGGTCTTTTCGATTTCGATGTAATTCGCTTTCGCCAGCTTGTCCAGCTGTACCGAAAGGTTGCCCGCCGTGGCTCCGGTCTGCTGCCGGATAAAGACGAAATCGGCACTTTCGACCCCGATGAGGATCGACATCACGGCCAGACGCAGTTCGGAATGCAGCAGGGGGTTGAGTTCTTTAAACACGGTTCCGGCGTTCGTTGTAGCGCAGCACGATTCCTGTTCCGAAGAAGAGGATGACGGCTGCCGCAAGGGTGAGTATGAATTGGGAGACGGTCTCTCCTGCTGCTGCGGCCCGGAAGATCCATGCGGCGAGAAATGCCCCCGAAATGCTGATGAAAAGCAGTCCGGCCAGCGATCCGCTCTGGTTTGACCGGTTGGCTTCGCTGCGGCGGAACAGTTCGCCCGTGACGCCCGCCGCAATGGCTGCGCCCATGGTCAGCAGTCCCATGACGGGCAGCTGCAGTCCGTCGCCCGTGGCGACATATCCCGCAGTGTAGAGACATACGCCGAGCGCATAGGCCCAGACGTTCATCAGTGTCCGGTCGTTGGCCGTGACCGTGCGGTGACTTCTGTAATGGAAATAGAGGGCGGCCAGCCCGGCGACCGTTCCGGCGAGGACCAGCAGCAGCGTCAAATTCCGGCCCGTCGTCCGCCGGACGACGTAATCCGCCGTCCGGAGTTGTGACGGCCAGCGCCAGCGCTCCTGCGCCGAAGAAAAGCGTGCTCCGCACGAAACTCAGTTTGCGTCGCTGCGCTTCGAGCGAGCGGGCGATCAGCTCCATCGCCTCTTTTTCGGACATTTTCCGTTCTTCCATACGGCTATTGTTTCGGATGATTCGACTTGTAGTTGAGGATATGCCCCGGCACGATCATCATTGCGACGAATCCGGCGATAAAGAGCGCCGGCACCCAATAACCGGTCGCGGCGAGCGATACGGGGGCGAGGACGATTGCCGCGGCCCCGCCGACGGCGGCCGGGACGAAGCGGATGACAAGCCCCGTGATGGCTGTTCCCATGCCCATCATCAGCAGGATGACGAAGAGGATCGGGACCGGCATGTCGCCGAATACCGAGAGCAGGCTGACGAACCATGCCGTGAGACCCATTACCAGCCACACCTGACCGATTACGCGGTCGATGAAGGTGTAGACCCTGCCGTCGTCCGCCTTGGGCATCGTCAGCAGACTCAGCGCGGTTCCGAACACGGGCAGCAGCAGCCATAAGTAGTACCAGTTCCGACCCGGAAAGAGTGCGTAGGCGGCCCATACGGCGAGTGTCGTGACGACGGTCGCATAGCCCCATATCAGGAACGGCCGCCCGGCGTTGCGGACCATGCGGCTGCGGGTGTTGTCGATCATGCGGCCGACGAGTGCGATGTTTTCGGCGGCGTTCAGCGGCCTGTCCGCCGCTGCGCTGCCCGTTGCCGCGCCATCTGCCGCAGTGCTGTCCGTTGCCGCGCCGCCCTCCGCAGTGCCGTTTTCGGTCGCTGCGCCGTCTTCCTCCGTACTGCCGTCTTCCTCTGCTGCGCCGTCTTTCGTCGCCTTGCCGGGCCGCGGTCCGGCCGCTTGTTTCACGTCGCTGCGGGAGTGTCTGTACCGGTAATTGAGGATATGTCCCGGAATAATCGTCATCAGGACGAAGGCTGCCAGAAACAGTCCGGCGTGCCAGTTTCCGGTGACGACGAGCGAGACCGACGCCAGCACGATTCCGGCGATGCCGCCCGCCACGCCGGGCTTGAAGCCGATGATCAGGTTGTTGATGGTCGTGCCCAGACCGATCATCAGCAATACGGTGAATGCGACCGGAAACCGGACGACGAAACAGATCGCCAGCGTGCTTATCAGCAGGGTGGCGGGGCCTATTACGCTCCAGATGAGGTCGAGTACGCGGTCCACGTAGGTGTGCACCGAGCCTTCGGCCGCCTTGGGGCGCGTGAAGTACATCAGCGCGCTGCCCAAGAGGGGCAGCATGAACCAAAGGTAGTTCCAGCGTACGTCGCCGGTGCAGGACACTGCGGCCCATACGGCGATTAATGTCGCGGCGGTCGCATAGCCCCACGCCAGAAACGGCCGTCCGGCGTTGCGGACCATGCGGCTGCGGGTATTTTCGATCATCCGCCCGATGAGCGCCAAACTCTCGGCGGCGTCCAGCTTTCTGTCTTCCATGTCTGTCGGATTTCGGGGTTAAAGTTACGAATTTATTCCGGGTGTTCCTCGCTTTTCACCGGATGTCTGTGCGTCTTCTGCGGCGTTTCAGCCGTACGCGGGGCGGCGGTCTATTCCGCGGCAGGGTAGCGGAGGCGTATCGTCACGGCGTTCCGCTCTGCGGGCAGGGTGCACTTTTTCGCGGCATAGCCTTCGGCCGGGCCGCGTTCGCCCGTCTTCATTTTGTAGTCGCCGTCCTCGTCGTGGAGGAGCGATACCTCGGCCGCATCGGCGTCGATGCCTTCGAGCGTTACCACGACTTCGCCCCTCTTGGCGGGCGACATGCCGTAAACGGGCTGTTTCTGTCCGGCGACTTTCGCCATCGCCAGAATACTGCCTTTGTCGCTGCGGATGTCCGCTGCGGTGATTTCAAGGGTTTTGGCCGCGGCGGCAACGGATGCCAGCGCAAAAACGACGGTCAGGACGAGTTTCCATGCTTTCATGGTTGCGGAGGTTTTAGCGGTAATTGTTTTCGTCGTCGCAGTCGGTGAGATACCAGACCAGCGACAGCACCAGATTCAGCCCCCATCCTGCTGCGACCCATGCCACCCACCAGTAATGGGGCGAGGTCTGCCAGTTGACGAAGGCGAGGAATGCGCAGACTACGAGGTAGGTGGTGATGCGGCGGGTGAACCAGCGGCCGAAAAGGCGGCGTTTGTCCGGGGAGGTGTTCGTGAGTTCCATGCTGTTCGGTTTTTAAGATTCTTTTGTCGTGTCGTAAATATATTGCGAATATAAAGTAGTTTATATAATAAACCAAATTTTCCGGCGGGATTTTTATGGAAAAAACAGATACCTATATTAATTGCGGGGAAATTTTCCGCTTCCCACTGTTTTTCATCCGCCGAAAAATCGTATTTTTGCGGAAATTCGATACTGATCCGTTATGAAAAGAATCCTCCTGCTTTTTATCGCCCTTGCGGCCGCATGGGGCGCCGCGGCTAAAATCCGGCTGCCCGAAATCATCGGCAACGACATGGTGCTTCAACAGAATGCCGAGGTCCGGTTGTGGGGCTGGGCCGAGCCGCATGCCGCGGTGAAAGTCGAGACCTCGTGGGGCGCCGGAGCCGCTGTGAAAAGCGACGCCGACGGTCGCTGGGCCGTATCGGTCCGGACGCCGGCCGGAAGTTACGAGCCGCAGCGGATTACCTTCGCCAGCGGCGACCGCGTGACGTTCGACCGCGTGCTGATCGGCGAAGTGTGGTTCGCCGGAGGGCAGAGCAATATGGAGATGCCGCTCGGCGGTTTCTGGCAGTGTCCGGTTACGGATGCGAACGAGATCATCGCCCGCGCGGGCGCCAAAAGCGGGAAACTCCATTATGTGAAGATTCCGCATGCCGCCGCCTATACGCCGCAGGACCGGACGGCCGGAAGCTGGACCCCCTGCACGACCGCTACTGCGGCGAAATTCACCGCTGCGGGTTACTTCTTCGCCGAAATGCTCAACGACGTGCTCGGCGTTCCGGTCGGCATCATCGACTGCTCGTGGGGCGGAAGCCGCGTCGAAAGCTGGATGAGCCGCGAAGTGCTGAGCGGTTATTCGGACATCGACCTGACCGAAGAGGGAATCTCCCGCGTCGCGCAGCACCTGCGTCCGATGGTCATGTATAATGCCATGCTCCGTCCCGTGGCGGGCTATACCGTCCGCGGATTCCTCTGGTATCAGGGCGAATCGAACGTCGGCCGCTACATGGATTACGCTGCGCGGCTGGCCGATATGGTCTCGTTGTGGCGCGGATTGTGGGGGCGGGACGACCTGCCGTTCTATTACGTCGAGATCGCTCCCTTCGAGTACGGCAACGGGAAGTCGCCCTACCTGCGCGAAGCGCAGTGCCGGGCGCAGGAGCTGATTCCCAACAGCGGCATGATTTGCACCAACGATCTGGTGGAGCCTTACGAGTTTTGCAATGTCCACCCGAAGAACAAGCGGGACGTGGGCTACCGGCTGGCCTTCATGGCGCTGAACAAGACCTACGGGATGAAGGAGATCGCCTGCCAAAGCCCGCAGTACGAGTCGATGGAGATCCGCGACGGCAAAGCCCGCATCAGGTTCAAATATATGGATCAGGGTTTCAACCGGATGGCCGACATCCGCGGATTCGAGATCTGCGGCGCCGACAAGGTTTTTTATCCGGCCGATGCGGTCGTCGAAAACCAGTTCGCTCTGGTCGTTTCGTCGGAGAAAGTGCCGGAACCCGTGGCCGTGCGCTACTGTTTCCGCGATTTCCAGCCGGGCAATCTGGCCGATACCCGCGAACTGCCGGTCGTTCCTTTCCGTACGGACGATTTCTGAGTTTGCTGACCGTCGGAATTGCAGGACCCGGCCCTGAAAAATGAAATTCACCCCTGCCGCACTTCGCTGCGCAGGGGTGAAATCGTCTGAGACCGCTTGTCCGGCCGGTTCCTGCGTTATTTGGCGGGTACTTCCTTCAGTACCACGTCCGCCCATTCGGGATGGCGGTAGATGTATTGTGCGACGAAGGGGCACTGGGGGATCATCGGCAGTTTCTTGGCGCGGAGATCCTCCAATACGGCGCGCGTCAGCTCCGAGCCGATGCCCTGTCCTTCGTATTTTTCGGGAACCTCGGTGTGCGTCAGGACGATGAATCCCTGCGCCTTGATGTATTCGATCATGGCGAGATCCCCGCCGAGGTCGAATTCGTATCGCTTTTCCGCAGCGTTGTCGATCAGTTCGTGTTTCTTTTCCATAATCCTGAGTTTTAGATGTCGGCTTTGTTTCTTCAAATATAGAGCCTAAACGGGAAAATTGCTACTTTTGCAGACAGAATATGGACAACATTTCCGATATATTGCTGGACTGGTACGCCCGACACGGCCGCGATCTGCCTTGGAGACGCACCCGCGATCCTTACCGCATCTGGCTTTCCGAAGTTATCCTCCAGCAGACCCGCGTCGCGCAGGGCATGGACTATTACCTGCGCTTCACGGAGCGCTTTCCCGACGTCGGGTCGCTGGCCGCCGCTCCGGAGGACGAGGTGCTCAAGTTGTGGCAGGGACTCGGCTATTACAGCCGTGCGCGCAACCTGCACGCCGCGGCGCGGCAGGTCGCGGAGCGGTTCGGAGGCGTGTTTCCCCGGTCTTACGACGAGGTCCGCTCGCTGCGGGGCGTCGGCGACTATACCGCCGCGGCCGTCTGCTCGGCCGCTTACGACGCTCCCTGCGCCGTGCTCGACGGCAATGTTTTCCGGGTGCTGGCGCGGCTTTTCGATATCGACCTTCCGATCGACTCCACGGCCGGAAAGCGCACGTTCGCCGAACTGGCGCAGATGCAGCTCGACAAGCGCTGTCCGGGGCGTTACAATCAGGCCGTCATGGATTTCGGGGCGCTGCAATGCACTCCGGCGCAGCCCGGATGCGCCGACTGTCCGCTTGCGTCGCGCTGTCTGGCTCTGGCCGCAGGAACGGTTGCGGAGCGTCCCGTCAAGCAGTCGAAAACCAAGGTGCGCGACCGTTGGTTCAACTACCTGCACGTCACATGCGGCGACCGGACCTTGTTGCGGCGGCGCGGGGAAGGCGACATCTGGCAGGGGCTGTACGAGTTTCCGATGATCGAGACGGACCGTGCGGCGGATTTTTCGGAACTAACCGCTTCGGAAGAGTTCCGAACCGTGTTGGGCGGCGTCGAATGGCGTCTGCTGCGGAGCGTCGCAATGCCGAAACACCAGCTCTCGCACCAGACGCTGCATGCCGTGTTCCACCGCATCGAGATCTCTTTCCCGGTGGATTTCCCCTCCGTGCCGACCGCCACGCTGGGCGACTATGCCGTGCCGCGGCTGATCGACCGCTATCTGGACCGGCAGCCGTGAAAAATCCCTGCCGAGGCAGGGATTCGTCTTGTGTGCAAACGCCGCCGGGGGCGTGTTTTGTGCGTGTATCTGTTCCGTCAGCGTATCAGATACCAGATATAGGCGACGTATATCATCAGGAAGATCGCGCCCTCCCAGCGGTCGATCTGCTTCCTGCGGAAGGTGAACGCTGTCAGCAACAACAGCAGGGAGCTTAGCACCACCATCAGAATGTCGGTCGTCGTGATGCCGCCCATCGTCAGCGGGCGGATCGTCGCGCTCACGCCGAGGATCAGCAGTATATTGGCGATGTTGGACCCGATGACGTTGCCCAGCGCCATTTCGGACTTTCCTTTGAGCAGAGATACGACCGACGAGGCCAGTTCGGGCAGTGACGTGCCGCCTGCGACGAGCGTAATGGCGATAACCGATTCGCTGATGCCCAGCCTGCGGGCGATCTCCGTGGCGCTTTTCAGGAACATGTCGCCGCCGAAAATCAGCCCGGCGAGTCCTCCGGCGATCATGACGACCGCCAGCCAGAGGGCCGCCGGCTTTTTGGCGCCGGCATCGGCGGGCGCCGCTTCGGGCCGTTTCGTGGTGCGGATCGTGAACCACATCAGCGCAATGTAGAGCGCCA
>OGYJ01002477.1_pt1 | contig 12411 bp, 13 predicted proteins | sample 1576531 | NCBI WGS metagenome assembly OGYJ01 (sample SAMEA3541574, study PRJEB24748) | human gut metagenome | biome: human gut; feature: human-associated habitat; material: faeces | place: China | collected 2012 | reverse complement strand
GCGCACTTGACACAAACTCGGCATGCGCAAAAAGCGTGCGCAGAAATGAGAGGAAGAAAAATGATAGCATTGGCAAGTGACCACGGTGGATATGAACTGAAACAGAAGGTGATCGGATATCTGGAGGCAAATGGCTATACGTGCCATGATTTCGGCTGCTACAGTCTGGAATCCTGTGATTATCCGGAGTTTGGACGCGCTGCAGCAGAAGCAGTTGCAAAGGGCGAATGTGAAAAGGGAATCGTCATCTGTACAACCGGTATTGGTATTTCGATCGTTGCCAACAAGGTTCCCGGTATCCGCTGCGGACTTTGCGCAGACACCTATTCCGCAAAAATGACAAGAGAGCATAACGATGCCAATATGCTGGCAATGGGCGCTGGAATTGTCGGACCGAACCTGGCCCTGTCGATCGTAGAGACGTTTTTAAATACACCGTTTTCCGGCGATGAAAAGCATGTCAGAAGAATCAATAAGATTGAAGAAGAAGTAAAATAATGGTATGATGTTGGGAACATAAAACGAAGGAGGACAATGAAAATGTCAAAGGTAATGGTAATGGATCATCCCCTGATCCAGCACAAGATCGGTCTGATCCGCAAAAAGGAAACGGGTACAAAGGATTTCAGAGAGACGATCAGCGAAATCGCAATGATGATCTGCTATGAAGCAACCAGACATCTGGAGCTGGCAGATGTGCAGATCGAGACTCCTATCTGCAGCACAACAGTAAAAGAGATCAAAGGACGTAAAATGGCCATTGTTCCGATCCTGCGTGCAGGACTGGGTATGGTAGACGGTGCGCTCAAGATGATCCCGGCAGCAAAGATCGGTCATATCGGCTTGTACCGCGACCCGGAGACATTAAAGCCTGTAGAATATTACTGTAAGCTTCCGGCTGACTGCGCAGAAAGAGAAGTTTTCGTTGTTGACCCGATGCTGGCAACCGGCGGCTCTTCCGTAGCAGCAATCCGTATGCTGAAAGAAAAAGGCTGTAAGAAGATCCATTTTCTGTGTATCATTGCAGCTCCTGAGGGTGTAAAGGCAATGCAGGAAGCGCATCCTGACGTAGACGTTTATATCGGCGCACTGGATGAACATTTAAACGAGCACGGTTATATCGTACCCGGTCTGGGCGATGCCGGCGACAGAATTTTTGGCACAAAATAAAACCGGATTTTTATAAGGAGGGTGTATGAAGCGGGAGGATTATATTTCCTGGGATGAATATTTTATGGGAGTAGCCAAGCTCGCGGGAATGCGCTCGAAAGATCCCGGCACGCAGGTTGGGGCATGTATTGTGGGACAGGACAATAAAATCCTTTCCATGGGGTATAATGGCTTCCCGATCGGCTGCTCTGATGATGAATTTCCCTGGGAGCGGGAGGGGGATACGTTAAAGACGAAGTATCCTTATGTGACGCACAGCGAGTTGAATGCCATTTTAAACTACCGCGGCGGAAGCCTGGCTGGGGCGAAACTCTATGTGACGCTTTTTCCCTGTAATGAGTGCGCAAAAGCGATTATCCAGAGCGGAATCCGGGAAGTGATTTACGATTGCGACAAGTATGCGGAAACCCCGTCTGTCCGGGCATCCAAGCGGATGTTTCGGGCAGCGGGCGTGGCGTACAGACCTTACAGCAGAAGCGGACGGACCGTAAAGATGGAGCTTTGATGAGAGGGACAAAACGGGGATTCCGAAGAACAATTGCCAGCCTGCTTGTTTTTTCTCTCTGTATCGCTGCAGCTCCGATGCTGCCGGCAAGGGCGGACAATAAGATCAACGAGCTGCAGAATCAGATCAAGGAAGAACAGAAAAAACAGAACGATACGAAGGACCAGAAAAAACAGACGGAAAACAATATCAATTCCCTGAACAATGTGAAAACCTCCCTGCAGGGGGAGTTAAACGGTCTGACGGATGACCTGACGCAGATCAGCAGCCGGCTGGAAGAAATCGAACAGAATATTATCGACAAGAACCAGGAAATTTCCGATACGCAGGAAAAGCTGGAGCAGGCGAAGGAGACGGAGAGCAGCCAGTATGCGGCGATGAAGCAGCGGCTGCGTTATCTTTACCGTGACAATAACCGCACGTATTATGAGATTTTATTCAGTGCGATGACGTTTTCTGAACTGCTGAACCAGAGTATTTATGTGGAAAAGCTCCATGAGTACGACCACAGGATGCTTTTGAGCTACAAAGCGCAGCGGGAAGCGATTGAAGAGATGGAGGCGAAGCTGGAGGAGGAAAAGGCGCAGTTAGATGATCTGCAGGCTCAGGCTAAGGAGCAGCAGGCGAGTATCATGACGAGCGTCAACAACACCAAAAACAGCATCAGCGCCTACAGCGGACAGATTGCGGAGGCACAGGCCCAGGCGGACGCTCTTGGCAATCAGATTGCAGAGCAGGACAAAAATATTGCAGCCCTCAAAAAACAGCTGCAGGAGGAAATCGCAAAATCCCGTCTTGCTGCGAAATCGGCATGGAGGGACATTTCCGAGGTGAGCTTTGCAGAGGGGGACCGGTATCTTCTGGCAAACCTGATCTACTGCGAAGCGGGCAACCAGCCCTATGCGGGGCAGGTAGCAGTCGGGGCAGTGGTCATCAACCGTGTGCTGAGCTCGGTCTATCCGAACACAGTATCCGGCGTAATTTACCAATATAAGCAGTTTGCACCGGTTCTGGACGGACATCTGGCGATTGCACTCGCAAACGACAGCGCGACGGCGGCATGTTATAAGGCAGCAGACGAAGCGATGTCCGGCTATACAAACGTCGGACGCTGCGTATATTTCAGAACACCGATTGAAGGTCTGACCGGCACGCAGATCGGCGGGCATATTTTCTACTAAAAGCGGCTGAAATTGCAGATGGTCAGCAGATGGTAATTTAAAGCTTTGTGCTGTTTATGCAGCTGCCATGGAATCTAAAATTTTTATAAACAGACAGATGACAGGATGTGTTTGAAGATCCGTCAAAAACAGCAGGAATTTCTGCAGATTTCACAACTGCAAAAATCCTGCTGTTTTTTCATGCTTGCTTATTGCATAAAACGGACAGAAAAACGCGCGAAAACGTCGGGGAAAATGCCAGAAACTGTTAAGGCAATGCCAAGAAAACTGGTGGACAAGAAAGCGTAAAATGGGTATAATGGTAGACAGGGATTTCTCCAAAATGGCAGCTTAAAAAGAGCCAGTCAGAGCGAAAATCCCTTGAAAAACCGGTGCATGGCAGGAGGATTTTTGTGGCAAAGCACTCCTTTAACAAAACTGTCTGGCAGTGCCTGACGCTGATTTCACAGTTCGGAATTATGATGCTTGTGCCCACGGGCATGATGTTCGCCCTCGGCTACTGGCTGGATGGCAGGCTCGGGACGCAGTTTTTTGCAGTTGTGCTGTTTTTTGTTGGCGTTTTGGTGGGAACATTTACCGGCTGGCGCGGCAAATTTATCAGAAGAAGGACAAAAAGGACAGGGAATGAGAAATTTTTTCAAAAAGATCGATGAAACCGTCCGGGAGATGTGGCTCGGCACATTTTTGTGGGGCTGTCTGTGCGAGCTGGTGTCCGTCTGGTGGGTAAAGGACAGGCTGTACAGCGGTCTTGGCATCCTGATCGGGATGCTGCTTGCCATGGCAGGAATCTGGCACATGTGGAAGGTGCTGGATACAGCGCTGGAGCTCGGAAACGACGCACAGAAATATGCGACGTCGAAGAATCTTCTCCGGTATGCTGTGGTTTTAGTCGTGTTTGCAGTCCTGATGCTGACACATTTTGCAGACCCGTTAGCGGCGTTTGCAGGTTTGATGGGAATGAAAGCTTCGGCTTATCTGCAGCCTTTTATACGCGGATACAAAGAAAAGAAGAGGAGGTGAGACGATGACGAATGGTATTTTGCTAAATGGTTCGGCTGACATTGATTTTATGATTCACGGCGTCTTTCCCTATCAGTTTTTCGGACAGACTGTGTGGATTACCACAACCCATATCTGTCTCCTGATCGTACTTTTGCTGATCCTTGCGTTTGCGATTGCGGCAAACCGGGCGATGAAGCATGCTTCTGAAGTACCGGGATTTTTCCAGAACATCGTGGAGCTTGTGGTGGAAAAGCTGGACGGCATGGTAAAAATGGTTATGGGAAAGAATGCGGCGAAGTTCGCAAACTATATTGGAACCATATTCATTTTTATCCTGATCAGCAACTTTTCCGGTCTGCTGGGGTTACGTCCGCCGACGGCGGATTACGGCGTTACCCTGCCGCTCGGTCTGGCAACCTTTACGCTGATTCATTACAACAAGCTGAAGCATAAGAAGTTAAAGGGAGCGCTGGCAGAGCTGTGCGATCCGTGGCCGATCTGGGCGCCGATCAATATTATCGGTTATATTGCAGTTCCGGTTTCGCTGTCTTTGCGTCTGTTTGCCAATGTGCTTTCCGGCGTTGTTATGATGGCGCTGGTATACGGACTTCTGCGGGTGATCGCAATCGGCTGGCCTGCAGTGCTGCATGTGTACTTCGATCTGTTTTCGGGAGCAATTCAGACCTACGTGTTCTGTATGCTGACGATGACATACCTTTCTGATGCCATCGGAGAGGAAGGATAAACGAAAATACCAAAACTGTAACACAACAGAAGAATGGAGGATTTATCATGGAATTCAATGAAAACTTTATCTTAGGCTGTTCTGCAATCGGTGCAGGTCTGGCGGTTATCGCCGGTATCGGACCTGGTGTAGGTCAGGGTATCGCAGCTGGTCATGCTGCTGCTGCAGTTGGCAGAAACCCGGGTGCAAAATCCGATATCACCTCGACCATGCTGCTTGGTCAGGCGGTTGCCGAGACAACCGGTCTGTATGGTCTGCTGATTGCGATGCTGCTGCTGTTTGTAAAACCTCTGCTTCCCTGATAAGAGAATATTTCAAGAAGGAAGGAGGAGGGAAGAGTGCATAATTTAAACGCAGTATTGCTTGCGGCAGAAATGGAGCCCAGACTGTTTGATCTGGATTTCCAGCTGCTTGCGGATTCCCTGCTTACGATCATCGCTGTATTCGTGCTGTTTATTGCATTGTCCTATCTGCTCTTTAATCCTGCCCGCAAATTCATGCAGGACAGACAGAATAAGATCGCAGGGGAACTGGATCATGCAAAGACAGCCCAGGAGGACGCCGAAAAGCTGAAAGCAGATTACGAGGCCAGACTTGCCAATGTGGACAAAGAGGCGGATGAGATCTTGAGCGCAGCAAGAGCGAAAGCACTGGCGAATGAAGCGGACATTGTGGCGAAGGCGCGGGAGGAAGCCTCTCGTATTATCGCCCATGCGCATGTGGAAGCCGAACTGGAAAAGAAAAAAGCGGCGGATGAAATTAAGCAGGAGATGGTTGGTTTGGCAATGGATGCGGCTGGCAAGTTTGTCAGAGTTTCCATGGATGACAGAACCAAGAACGCTCTGATTGAAGAGACTCTTGCAGAAATAGGAGAAAATACATGGCTAAGCTAGTGTCACAGGTCTATGCGGAAGCACTGTTTGGCCTGGGCGTAGAGAATGGTCTGCTGGATACGCTTCTGGAGGAGCTAAACGGCATGTGTGAAATTTTAGGGAAAAATCCCCAATTTGTGACACTGCTTGGACATCCGGAGCTGGATCAGAAGGAAAAAACAGCGGTCTTTGACCGGGTATTTGACGGTAAAATCAGCAAAGAACTGAACGGATTTTGCCATCTTCTTCTGGAAAAAGGCAGATTTGGCGAGCTGTTTGCGATCCGTGAGGATTACGAACGCCGCTGTCTGGCTTATCATAAAATCGGAGTCGTGTATGTAACCAGTGCAGAAGAACTTTCGGATACTCAGAAGGAGAACATCCGTCAGAAACTTTTGGCTACGACTGACTTTGTATCGCTGCAGATTCATTATCAGGTGGATGCTGCGCTGATTGGCGGACTCAAGATCCAGATCGGCGACCGCGTTGTAGACAGCAGCATCCAGAACAGGCTGAAACGGATGAAAGACAGCCTGATGCGTGTGTCTTTATCCTGAAGCGGACTTACGCAGCAGAAAGAATAACGGGAAAGAAAATCTGTTCCCGTATCCTAGGAAGGGAGTAAAATCCATGAATTTAAGACCTGAGGAAATCAGTTCTGTTATTAAAGAACAGATTGAGCGATATGCCTCCAGGCTGGAAGTATCGGATGTCGGTACCGTTATCTGGGTAGCGGACGGCATTGCCAGAATCCATGGACTGGAGAATGCGATGCAGGGTGAGCTGCTGGCATTCCCCAATGATGTATTCGGCATGGTGCTGAATCTGGAGGAGGACAACGTAGGTGCTGTACTGCTTGGTGCGGGCAGCATCAGTGAGGGTGATCAGGTCCGTACAACAGGACATGTAGTTGAGGTTCCGGCGGGCGACGCGCTGCTGGGACGTGTTGTAAATGCGCTGGGTCAGCCCATCGATGGCAAAGGACCCGTGCAGACGGATGCCTACCGCAAAATCGAGCGTGTGGCAAGCGGCGTTATTACCCGTAAATCCGTAGATACCCCTCTTCAGACCGGAATCAAGGCAATCGATTCCATGGTTCCGATCGGACGCGGACAGCGTGAGCTGATTATCGGCGACAGACAGACGGGTAAGACCGCAATTGCCATCGACACCATCATCAACCAGAAGGGCCAGGGCGTAAAGTGTATTTATGTCGCCATCGGCCAGAAGGCTTCTACCGTAGCTTCCATCGTAAATACGCTGGAGGAGTACGGCGCTATGGCATATACGACTGTCGTAGCTTCCACTGCGAGTGAGCTTGCTCCGCTGCAGTACATCGCACCCTATGCAGGTTGTGCAATGGGGGAAGAATGGATGGAAAAGGGAGAAGATGTGCTGGTCGTTTATGACGATTTAAGTAAGCATGCGGCTGCATACCGTACACTCTCCCTGCTGTTAAAGCGTCCGCCTGGCCGTGAGGCTTATCCTGGCGACGTCTTCTATTTGCATTCCAGACTTCTGGAGCGTGCAGCAAGAATGAATGACGAGCATGGCGGCGGTTCCCTGACTGCATTGCCGATCATTGAGACACAGGCAGGAGACGTTTCTGCATACATCCCGACCAACGTTATTTCTATTACGGATGGTCAGATTTATCTGGAAACGGAAATGTTCCATGAGGGCTTCCGTCCTGCAGTCAATGCCGGTCTGTCTGTATCCCGTGTAGGCGGTTCTGCACAGATCAAGGCGATGAAGAAGATTGCAGCGCCGATCCGTGTCGAGCTGGCACAGTACCGCGAGCTGGCGGCCTTCTCCCAGTTTGGTTCCGAGCTGGATGCGGATACCCGCGAAAAGCTGGCACAGGGCGAGAGAATCCGGGAGGTATTAAAGCAGCCCCAGTATCAGCCCATGCCGGTAGAATACCAGGTTATCACACTGTATGTGGCAACCGGAAAATATCTGCTGGATGTAGAGGTTGACCAGATTACCCGGTTCGAACAGGAATTTTTCACATTCCTCGATAAGAAATATCCGGAAGTTCCAAAGGCGATCCGCACCGAGAAAGTGATTTCTGACGAGACGGATGCACTTCTGAAAAAGGCGATCACAGAGTTTAAGGCAGAATTCAAATAGGATGGAGAAGGGCAGGTGACAGGACATGGCTTCCATGAGAGACATTAAGAGAAGAAGAAGCAGTATCCAGAGCACCGGACAGATCACCAGGGCAATGAAGCTGGTTGCCACCGTCAAGCTGCAGAAGGCACGGGAAAAGGCGGAGCATACCAGACCTTATTCCGATGGGGTTTATCAGACCATGCAGTCCATCCTGGAGCGTTCTGCCGGGATCAGCCATCCGTATCTGCAGGGCGGGGATAACCCGCGCAAGGCAGTGATCGTGATGACATCCAACCGCGGACTTGCGGGCGGCTATAATGCGAATGTGGTCAAGCTGATCACACAGGGAAATTTTGACCTGAAGGAGCTTGACATTTATGCTGTCGGCAAAAAGGGCAAGGACGCGCTGCAGCGTGCAGGCTGCAAGATCAGCCTGGACTGCTCGGATATCTGCGAGGAACCTACCTATGCGGATGCGGCTGCTTTGGGCAGACGCGTTCTGACAAGCTTTGCACAGGGCGAGGTAGGCGAAATCTGGCTGGCCTATACTTCTTTTATCAATACAGTTGTGCATGAACCCAGGCTGATCCGTCTGCTTCCGGTTTCGAAAGAGGACGTGGATGAAAAGGTGGAACGGGAGGGTTCTGCAGGCTTAAAGCTTCAGATGAACTTTGAAGCGGAGGAAGAAAGCATTCTGGAAATGCTGATTCCCAAATATATGATCAGTATGATTTACGGCGGACTGCTGGAAGCAGCTGCCAGTGAAAACGGCGCGCGGATGCAGGCGATGGATTCTGCAACGGGCAATGCTGAGGAAATGCTGGAAGATCTGACGCTGCTGTACAACAGAGCGCGTCAGGGCGCCATCACCCAGGAGCTGACCGAAATTATCAGCGGTGCTGCGGCGATCGGCTAGCCGGCAGAATAGGAAACAAGGAGACAGTTTATGGCAGCAGAAAAATTTGGAAGGATCACACAGGTCATCGGTGCCGTACTGGATATTCGCTTCCAGGCGGGTGAGCTTCCGCTGATCAATGAGGCGATCCGGATTAAGCGTGAGGACGGCGGCGAGCTGGTTGCCGAAGTTTCCCAGCATCTGGGAGACGATACGGTAAGATGTATTGCCATGGGTTCGACAGACGGTCTGCGCAGAGGAATGGAAGCAATCGCAACCGGCGCTGCGATCAGTGTTCCGGTGGGAGAAAATACTCTGGGACGCATGTTCAACGTACTGGGTCAGCCGATTGACGAAAAACCGATGCCGGAGGGCGTCAGCTTTGAGCCGATTCACCGCAGCGCACCGAAATTTGAGGATCAGTCGACAAAAGCGGAAATGCTGGAAACCGGTATTAAAGTCGTTGACCTGCTTTGCCCCTATCAGAAGGGTGGTAAGACCGGTCTGTTCGGCGGCGCCGGCGTAGGCAAAACCGTACTGATTCAGGAGCTGATCCGTAATATTGCAACAGAGCACGGCGGCTACTCTGTATTTACCGGTGTAGGCGAGCGTACCAGAGAAGGCAATGATCTGTATTATGAAATGAAAGAATCCGGGGTTATCGATAAGACGACCATGGTATTCGGACAGATGAATGAGCCCCCCGGGGCAAGAATGCGCGTCGGTCTGACCGGTCTGACAATGGCAGAATATTTCCGTGATCAGGGCGGTAAGGACGTGCTGTTGTTTATTGATAATATTTTCCGTTTCACCCAGGCAGGTTCGGAGGTATCCGCTCTGCTGGGACGTATGCCCTCTGCGGTAGGGTATCAGCCTACACTGCAGACGGAAATGGGCGCTCTGCAGGAGCGTATCACATCCACCAAGAATGGTTCTATCACATCGGTTCAGGCAGTTTATGTGCCTGCGGATGACCTGACGGATCCTGCACCGGCAACAACATTTGCTCATCTGGATGCGACAACAGTGCTTTCCCGTTCCATTGTAGAGCTGGGTATTTATCCTGCGGTTGATCCGCTGGAGTCTACCTCCCGCATTCTGGATCCCAGAATCGTCGGTGAGGAGCATTATCGTGTAGCCAGAGGCGTACAGGAGATTCTGCAGAAGTATAAAGAGCTGCAGGATATCATTGCGATCCTCGGTATGGACGAGCTTTCCGAAGAGGATAAGCTGGTTGTATCCAGAGCGCGTAAAGTACAGCGTTTCCTGTCTCAGCCTTTCTTTGTGGCTGGACAGTTTACCGGTCTGCCGGGCAAATATGTGCCGATTTCGGAGACCATCCGCAGCTTTTCCGAAATTCTGGAAGGCAAGCATGATGATATTCCGGAGAGCTACTTCCTGAATGCAGGAAGCATCGATGACGTGCTGGCGCGGGTACAGGAAAAATCCGCAGAGAAATGAGGTCGGCATGGCAGAGGAAAAAACCTTTCTGATCAAAATTATCACGCCGGAGCGTGTGTTCTATGAGGGAACAGCGATCATGGCAGAATTTAATACTTCGGAGGGAGAGATCGGTGTTTACGCCGGTCATATCCCCCTGACGGTAATTTTAAAGCCCGGTGTTTTGACCCTGACGGAAGAGTCTGGAAAGAAAAAGGCCGCGCTTCACACCGGTTTTGCAGAGATTTTGCCGGATCAGATTTCGATTCTGGCAGAAGCGGCAGAGTGGCCCGGTGAGATCGATATCAAAAGAGCAGAAGCTGCCCAGAAGAGGGCGGAAGAAAGGCTGCAGGCCCATAGCTCCGATACGGATATGGCGCGTGCGGAAACAGCTCTTTTACGAGCCGTTGCAAGAATTGAGGCGCTGCGTTGACAGCGCCTCTTTTTCCTAAAATAATATTGAAAAAAAGCGGAAGCAGCTTAAAAATAGCTGCAAAACGAAAGAATAGATGGATGCAGCCTGTGGGAGGAAGATCATGCAGAAAAGAATTTTGGACATTTTGCAAAATACGCAGAAGGTAATTATCGGAAAAGAACGGGTGACGAAGCTGCTGCTGACTGCTTTGCTGGCGGATGGACATGTGCTTTTGGAGGACGTGCCCGGAACAGGGAAAACAAGACTCGCCAAAGCACTGGCTGCCAGTCTTGGAATTGAATTCGGAAGAATCCAGTTTACACCGGATTTACTTCCGGGGGATGTGACGGGAATCCACTTTTTTAATCAGAAAAATTCAGAATTTGAATTCCGTCCGGGTGGCATTTTCACGAATATTCTGCTGGCAGATGAGATTAACCGCGCGACGCCGCGTACGCAATCAAGTCTGTTAGAGAGTATGGAGGAACATCAGGCAACGATTGACGGTGTCACCATGGAATTACCGGACCCGTTTTTTGTAATTGCGACGCAGAACCCGGTAGAATCTTCCGGTACATTTCCACTTCCGGAAGCACAGCTTGACCGTTTTATCATGCAGATTCCGATGGGATATCCAAACCGCGAAGGAGAGCGTGAAATTCTGCATCGTTTTGCAGCAGATAATCCGCTTTTGACACTTGAGTCTGTCTGCACAAAAGAAGAATTGGCGGCGATGCAAAAGCAGTGCGAAGAGGTTTATGCGGCTCCCGTGATTGAGGATTATATTTTAGACCTTGTGGAAGCTACCCGCAAGCATAATAACATTGCACTCGGCGTAAGTCCGCGTGGAGCACTTGTATTTTTGCGTGCAGCAAAATGTTATTCGGCATTAAAGGGTGAGCATTTTGTGACACCGGAGACGGTGAAGTATCTGGCACCATTTGTGCTTTCACACCGGCTGATTTTGGAAGACGTGTACAGCACAAATAAAAAAGCGGCCGATTACATTGAGGAAATTACGCATTTTGTAACAGCACCGACGGAGGATTTTGCTAAGTGATAATCATGTTATTTCTTGCCCTTGTGCTGTTTATCGTTTATTTCATTCATACGTTTCATTACAGCAGACATTGGATGGAAAACTTTGAAGTGACACTTGCCTTTTCGGAGGAACAGGCAGGAGAGGGCGATACGTTGTTTTTATATGAAACAGCAGTGAATAAGAAAAAAATGGGTCTGCCGATTATGTGTGTGAAGTTTTTAGCCTCCCGCTTTTTGCAGTTTGAGGGGGCGGAGAGCGGAACGGTTTCAGACCATTTTTACCGGAATGATGTCATGAGTGTGGATGGCTTTGAGAAAGTGCGCCGAAAATTAAAATTTACCTGCAAAAAACGTGGATTTTATCAGATTCAAGAGGCAGAACTAGTCAGTTATGATTTGTTCTGCCGTCATACGTTTGTCCACAAAATTCCGGTGGAAGTTTCGCTTTTGGTATACCCGTCCTGTATGAATATTCGAAAATTGATGCCGGTGTTCCGGCACATGACAGGTTCGTGTAAAACGAATGTGCCACTGTTTGAAGACCCGTTCTTAAGTGGTGGTGTCCGAGAGTATACGCCGGAAGATTCGATGCGTAAAATTCACTGGAAGGCGTCGGCGAGAATGGGGAATTGGCAGGTAAAAACAGCGGAATATACGGCTTCTACTCCTGTCGTAATCCTGCTCAATCTGGAATCGCCCGGTGTTTTTGTCTCTGTTGATTTGATGGAAGAGAGTATTCGTCTTGCGTATTCCTTTGTTTATTATTTAAGCAAAGAAGGTGTAGAAACAAAGTTAGTTATTTCCGGTGATGAGAAATATTCCATGGAAGGAACCGGAAGAACCCAGATTGCGGTGGCACGCCGTGCTCTGGCATTGATTTCTTATGAGCACCCTCTTAGCAAAGGGGAAGATTTTGTGATAAGAGAGTGCGAAAAAATCCGCAGGGAGCAGCATGTGATTCTCATTTCTGCGGCAGGAAAAAAGCCAATGCAAAAGGCAGTTTCCGATATGCTGCACCGGAACGAATCTT
>OGYJ01002473.1_pt1 | contig 12440 bp, 9 predicted proteins | sample 1576531 | NCBI WGS metagenome assembly OGYJ01 (sample SAMEA3541574, study PRJEB24748) | human gut metagenome | biome: human gut; feature: human-associated habitat; material: faeces | place: China | collected 2012 | reverse complement strand
GAGTTCGCCGGATTTCACCCCGCATCCCGAAATCGAATGCCGAACCGATCGGAATTATTTTCCGCCGGATCGGTTCGCGAAACGCGGAATTTTCCTACCTTTGTTCGCAACACACCCGTTCAAAATGAAACGTTTCGGTATTCTTTCGCTGCTTTTTTTCGTTTCGATCCTTCACTCGGTAAAGGCCGAAGCGCAGGTCTATGAAAAACTCAACGGACTCTACGCGCTCGTGGGCGTCATCAATCCGGCCGTGGAGTTCCGGCTGACCGACCATTCCGCCTTTCAGACCGCGGGCCCCGTCCATGCCGGTCTCCTCGGTGGCCGTGAACAGGGCCTCCAGCGGCCCGTGCTTCAGCGTCCGGTCCTCCAGCACCGCGAGGATCGCCGCCACGCCGATACCGTTGTCGGCGCCCAGCGTCGTGCCGTCGGCCGTCACCCAGCCGCCGTCGATGTAGGCGTCGATGGGGTCCTTGGTGAAATCGAACTCCTTGTCGTTGTTCTTCTGCGGAACCATGTCGAGGTGGGCTTGCAGGATCACGCCCTTGCGGTCCTCCATCCCCTTCGAGGCGGGTTTGCGGACATAGACGTTGTGCGCAGCGTCCTCCTTGCATTCCAGTCCCCGGGACTTGGCGAAATCCATGACGTACTTGCGGATCTTCTCCTCGTGCGACGAGGGGCGCGGGATGCGTACGATCTGAGCGAAATGTTTCCAGACCAGCGCCGGCTTAAGGGCAGAGAGATTGCGTGTGTCGTTCATAAAAGTAGGTTTTAATGATATGTTATTGTTTTTCGTATTTTTCATCCTCGTTCAGCCCTGCCGGTCATTGCCGCCGCCTTTGGCGTCGTTTGCAGGTCTGACCCTCCCCTAAACTGCGGGCAGCAGGCGAGGGCAAAACTCGTTTTGCCGAGCCGCCACAGCAGTCACGGCGCACGTTTGTCGCTTTAGCGACGCGCCGTAATCCTCTCCCCAGAGGGAACCTCCCGCATGCGGCCGGAAGGCCCGTCCCGGAGCGGCCCCGTCCTTACTTTTCAGCTTTGGACAGGTCCGTCCCGCACTTGTCGAACGCCTCGACGATATGTTTCACCAACGGGTGGCGCACGATGTCGCGCACGTCGAATTCGACGATGCCGATACCCTCCACCTCGCGCAGAATCTCCATCGTGCGCACCAGCCCGCTGTCGCTTTTGCGCGGCAGGTCGATCTGCGTCACGTCGCCCGTGACGATGAACTTGGCGTTGCGGCCCATGCGCGTCAGGAACATCTTGATCTGCGAGAGCGTCGTGTTCTGCGCCTCGTCCAAAATGACGAAGGCGTTGTCGAGCGTGCGGCCGCGCATGTAGGCCAGCGGCGCGATCTGCACCGTGCCCTCCTCCAGATACTTCGCCAGCTTGGCAGGCGGAATCATGTCGTTCAGCGCATCGTACAGCGGCTGCAGGTAGGGGTCCAGCTTCTCCTTCATGTCGCCGGGCAGGAAACCCAGCTTCTCGCCCGCTTCGACCGCCGGGCGCGTGAGGATGATGCGCCGCACCTGCTTCTCCTTCAGGGCGCGCACAGCCAGCGCGATGGCCGTATAGGTCTTGCCCGATCCGGCGGGTCCCACGGCGAAGAGCAGGTCGTTCCTGTCATAAAGTTTCACCAGCCTGAGCTGGTTGACCGTGCGGGCGCGGACGATGTTGCCGTTGTTGCCGTAGACGATCACGTCCTTGTCGACCGGGGCCTCCTGCGCCGCGATGCCGCCCGCAAAGCACTGGTCGATGACCTGCGACGAAATATGTCCGTATTTGAGATAATAGGCCACCAGCCCCTCCATGCGTTCCTCGAAACGCCGTGTCTCGGCCTCGGAACCGAGGACTTTGAGCGAAGAGCCCCGCGCGACGATCCTGAGCTGGGGGTGAAGCGATTTCATCTGGTCGAGGTAGACATTCCGCGGCCCGTACAGCTCGCGGGGGTCTGCACCCTCGATGAGTATCTCTTTTCCGACTGCGTCTGTCATAGGCTAAAAAAGGTATCCGAAGTTAAGCGCCACGTTATAAGTGCGGAGTTTGTCGAGCTTGCCGCCGTCGGGAAGCACCACGTCCTTCTTGCTTTTGAACTGGCCGTTGTAGCGCAGGTCCACCAGCAGATGGCCCAGCAGCTTGACTCCCGCGCCCACCGTGTAGGACATCGTGGGACGCACGCGGCCGAAATCGAGCAGGTCGCCGCCCGACTTCTGCTTGCAGTCGTTCATCACCGTAAAGACGGGACCGGCATAGATCCGCACGGGACGCAGCAGGCGGAACGACAACAGCACCGGCACGTCGATGGAATTGGACTTGAGGTTGATCTCCTTCTGCCCCTCAGGACGGATGCGAAGCCCCTGACGCACATAGAGTATCTGCGGTTCGACGGCGAAAGCCCCCAGATTGACCGCCGTGGTGATACCGGCCTGCCAGCCCAGTTTGTTCTTGACGTCGGTGCCCGACATGTTGGTCGTATAGTCGGGGATGTTGATGCCGCCCAATACGCCCCATTCGATCCGGGTGCGGGGCCGCTGCGCCGCGGCAGAGAGCGCGCAAACGACCAGCAAAGAGGTTACTACGATCTTACGAATCATCCTTTTCAGTTTTTATTGCTTTATTTTCAGTTTGAAGCTCGCCCAGAGCATGTAGCCCACACACAGGGCGACGAACAGCATGCCCCAGTGCGCATCGCCGCTCCAGCGGACAATGGCCCCGCAGACGGGTCCCGAAACGGCTCCCGCCGAGATGGCCAGAATCATCAGCCCCGCCACTTCGTTGGCCTTTTCGGGCACGACCTTGGTCGCCACGGCGTAGAACGTCGCGAAAACGCAGGCCATGGCGAATCCCGTCAGCCCCACAGCGGCGTAGACCGCCGTTTCGCCGCGCACCAGCAGCAGCACGGCGCAGAGCGCCAAAGCCCCCGCCATGTTCCAGCGCAGGTATTTCACGTCCGACACCCGCACCAGCACCCACGCCCCGACGAGCGTGCCGACGATGCGGCAGGCGTAGAAGCCCGTGGTGGTGAGTATCGAATCGGGATTGTCGATCAGCCGCACCGAGAGGAATCCGATCCCCACGTCGCCCGCGATGAAACACGCCACGCCCAGCGTGCAGAGCAGCACCGTCGGGTTTCCCAGCAGCCGGAAGCAGTCGGCCATGCCCGCGGCGCGGTCGCTGCGCGGCGGTTCGGCCACCGAAGTCGCCTGCAGCCAGAGGCCGCCCAGCACCGTGAGGCCCGCATAGATCGGCAGCAGCAGGCGCCACGATCCGGTGAGCGCCACGAGCGCCGTGACGATCGGCGCCAGCAGCAGGAGCGAAGTGTTGCGGAAGATCTGGCCCACCGTGAGGTAGCTGGTCATCCGCTCGCCCGGCACGATGGTGGCCAGCAGGGGATTGATCGCCACCTGAATCGCCGTATTGCCCACGCCCAGCAGTCCGAAGCCGGCGAAATACCACCCCAGCGCACACCCTTCGCCCGCAACGTAGGGGACCATCAGACCGACGACCGTAAAGGCGTAGCCGATCAGCGCGGTCGCCTTGCGGCCTATGCGGTTCATCAGTGCGGCCAGCGGCGTGGAGAGCACCAGAAACCACAGGAAAACCATCGTGGGCAGGAAGCTCACGGCCGCCTGCCGCGACGCGGGAAACTCCAGTGCGATGCGTCCCGTAATCGGAGCCACCATATCGCAGAAACCCATTATGAAGAAGCCCATCAGCACGGGGCCGAGCACTCGTTTATCTACTTTACCGACACGCATGAGCGGTGAAATTTCAGGTATACAATTTTTCAAAGTTACATTTTTTTCCATAAAAACCGATTTCCGGACAGCGATTATTTCACAATTCTTTCTCTTTGCGGAGCAACCGTCCGATCCCGACCGACAAAAAACGTGCGAGAAACGCCGTTCCACTCTCCGCGCCTTATACCCCGCCTTTCCCCGCAAACTCTGTCTCCCGCCATTCTCCCACGCAAAAAAACAGCCTGCAGGATCGGCCGTTCGGACTCCGCAGCAGCAAAATGCGGCGGGCGCTTGTTTTTAGCCGCAGATTTTTATATATTTGTAGGAAAGCCAAATGATCGCATGATGTTTCAATTCGCCCATATAGCACCGATAACACTGCCGCTTGAAGACCCGATCCTGAAGTTTCTGCTGATTCTAATCATCATTCTGGCGGCGCCGCTGCTCCTGAACAAGCTGAAGATCCCCTATCTTTTGGGGCTGATAATCGCCGGCGCGGTTATCGGCCCTCACGGACTCAACCTCGTGCTGCGCGACAGCAGCATCATCCTTTCGGGGACCGCCGGCCTGCTCTACATCATGTTTCTTTCGGGACTGGACATGGATACGTCCGACTTCAAAAAAAGCGGCTGGCGCAGTCTCGTCTTCGGACTCTACACCTTCTGCGTACCGCTCGCGCTCGGCATTCTGGCAGGTTATTACATTATGGGATTCTCCATCTACTCCTCGATCCTGCTTGCCGGACTCTTCGCCTCCCAGACCCTTATAGCCTATCCCATCGTCAGCAAGCTCGGCATCTCGCGCGACAAGGCCGTCACGATCGCCGTCGGCGGCACGGTCATCACCGACACGCTGGCCCTGCTGCTGCTCACGGTGATCGTCGGCATGGCCACAGGCAACGTGGATGAAAGCTTCTGGTGGAGGCTCAGCGCCTCGGTGCTGTTGTGCATCGGCATCATCCTGTTCCTCTTTCCGCTGCTGGCGCACTGGTTCTTCAAACAGTGCAGCGACAACGTATCCCAGTATATCTTCGTGCTGGCGATGGTCTTCCTCGGCGCCTACCTCGCACAGCTCGCGGGGCTGGAACCGATCATCGGCGCCTTCCTCTCCGGTCTGGCCCTCAACCGGCTCATACCCCGCACCTCGCCGCTGATGAACCGCATCGAGTTCGTGGGCAACGCCATCTTCATCCCCTTCTTCCTCATAGGCGTGGGCATGCTCATCGACTACCGGGCCTTCTTCCGCGACTGGGAGAGCATCGAAGTGGCGCTGATCATGATCGTCCTGATCACCGCCGCCAAATACATCGCCGCCTATCTCACGCAGAAGACATTCCGTCTCTCACCGGACCAGCGCACCGTGATCTTCGGACTGAGCAGCGCCCATGTCGCGGCGACGCTCGCGGCGGTGATGGTCGGCTACAACGTCATACTGGGCCACACGCCCGACGGCGAGCCGATCCGCCTGTTGAGCGAAAGCGTGCTCAACGGCACGATCCTGATGATTCTGGCCACCTGCACGGTCTCGACCTTCGCCACGCAGCGGGGCGCGCACAACATCGCCATGCGCAATGCGCAGGACGACGACGAACAGCCCCAGCAGGAGGACCACATCCTCATTCCGGTCGCCAACGAGCAGACCGTGAGCGAGCTGGTAAGCCTGAGCACGACCCTCAAGAAAGCCAAATCCCGCAACGGACTCTACGCCCTGAACGCCATCGACAACAAGGTCGAGGACCCCACGGTCGAAAAGCGGGGCCGCAAAATCCTCGACACGGCCACCAAAGCCGCCGCCGCGTCGGACAACTACCTGCAGGCGCTGCTCCGCTACGACGTAAACATCGCCAACGCCATCGTCAGCGTGGTCAAGGAGCGCAGCATCACCGACATCGTGATGGGCATGCACCACGACCGCACGCCGGGCGGTTCGGGCATCGGCCGCATGGCCGCCGACGTGCTGGGACAGAGCAATGTCACCACCTATCTCTACCACCCCGCGCAGCCCCTGCCGACCATCAAGCGGCATCTGGTGGTCGTGCCGGAGAAGGCCGAAAAGGAGGCCGGGTTCCAGATGTGGATTCAGAAACTGCGCAACATCGCCGACAATTCGGGCGCCCGGATCGTCTTCTACGCCCCGGAAAGCACCATGCAGTACCTGCGCCCCGCCCGCGGCAAACGCTCGGCCAAGGCCGAATACGTGGTCTCCAACCCGTGGGACGACCTCACGGCGCTCACTTACGAGACCAAACGCGACGACTGTCTGTGGATCGTGATGAGCCGCCGCGAACGGGTCTCCTACCACCCTGCCATGAGCAAGGTCCCCGCCTACATGGAGCAATTCTTCGCCGACAACAGCTTCGTGCTGGTCTACCCCGTACAGGCCGGCGACACGGAGAGCAGGTATATATAATGTATCCGGACGAGTATTCTCTGTCCTGCAGTTTTTACAGAGTGTGTTCCGCAAGAGTCCCGCGCATTTGGTTTTGCGCCCGACCTGCACTATCCGTACAGCATACAGGCGGCGTACGGACAATGCTCAAATAAATTTGGCATTGCGCCCGACTTGCACTATCTTTGCCCTAAGAAAAAAGAAAAGAATATGAGCCTTGTAGCAATCGTGGGCCGTCCTAACGTCGGCAAAAGCACCCTCTTCAACCGTCTGGTGGGCCAGCGGAAGGCCATCGTCGATGCGACGGCCGGCACCACCCGCGACCGCCACTACGGCAAAACGGACTGGAACGGAAAGGAATTCTCGGTGATCGACACCGGCGGCTACACCGTCAATTCGGAGGATATTTTCGAAGACGAAATCCGCCGTCAGGTACTGCTGGCCATCGACGAGGCCGATGTGATCCTCTTTCTGGTGGAGGTTGCGACCGGCATCACCGACCTCGACCAGCTGATGGCCGATATCCTGCGCCGCACCTCGAAAAAGGTGATCCTCGTCTGCAACAAAGTGGACAACAACGACCAGATCTACTCCTCGCACGAGTTCTACGCCCTCGGTTTGGGCGATCCGTTCTGCATCAGCTCGATGAGCGGCAGCGGCACGGGCGACCTGATGGATGCCATCCTCGCGGCGCTGCCCGCGGAGACCGTCGCCGAAGAGGACGAGGACCTGCCCCATATCACCATCGTCGGCCGTCCCAACGTCGGCAAGTCGTCGATGACCAACGCGCTGCTGGGCGAGGAACGCAACATCGTGACCTCGATCGCCGGCACCACCCGCGACTCGATCCACACCCGCTACAACAAGTTCGGCATGGATTTCTACCTCGTGGACACGGCAGGCATGCGCAAGAAGGGCAAGGCGATGGAGGACCTCGAATTCTACTCGGTGATGCGCTCGATCCGCGCCATCGAGAATTCCGACGTCTGCATCCTGATGCTCGACGCCCAACAGGGACTCGAATCGCAGGACCTCAACATCCACAACCTGATCGTCCGCAACCGCAAGGGCTGCGTGATCGTGGTCAACAAGTGGGACCTCATAGAGAAAGACAACAACACGATGAAGGAGTGGACGGAGTTCCTGAAAAAGAAACTCGCACCGTTCAACGACATTCCGATCATCTTCACCTCGGTTCTGAGCAAACAACGCATTTTCGACGTACTCCAGACGGCCATCCGGGTCTACGAGTCGCGCAAACGCCGCATCTCGACCTCGGCGCTCAACGATTTCCTGCTGCCGCTGATCGAGAACTATCCGCCCCCCGCGACCAAGGGCAAATACATCAAGATCAAGTACGTGACCCAGCTCCCGACGCCCACGCCGCAGTTCGCGTTTTTCGTAAACCTGCCGCAGTACATCAAGGAGCCTTACCGCCGGTTCCTCGAAAACAACATCCGCGACCACTGGGATTTCGCCGGGGTGCCGATGCAGATTTATTTCCGGCAGAAGTAAGACGGCCGCAATACAAGGCTACCGGACCTCTTTCGCACGACGAAATCCGGAAGCGATATTCCCGCCAAGTCCCCCTTTGACAGAGGGGGACTTTTTTATATTCCGGAGCACCTATGCAGGTCTATTTCCGGCAGAAATAAAACGGCTGCAAACGGGAAGCAAACAAAGAGACCGGACTCAGAGTTGAGTCCGGTCTCTATTATCTTGAAGTGTCCGCCAGTCTAATTCGCCGGCGGCGTAGCCCCGCCCTCCTGCGGATTTCCGCCGCGGTTGCGATTGCGGTTGCGGCCGCCGCGGTGACGCCTGCGGTCGCGCGTTCCGCGGTTGCCTTCGCCGCGGCCCGATGCGTGGTCGTTATCCGCCGGCGCAGCCTGCGGAGTCCCGGCGCCGTTTTCGGCCGGCGCCGCAGCCGCACGCTCTCTGTCGCCACGACGGTCGCGGTTACGGTCGCCGTCGCCCCTGCTTGGGCGTCCTCCGTCGCCTTTATCGCCGCGTCCCCGGCCGCGGCCGGAACCTCCGCGTCCCGATCCCCCGCGGCCGCCCCTGCCGCCGCGGCCGAAACGTCCGCGGTTTTCGTCGGGTGCGTATTTCGGGCCTTCGCCCACGCTTGCGGGCAGTTCGGCTTTGCGGATATCCCGCTCGATAAACTTCTCGATGGCGTGGAATTTTCCCTGTTCCTCCTCGCTGACGAAGGTCACGGCAGCGCCGGTCGCCGCGGCACGCGCCGTACGGCCGATGCGGTGGATATAATCTTCGGGGTCGTGCGGCACGTCATAATTGATGACCAGTCCGATGTCTTCGATGTCGATGCCGCGCGCCACGATGTCGGTGGCCACGAGGATCGAGACCTTGTTGTTCTTGAAGTCGAGCATCACCTCCTCGCGCTGGGCCTGCTCCAGATCGGAGTGCATGGCCGCCACGTTGAGTTTCATGCGTTTGAGCGTATGCGCCAGCTCCTTGACCTTCATCTTCGACGACGAGAAGATGATCGTCTTCGACTCGGTCGGCTCGGCGAACATCTCGCGGATGATGCCCAGCTTCTGGTTCTCATAGCAGACATAGGCCGACTGGTCGATGGCCTCGTTGGGTTTCGAGATGGCGATATTCACCTCGGCGGGATTGCGCAGAATGGTCTTGGCCAGTTCGCGGATCTTCGGGGGCAGCGTCGCCGAGAACATGATCGTCTGCCGCTCCTTGGGCATGTACGAGACGATCTTCATGATGTCCTCGCTGAAACCCATGTCGAGCATGCGGTCGGCTTCGTCGAGAATCAGGCATTCGACATGCGAGAGGTCGATGCCGCTGTTCTGGATATGCGAAATCATGCGGCCGGGAGTGGCGATGACCACGTCCGACCCCATCAGCATGCCCCGCTTCTGCACGTCCCAGCCCTTGCCGTCGCCGCCGCCGTAAACGACCGTGGTCGAGATGGGCAGGTAATAGGAAAAGCCCTGAAACTGCTGGTCTATCTGCTGCGCCAGTTCGCGCGTGGGCACGATGATCACCGATTTTATCACATTGTCTTCGTTGCCTTCGAGCAGCAGCCGGTTCAACAGCGGCAGCGTGTAGGCCGCCGTCTTGCCCGTTCCCGTCTGCGCGCATCCGATGATGTCGCGGCCTTCGAGAATCACCGGGATCGTGTGTTCCTGCACCGGAGTCATCTCCTGAAAATTCATATCGTAGAGTCCGTCGAGGATCTCATCCTCCAACTCAAGTTCGTCAAATCGCATTTTACGTATCTTAATTTTATCCTTCTGAAATTTCTTCTCCGAAAAGCGTCGCGGGAGTGCAGCCCGTGATGCGGACCCGCACATAGTCGCCGACGCCGTGGCCGCCGCGGTCGAAGACCACGACCTTGTTCTGCGAGGTACGGCCCGAAAGCTGGTTCTCGTCGCGCTTGGACGTTCCCTCGACCAGCACTTCGAATTCGCGCCCCACGTCGCGCAGGTTGCTCGCGCGGCTCAGTTCGTTCTGCAGGGCGATGATTTCGGCCAGCCGCGCCGACTTCACCTCTTCGGGCACGTCGTCGGGCAGGTGCTTGTGCGCGTAAGTGCCGGGGCGCTCCGAATATTTGAACATATAGGCGAACTCGTAGCCGACCTCGCGCATCAGCGAGAGCGTCGCGGCGTGCTCCTCCTCCGTCTCGCCCGAAAATCCGGCGATCAGGTCGGTCGTAATGGCGCAGTCGGGCAGGTAGCGGCGGATAGCCGCGACCCGGTCGAGGTACCATTCGCGGGTATATTTGCGGTTCATGCGCGCGAGCATCGACGAGGCACCCGACTGGGCGGGCAGATGGATCGCACGGCAGATATTGGGCATTTCGGCCATGACCTCCAGCAGGCGGTCGCTGATGTCCTTGGGGTGCGACGTGGCGAAACGCACGCGCAGCAGGGGCGAGACGGAGGCCACGCGGCGCATCAGACCGGGAAAGTCCACCTCGCCGAAGCGGTAGGAGTTGACATTCTGGCCCAGCAGTGTCACCTCGCGGTAGCCGTTCCCGAACAGTGTCCGGACCTCCGCGAGAATGGTTTCGGGATCGCGGCTGCGTTCGCGGCCGCGGGTATAGGGCACCACGCAGTAGGAGCAGAAGTTGTTGCAGCCGCGCATGATGGCGACGAAGGCGCTCACGCCGTTGCGGTCGAGCCGCACGGGAGCGATCTCGGCATAGGTCTCCTCGGTCGAGAGCAGGACATTGACGCCCTTGCCGCCCGCTTCGGCTTCGCGCACAAGCCGGGGCAGGTCGCGGTAGGCGTCCGGCCCGGCCACGACATCGACGCCGTGCGGTCCTTCGACCAACTTCTCCTTCAGGCGCTCGGCCATACAGCCGATGACGCCCACGACCAGTCCGGGGTTGGCCCGGCGGTAGCGTTTCATCTCGGCCAGACGGCCCCAGATGCGCTGCTCGGCGTTGTCGCGGATCGAGCAGGTGTTGATCAGGATGACATCGGCCTCGCCGATGCGGTCCGTATAGACATAGCCTTCGCGCTGCATGAGCGAAACGACGATCTCCGTGTCGCCGACGTTCATCTGGCAGCCGTAGGTCTCGATGAAAAGTTTGCGTCCGGCGCCCTCCAAAGGCCGTAATGTATTGACGTTAAATCCCAATTTTCAATTCTTAATTTTTAATTCTTAATTGGCGGAGCCTATTCCGCCTGTATCTCGTTTTTCTCGGGGAACTGCTTGAAGCCCTCCCCGAAGGTTTCGTAGGCATCCGTCACCACGACGAATGCCTTCGGGTCGATCTCCTTGATCTTGTGCTGCACGAGGCGCACCTCCTTGCGGCTCACCACCAGAAAGATCATGTCGCGCAGCGAATCGGTGTACATGCCCTTCGACTTGATGTAGGTGGCGCTGCGGTCGAGATCGTCGATGATGAACCGTTTCAGCTCCTCGTGGTGGTCGCTGATGATGAAGAGCAGCTTGTCGTACGACGCGCCGTCGAGCAGGTAGGCGATCACACGCGACGAGATGTAGATCGTGATGAGCGAATAGAGCGTCAGCATCCAGCCGTTCGCTGCCGCCTCGCCCGTGCCGATTCCGAAGCCGATCACGGCCAGTCCCGACAACACGACGAACCCGTCGGCCAGCAGGATGCCCGTCGAGAACTTGATCCCGGCGAACTTCTGCAACAGCATGCCCACGATGTCCGTGCCCCCCGTGGTCGCCTGCTGCCGCACGACGATACCCTGCCCGATGCCGATCACCACGGCGCCGATGACGCACGTCAGCAGCAGGTCGTTCGAGAGGTCCAGCCGCCCGCCCAGCAGCAGCGAAGGGTCCAGCGACTCGACTGCCTCGGGATTCGGGTAGACCAGCCGCGTGAGCACGTTCATAAAGCCCGGCGTATAGAGCGCCGCCAGCACCGTGCGCGTGCCGAAACCGCCGCCGAAGACCAGCATGGAGATCAGCATCAGCGGAATGTCGAACATGTAACCGAACGTACCGACCTGGACCGAAGGGAAGATGTTATGCAGCACGATACCCATGCCGTAGACCCCGCCCGGCACGAACTTGTAGGGATTGACGAAGAGCACGAACCCCGCGCCCATGACCGAGCAGCCGAGGAAAATCAGAAACCACGAGCGCCACCACGCCCACGAGCCCATCGGTTCGAGCAAAGCCTTTGTGTTCATACATTAATTCATTTAGAATGCAAAGATACTAAATTCTCCGGAAATGCGGGATACGGCGGCGGTTTTTTCGCCCCCGACTTCCACATACGGATTTTTTGACTATATTTGCATGAACAAGTTAACACGCGAAAAAGATGATTCTGACGATATATACGGCTACCACCATGATTATCATCGCCTATCTGCTCGGTTCGATTCCAAGCGCCGTATGGATCGGCAAGAAATATTACGGCATCGACATCCGCGAGCACGGCTCGAAGAACGCCGGAACGACCAACATGCTCCGCGTGCTGGGCCGGCGAGCCGCCCTGCCGGTCTTCGCGCTCGATTTCCTGAAAGGATTCGTGGCCGTGACGATCATCGAACTGATGCAGTACGACGACCTGATCGGACAGAACGACCTGATAAACCTCAAGATCGTCGCCGTGTTCGCCGCCGTGCTGGGCCATATCTTCCCGATTTTCGCCGGATTCCGCGGCGGAAAGGGCGTCGCGACGCTCGTGGGCGCCGTGACGGGCATCTATCCCCCCGTGGCGCTGCTGTGCTTCGGCGTGTGGCTGGTGATACTGATGGTCTCGCACTACGTGTCGCTGGCCTCGATGGTCGCCGGATGCTGCTTCCCCGTCTTCACCCTCATATCGCCCAAAGTCATACCTGCGACGGC
>OGYJ01002462.1_pt1 | contig 12480 bp, 11 predicted proteins | sample 1576531 | NCBI WGS metagenome assembly OGYJ01 (sample SAMEA3541574, study PRJEB24748) | human gut metagenome | biome: human gut; feature: human-associated habitat; material: faeces | place: China | collected 2012 | reverse complement strand
TATGATGGCCAGTGCACTAAATGCAAAGGATTTTATGACCAATTATGTATTTACCGTCTCTCCTGACATAACTGTACACGAACTGGTCGGGCTTTTTATTACACATCCGGTCAGTGCGATTCCAGTAGTTGGGGAAGATAATGAATTGTTGGGAATCGTTTCAGAAGGAGATCTTCTTTACAAGAAGGTTCGTCCACAGATTCCTCAGTATGTAGATGTACTGGGCGGAAATCTTTATTACTATGGTTTCGGGCGGTATGAAAAATCCTTCAGGAAACTGCTCGCAACGACTGCATCTGAAATCATGACAAGAGATGTGCGTTGTGTAACACCTGACACCGACATGGATACCATTACGACGCTCATGGTCGATGAACATTTGAAGACTGTGCCGGTTGTGGAAAAACCTAAGAAAGATATCAAGGTCAAAGGAGCCAAAGTGCCGGTTAGACTGGTCGGCATTATAACCAGACATGATATACTTGGCGCTATAGCCGCTATTGAGGCAGAAGAAGCCCTGAAGGAAATAGGCAAAGACAAGGGCGCTGAGAAATCAGATAACGGCAGCAATGCCAATGATAAGGAAAAATAACAAGCAATGAAATGAAGGCTGCAGATTTATGATCTGCGGTCTTTATTTCTTTATTGAGGATTTCCGAGTTTCCCAATAAATAGTATAATAAAAGAAGCGTTTATATGATAAAATAAATCGCTTGGGAAAGAACATATGGGGGATAAAGGGGAATTCTATAATGTTCAGATACATTGTTTCGGCTTTGAGCCAATTGCACAGGGGCGTACTGATCTGCGGCGGCTTTGCCTTGTTCATGGTTTTCGGCGCGCTTTTGCTGATGCTCCCCTTTTCTACAACGGGAAATGCTGAGGTCAGCTTTGTTGATGCGCTGTTCATGTCTGTAAGCGTTGTCAGCGTTACGGGAATGTCCATGTTTGATGTACGGACAGATTTCACTATATTCGGACAACTTGTGATATTATTCCTTATGCAGGTCGGCGGCCTTGGCATCATGACTATCATGGCGATGGTAGGGATATCGACGGGACGCAAGATCCGCCTTCAGGAACGTTTGCTCATCAGAGATTCGTTCAACCTGCAAACACCGTCAGGGATGGTTATGCTCGTGCGTAAAATCATATTCATGACACTCCTGGTTGAGTTTATCTCGGGGACACTTCTGGCAGTCTATTTTTATTTCAAATTTGGGCCCATGGGTATCTATCTTGGATACTGGCATGCCGTATCTGCATTTACCAACTGCGGGCTGGATATTATGGGAGCCAATGCAGGATTTGCCAAAATGGCTGCGGATCCCTTTGTCAGTACAGTTATTGTCGTAACGATGTTCCTTGGAGGCGTCGGATTCATGGCGGCGGATGACTTCCTTAGACACAGGAGCTGGTCCGGGCTGTCCTTGAACAGCAAGCTTATTTTCCTGATGGAAGCAATCCTGATTCCGCTTGGAACGATTATATTTTATAATCTGGAAGGAAATAATCCGGAGACCCTTGGCGGACTTTCTACCATGGAGAAATGGCAGAGCGCAGTATTAATGTCAGTTTCATCCAGATTGGGCGGATTTGCTGTTTTTGATATACATTCCATGCTTGATCAAACCGTCCTTCTGGTTATGATGTTCATGTTTATCGGGGCAGCTCCCGTATCGACGGGAGGCGGCATACGTACGACAACGATCGGACTGCTTTTCTTATCACTTTATGCCTGGATAAGAGGCAAAAAAGATGTTGTTATTTTTCATAAGCATGTAGATCCGGACTGTCTCGTCAAAGCATCGAATGTCTTTACTCTTGCAGTGGTGATCACGTTTATTACTGCTTTTCTCGTATTTGTTTTTGAGCCGATGAGCTTTGACTTTGAAGATGTCATGTTTGAAGCTGTCTCGGCTTTCAGTACTGTGGGTTTCAGCATGGGGCTTACTGGCGAGTGGAACACACCGTGCAAGATTGTACTGATGATAGCCATGTATATAGGCAGAATTGGCGTCATGACACTGGCAATTACATTTGCCAGCCATCACAGCCGCCAGCTTAAATATCCTAAAGAAAATATAATTGTGGGATGAGGATTAAGATATGGGACGCAAATTACAGTTTTTTGTTGCAGGACTTGGCCGCTTTGGAGAGAGTGTCGCTGTAACACTGGAAAAAATGGGCTATGATGTAATGGCCATGGATATTGCAGAAGATGTAGTGCAGGATTTATCTGACACATTGGGTTATGTAGTTTGTGCCGACTGCTCAGACGAGAAAAACCTGACTGCTATAGGAGCAGGGAATGCAGATGTAGCAGTTGTAGCAGTAGGGGAACTATCTGCAAGCCTTATGACGACGCTTCTTCTGAAGGATATGGGTGTCAAGAAAATCGTTGTAAAAGCGTTGGACCCATTGCATGGCAAGATGCTCCAGAAGATCGGCGCAGACAAAGTCATATATTCTGAAAAAGAAATGGGTGTCAGGGTAGCACACAATCTGATTTCGCCAGGCATCGTCGATTATATTGAAATGGAAGACAATATCACGATTCTTTCCATTCATGTCCCTCAGGACTGGATTGGAAAGAGTTTAATAGATATAGATGTAAGAAAGAAATATAATATAACAGTTGTTGCAATCAAGAGGAAAGGGGAAATGTTCGTCAATCCTCATCCGGATATGAAAATGGATGTAGTGGATATGCTTGTCATTTTAGGTGATTCCGAGAGTGTTAAACGCGTAACAGCAACATTGGGGCAATAGATTTTCTTGAAATCACATATAATATTTGCTATGCTATGATACGTGTAATCTAAAAACATATATGAACTCTGCTCCACTGGCAATACGCACCTGTTTTTAAAGGAGAATGTTTTGCGGGTGGTATAAAAGGCAGATTTGTCTAAAACTGATTGAAATTATGGTTAATAAGTTCGTATTTAAAGTACAGGAGTGATTCCGCTTGGAAAAATTAGTGATTCATGGGGGAAAGACCCTTCATGGGAATGTACGCGTTTCGAGTGCTAAAAACGCAGTTTTACCTATTATTGTTGCAACGCTTCTGCCGGAAACACCTGCATCGATCGTAGATGCGCCCAATTTGGATGATGTTTTTACCATTTGCAGCGTTTTGGAATCGCTGGGAGTAAAAGTCAAAAAAGAAGACAATGTCCTGACATTTGATTCCTCCTTATTAAATAAGACAGAAGCTTCCTATGAACTGATGAGCAAAATGAGAGCGTCCTTCCTGATCATGGGACCACTTTTAGCAAAGATGGGACATGCAAAAATCGCTCTTCCTGGCGGATGCATGATTGGAAGCCGGCCGATTGACCTGCATCTTAAAGCGTTTGAAGCTATGGGTGCTGAAATCAATATTGGAAACGGCTTTGTAGAAAGCTATGCACCGCATGGTCTGAAGGGGACTACGATTTACCTGGATTTCCCAAGCGTTGGTGCTACTGAAAATATCCTGATGGCCGCAGCAACAGCTGAGGGGCGGACTGTCATTGAAAATGCAGCAGAAGAACCGGAAATCGTCGATCTTGTTACATTCCTCAATTCCATGGGTGCCAACATCAAAGGTGCGGGGACTAATATCATCCGTATTGAAGGCGTCAAGAAACTGGAGGGCGTTTCCCATACAGTGATTCCTGACCGCATCGAGGCCGGTACATTCATGATCGCTGCTGCTATGGCAGGCGGCGATGTTGTCATAGAAAATGTCCTGACGGAACATTTGAAGCCGCTTCTAGCCAAACTGAATGAAGCAGGCGTTAAAGTGACTAAGGAAATCGACAGTGTCCGCGTCGTTAGTGATGGAAAGATCAGATCTACAGACATAAAGACACTTCCTTATCCTGGTTTCCCGACTGACCTGCAGGCTCAGTTCATGGCTTTAATGACAATTGGAAACGGGATCAGCAAAATTACTGAAACTGTCTTTGAAAACCGTTTCATGCATGTCGGTGAGCTCCAGCGTATGGGAGCATCCATTCAGGTGGAAGGCCGCTGCGCTATCGTTCAGGGTGTTCCTTTCCTTACGGGAGCTTTTGTGCGTGCAACAGATCTTAGAGCAGGGGCAGCCCTGACATTAGCTGGATTGGCAGCCCATGGAGAAACAGAAATCGGGGAGCTGCATCATATTGACCGCGGCTATGATCATTTGGTTGAGAAATTACAGGGATTAGGAGCAGATATTATCCGTGTCGACAAAGACTGAAAGTACGGAAGAAATAAAAAAGGATAATTCCGGTCAAAGCTCGCTGATGGACTGGATCGGCTCATTCGGCGCAGAAGATATAGGGGTAGATATTGGTACTTCCAATATAGTTCTTTATGTAAAGCATAAAGGCCTTATATTTTCTGAAGCTTCCGTTTTGGCGCGCAATGAGATCACTCATGAATACTTTGCGTTTGGCACCAAGGCAGAAGAAATGGAAGGAAAGGCTCCCCATGAGATCAGTATCATCCGTCCGCTGCGCAATGGTGCGATTATTGATTATAACGGTGCTGCATACCTTTTAAACTCCATCGTCAATAAATCATACCTGAAGAGCATGTTTTTCCATCCACGCCTCATTATGTGTGTTTCTGACGGGATCAACAGCGTTCAGAGGAGAGCTCTTCTGGAAGCTGCTGTTGCCATGGGAGCAAGGAAGACTGTGCTGATTGATCAGCCGCTGGCAGCAATGATGGGGATGAATGGATCCAGTAAGACGCCTGAAGGGACAATGTTTGTAGATGTCGGAGGCGGCTCTACGAAGGTATCCGTACTCTCACCGCGCGGAATCGTTGCCAGCCAGTTCTCTACGAGATCGGGCATCAAGATGGATCAGGCCATCATGAACCTGGTAAAAGAGAAATATCATGTCCGCATTGGCAGAAAAGAAGCAGAATCTTTGAAAATTGCCCTGGGAGCACAGTGGGATTTGGAACAGACTCCGAGGATTTCTGAAACATTCGGGCTTTCACTGGTATCCGGTCTTCCTGTCAAGATTGCAGTGACGGGAGAAGACATTGCAAGCGTTGTCAATCCAATTCTTTATGATATCTTCAAGTGCATCAGGGATGTCATCCAGCGTACGCCGCCAGCCATTTTGGCCGATATCAGAGAACATGGCATCAAACTCATTGGCGGAGGCTCGCAGCTGAAGGGACTCGATATACTCATTTCCAGAATAACGGGTTTCCGGGCATATGTTGTTGAAAGACCTAATTATATTAATGCTGTCGGAGCGGGTAAATCTTTAGATTATATTAATGAATTTAGAGATTCGCTTCAGGATCTTCATTGATACGTCAATATTACAAAGGAGATATGGAAAAACATTCCATATCTTTTTTGCATATATAACGCGTTTCTTTATGACACTATGTTAAACTGAATACCACACGGTTTTTAAAATGATGTGTTTTTTACGATAAAAGATGGTAAAATAAAAAGAATAATACATATAATTGATAATGAAAGCATTCTGATAAGAAGGGTGAGCAATCATGAAATTAAATAAAAAGGCGGGAATCCTTTCTATGCTGATTTTTGCAGGCGCAGCTTGTCCTGCTGTTTTTGCAGAACAAGTTCCACAGAGCTCTGTCTTAGCGGCGTTGTAACCTCTGTTGTGGAAGAAAATGCCGTTGTCAAGGAAGGACAGGTTATAGTAACGGTCGACTCGCTTGTCGGACCGGTTCCGGCTGCAAGGGCGGATGCTGATGGTGTTGTGCAGAAAGTCCTGGTAGTCAAAGGACAGAGAATTGATAAACAGCAGGCAGTTGCTGTTATCGATACCAATAAGAATTAATGATAAGGGAAAATGATAAGCGATGCTGAAAAATAAACTGAAAAATCTCGCGCTGGCAGTGCTTCTGGCACTTTCCGGCATGGGTCAGGCTTATGCAGCACAGGAATTTCTGCCGGTTTCAGACGTGCAGGAAGGAATGCACGGATATGCTAAGACTGTTGTTCACGGAAGACAAATTGATACCTTCGATGTGGAAGTTCTGGGCATACTCAAGCATAAAGGAGCTTCAGGCGGAGATTTAGTATTAGTGAAGGTTTCAGGGCCTGTCATTGACAAGACTAACGGGATTGCTCAGGGAATGAGCGGAAGTCCTGTTTATATAAACGGCAAACTTTTAGGTGCCATATCATATGGTTTTCCGCAGTCTAACGGCCGGATAGGAATGGTTACACCGATTTCTGATATTATCCGCCTGTGGACCATTAATGACACGGATCAAAACACTAGTGACCATCCGGATACGAATGGTTTTGTGGCTTTGGATACGCCGCTTATGGCAGAAGGATATACTGGAAGCGGAATGGAATTTCTTGCAAAAAAAATGAAGGAATTCAATATGGTGCCGTATTCCTCTGTCTCTGTTCAAAATGATGATGCACCTTATCCTCTGGAAGCCGGCGGTTCTGTCGCTGCAACTTTAGTCACAGGCGATTTAAGGCTGGGCGCTGTAGGGACGGTAACCTATGTAGATGGAAATCACATGATCGCATTCGGACATCCGTTTCTTGATAAGGGCAGTTCCGGCTACTTCATGCACAATGCATACATACTCACCATCGTGCCAAGCCAGAATATTCCGTTCAAACTGGGATCCGTGGGGGCTGAAATCGGCGTAGTCAATCAGGACCGCGGTGCAGGGATCAGCGGCGTCAGCGGCATCACTCCGGATTCCGTGCGTCTTCATGCTAATGTTCTTGATCTGGATCTCAACAGGAGCACGGACTTTAATGTACGCATGATCCAGAATGAATCCATGCTTCCTGCGCTGACTGCAACGTCTGCCTATAATGCCATAAGCAGGACAATGGACAGAAAAGGGCAGGGAACCGTTACTGTAAACTATACATTGTTTCCTAAAGACTTGAATAAAAAGGCTTTTACAAGAAGCAACATGTTCTGGTCGTCTAATGAGGCCGCAGGGAAGAGTGTTGATGAAATTTATAATGTAGTCAAGCTTCTTGAGCAGAACCGGTTTGAAAAGTATGAACTTAGAGATATCAATGTAGACATGAAGGTGACCTCCGAAAGAAAAACTGCGCAGCTTTTAGATGCATCTGCTTACCCGATGGTTGTCAGTCCCGGTGATACGATTTATATCCGTGTCAGGCTCCAGCCATACAGGGGAGAGGTTTTCTATAAAGAGATATCATTTACCGTTCCTGCTGATCAGCCGCTTGGGGAGATGATTCTTGAAATACGGGGAGGCGGCGTGATTCCGCTTCCGTATCTTCTGCAGCAGCAGCAGTATAATCTGACGGATGAAGTCCTTGACCGCGTGCGTGTGTATAAAGATTTCAACGACCTTTTCGATAAACTGCAGAAAGAAGATCAGAATAACCAGATCGTCGCTGAAATTCTGGATCCTTCTGTCAGCACGATTAATAACAAGACATCGTCTTCGAAAACCAAGGCAGAAATTACTGACCGGGATGATTCGGATGTTCCTGATTACCTGAAGGGCAGAAAAGGAAACAGCGCAGATCATGGCGATATGAGCAAGGAGACCGCCAAGAGCTCTGTGCTGACAGATTATGTTATATATGGCGACGGACAGTTTACTTTCAAAGTAACTACGCCTGAAGACAGAGACCGTAAGCTGAAAGTCCTTATCAAGAATTCAAAGGAAAAAGGCTTTGAGAAGATGGACAGCAGTGCGCTGCAGACATCTGAGAAAAAAGCATCAGACAAGACTTCAGAACCTGGTTCCGATAAGAGTGCAGGCAAGGACAAAGCCTGATGGATTATGTAAACCGCAGTTATAGAATAATCACTTATCCCACGGCATAAAATGCTGGGGGGAAATATAGATTTTTGAAGGGGGCTCCATATGGCATTTATTGAATCTTTGGGAAGACAAACGATCAGTATATTTCACCAATTAGGGGCCATTATCCTTTTATTGATTGCGGCGGTAAAGGAAATAGGCACGATCAGGAGCAGGGAAACGTTTAAGCAGTGCCTGTCCCTCGGTGTTTTGTCATTTCCGATTGTTGCACTGACACTTTTATTTACGGGCATGGTACTTTCGGTACAGATTGCAGGGGAGCTTACGAAATATGGGGCTGATTTTACTGTCGGAGCTATTGTCGCCATCGGCGTAGGCCGTGAATTAGGCCCGGTCCTTTGCGGTGTTGTGCTTGCCGGTAGAGTCGGTGCTGCAATTACTGCGGAAATCGGCACAATGCGCGTTACTGAGCAGATCGATGCCCTGAGGTGCATGGCCGTAAGCCCGATCGGCTACCTTGTCGTTCCCAGGCTTGTCGCATGTATGGCAATGCTTCCCATACTGAATGTTTTTGGCGTTGTAATCGGTGTCGGCGGCGGAATGATTGTAGCATCCCTTTCACACGGCGTGTCTTCCTATGTCTTTATGCACTCGATTCGTGTATTCTGCGTCCCGTCTGATTTATATATCGGTGTTATAAAATCCATCATATTTGGAATGATTGTCGCACTGGTCGGATGCGACCGTGGGATGACCTGTACTGCCGGCGCAGAAGGCGTCGGCAAAGCAACGACGCAGTCCGTCGTTTATTCCATAATTATGCTCTTTGCTGCAAATTATATTCTTTCATCTATACTGTTCTGAGGCGCATATGATTGATATTATTAATGTCGAGCAGACTTTCGGCGACAGAAGAATTCTGAAAAATGTAAATTTGCAGATCAATAAGGGAGAAACGATGGTTATCCTGGGGGCCTCCGGCTCAGGAAAATCTACGCTCCTTAAGATGATGATAGGGCTTTTGAAGCCAACATCAGGCAAGATATTGATCGATGGCAGAGATATAACAAAGATGCCTGAAACAGAGCTCAATGAACAGCGGAAACATATGGGCATGGTTTTCCAGTATTCAGCACTGTTTGACTCCATGAATGTCAAGGAAAACATTGCATTTGGGCTGAGGATGCATACAAAACTGTCAGAGCCTGAGATTGATCAGGCGGTCAAGGAAAAACTTCATCTGGTGGGACTTGATGGAACAGAAGAACTGATGCCGTCAAACTTGTCCGGGGGCATGAAGAAACGTATAGGGCTGGCAAGAGCTATCGTCCTTGAACCGGAAATCATCCTGTATGACGAACCGACAGCAGGCCTTGATCCCATCCGTTCAACGGATATAAGTTTATTGATAAAGAATATGCAGGAAAAGCTGCATGTTACAAGTGTTGTAGTAACACATGATTTAAAATCAGCGGAGCTTATAGCTGACCGGATGGCGTTTCTTTATGAAGGATCTTTCCTTGAAATCGGAAAACCTTCTGCGCTTTACCAGTCAAAAGATCCGAGAATAAAACAATTCATGAATGGATTGCCGTCTTCGCCGGATATAGAGAAAGAGGGGGATGAATGATGAAGTGGACAACTGAAGCGAAAGTAGGGGCTTTTTCGCTCGCAGGAATCATTTTGTTTACAATAATCATTGTCCATTTAAGCACTCTGGTTATTTTTGGCAGAAGCGGTTTTCTTGTAACAGGTTATTTTAAAGAAGCGGAAGGCATCGAAAAAGGAAACCCGATCCATTATGCTGGCGTAGAAGTCGGCATGGTCGACAACATTGCAGTTAAAAACGGCGAAGCGGTATTATCGCTGCGCTTCTATAATGATGCCAAGATTCCTAAGGATGCTGAGTTTACCATTCAAACCAGCAGTGTCATGGGCGGAAGATTCATCAAGGTTTCCGGAGGCCATCAGGACCGCGGATATCTCCAGAACGGTATGACCGTAGAAGGTGTTGCCAGCCCGGGAATTGACCAGGCAATGGATAAAATGGATAAGCTCATTAATTCAGCGCAGATGATGCTGAACGGCATCAATGAAATTGTTGCAGATCCTAATGCGCAGAGAAATGTAAAGAACAGCATCAGTAATTTCGACGCCATTTCCCAGAATCTTGCCATTTTGACATCCCAGGGCATACAGACCGCTTCGGAAATTCAGGAAATTACGGGCCAGATCAACTCCATGCTCAAGCAGTTCAATGGAGACGGAAAAGCGGCTGCTGATGCCAGGGCAATCATGGATAATCTGGTAGTTACATCAGAAAATGCCAGGGAAATATCTGGAAATGCAAAGAACATATCTGGTAAAATTAATAATATAATGAATGGAAATGCAGATTTAGGTATGTCTGTTTCCGGGGAATTGTTATATAATACTAAGAAAGACGATTTCTCGCCAAACATTTTCCTGAAAGCAGGCAAAGATTCTTATGGCCTGTTTGGGATAGAATCTGTTGGGAATGATCCTGTCTATGATGCCATGTTTGGAAGAATGAAGGGGATTTATGGAGTACATGCGGGAATAATCCGCAATAAACTCGGTATTGGTGCAGATTATGAAAAGAAAAAATGGAAATTATTCGATCCGAACGACCTGGCTCTTCGTATACGCGGGACTTATGACTTAGGCGATAACGTTTTCGTCATCGGCCAGTCCATCCTTCCTCATAGCAAAACCGGAGGAGGAGAATATTTAGGACTTGGATATAACTACTGATAAAAAATGAGTCTTAGAAGGGATGGAAATATATGAATAAATTTACCTACCATGTGTTACTTACATCAGTTCTGCTTGCGCTTTCTGTCGGAGCAAATGCAGAAGCAAAGGCTGCTCCTACAAGATTGACAACCGATCCTGCGATTACAGAAAAAGCTATTGCAGCGCAGATGAATCAGGTAAATTCAGAAAATAATGTTAATTTCAACAATATGCTTCTTCAGAAGAATTTGGGAGATTCCATTGCTGAGACGACAGCTCCTAAATCCTCTACTTTGGATATAGATCTTCGCGGTGCGGTGACACTCGCAATCCAGAACAACCGTGATATTACTATCGCTGAACTGCAGAGAAGAGAAGCTGAAGCGGATGTCAGTGCAGCAGCAGCAAAAAAGAATCCATCTTTGTCGGACACTTGGAGTGCTGGCAGAGCTAAGTCAGTAGGTGAGGATGCAATTGGCAATAGTTTTGGAAATGGACTGACTGTTTCCTGGCCGATTTGGACGGGAGGAGCTGTTGAAAGTGCCATTGACTCTGCAAGATATGCAAAAAATATTTCTGACCTTGAAGTTTACAGGACTGAAGCTGCAACAAAACTTTCTGCAGTCAAGGCATATTACAATTATCTGGAAGCTATCAAGAAGGCAGAAGTACAGCATGAATCAGTCAGCGATTACCAGAGCCATCTGACCAACGTACAGCAGCAGTTTGATGCAGGCGTTGTTGCAAAGCTTGACGTATTGACCTCCAATGTATCTCTGGCAAATGCAAAACAGGCAAGTATTGCAGCGGATAATACAAGAGATGTTGCTGAAGCAAATCTGAATAATATTATGCGTATTCCAATGAATACAAAGATCAATGCTTTGGATAAGGATTTCCCGGAACCTGAATTCGACATTACGATGGATCAGGCAATTCTCATGGCGCAGAAATACAGATGGGAACTGGTTGAAGCAGATTATCAGGTAAGAGTAGCTAATGAGAATCTGAGAAGTGCCAAGGCCGGTTATATGCCGACTGTAGCAGTAAACAGCGGATATAATTGGAAAGATTCTGATTTCCCGGGATTTGCCAATAAAGGATGGAGCATTGGCGGCTCCGTAAGCTGGCCGATCTGGGACGGCGGTGCAACTCAGGCTGCTATCAAGAAGGCAGAAGCAGGAGTTAAGGTTGCGCAGGAGCAGCTTCTGCAGTCCAGAGAAAGCGTCGAACTTGAAGTAAGACAGGATTATCTGAATATTCTGGCTGCTAAAGAGCAGATCCGTGCGACCGAAGCTTCCGTTGCTGAAGCTGAAGAAGCTTACAAGATTGCTGAGGTAAGATACAGCAGCGGCGTTGGTACGAACCTTGATGTACTGGATGCAGAACTGCAGCTGAGTACAGCTCGTACAAACTATATCAGCGCTTTGTACAACTACAATATCGGTCTGGCAACTTTGGAAAATGCAATGGGAATTCCTGCTGTTATCCATCCAGAGTTTGCTGCAGGCAGCGAAAATAAATAATACACGAAAATTTTCAAAATATATGAACTGGTAGGGAGCAGACTTTGAATAAAAGCAGAATCAAGTGGTGGCTGAACGGAATTGCCGCATTCATCTTTGTGGCAATCTGTTTCGTCTACTTACTAATACGGCCAATAATTGTACAGAACTTGGATCCTGTGCTGCACGAAAAGATTGGAGCCAGAGTAAATGGCACCATATCCTGGGAGCAGCTGGATCTCGATCCGGGTTATAATCTTCAATTCGCCGGTCTGGAATTGAAAGATAATAACGGGGATACTGTATTAAAGTCGTCCTATTTGACGATTGGATGGACAGTATCTTCTCTGTATGATTACCTGGTACATGATTCCGGCGTTGCATCCCTTGTTAAAAGTGTAACTGTTGAAGAAAAAAGCAGAGATGCCACCCTGACATCTCTGCTGATCATTTTGGAAGTATG
>OGYJ01002461.1_pt1 | contig 12489 bp, 18 predicted proteins | sample 1576531 | NCBI WGS metagenome assembly OGYJ01 (sample SAMEA3541574, study PRJEB24748) | human gut metagenome | biome: human gut; feature: human-associated habitat; material: faeces | place: China | collected 2012 | reverse complement strand
ATCAGCCTGATCGATCTGGCATATCCGCAGATTCTTCGGACAATGACAAAGACGATTTTTGCGGGGGAGTCCGCTGCGATATTAAAGGCACTTGTGCCGATCGGGCTGGCGATGCTTGCCATGTACATTGTACAGATGCTTTGCAAATATTACGTCAGTTATCAGGGTCATATGATGGGTGCCAATATGGAGCGCGATATGCGGCAGCAGCTTTTTGATCATTATGAGAAGCTTTCCTTTGCTTATTATGACCAGAACAATTCCGGGCAGATGATGAGCAAGCTGGTGTCCGATCTGTTTGATATTTCCGAGATGGCACACCATGGACCGGAGAATCTTTTTATTTCACTGATTAAGATCATAGGCTCTTTTGTGTTTCTGTTTCTGATCAATGGACGGCTTGCTGTCCCACTTTTGGTACTCGTATTTTTCATGATCCTGTTTTCGTATGGACAGAACAAACGGATGCAGGCAACCTTTATGGATAACCGGCAAAAGATCGGTGATATCAACTCGAGCTTGCAGGACACATTGGCGGGAATCCGTGTTGTGCAGTCCTTTGCCAATGAAGAAATTGAGCGTGAGAAATTTTGCCACAGCAATGAAAATTTTCTGAAATCCAAGAACGCCAATTATCGCTGCATGGGGACGTTTATGAGCGGCAACCTGTTCTTTCAGGGGCTGATGTATCTGGTGACGCTTGTATTTGGCGGCTGGCTGATCGCGAAGGGTCAGATGGAGGTGGCAGATCTTGCCATGTATGCGCTCTATATCGGAATCTTTATCAGTCCGATCCAGATTCTTGTGGAGCTGACGGAAATGATGCAAAAGGGACTTTCCGGCTTCCGCCGTTTTCTGGCGGTCGTGGAGACGGAGCCGGACATTGTGGATGCACCGGATGCCACAGAGCTGACGGACGTGAAGGGCGAGGTGGAATACGACAATGTTTCCTTTCATTACAGCGATGATGACACGCTGGTGCTGGCAGATGTGTCCTTCCGTATTAAGGCTGGCAGATCGATTGCGCTGGTCGGACCGTCCGGAAGCGGTAAGACGACGATCTGTTCCCTGCTTCCGCGGTTTTATGATGTGACCGGCGGCACGATCCGAATTGATGGAAAGGATGTGCGCAGCCTGACGCTGGAGAGCCTTCGAAATCAGATCGGTCTGGTGCAGCAGGAAGTGTATCTGTTCTGCGGCACGATTCGGGAGAATATTGCGTATGGCAAGCCGGGGGCTTCGATGGAGGAGATCATTGACGCGGCAAAGAAAGCCAATATTCATGACTTCATTATGTCCCTGCCGGATGGATATGACAGTTATGTGGGAGAGCGTGGAACCCGTCTTTCGGGTGGACAGAAGCAGCGTATTTCGATTGCACGTGTTTTTCTGAAGAATCCGCCGATCCTGATCTTAGATGAGGCAACAAGTGCACTGGATAATGAAAGTGAGCGCTGGATACAGCACAGTCTGGAAGAACTTGCGAAAAACAGAACGACCATCACTATTGCTCATCGCCTGTCAACCATAAGGAATGCAGACGAGATCTTAGTGGTGGCCGATACCGGTATTGCCGAGCGTGGTACTCATGACGAGCTGCTGGCGTTAAATGGAATTTATGCACATTATAATGAAATGGCGTAATCCGAATGTCAGAAAAACATAAAGTTTTCTTAAGAAAAACGAGCGGATTTCTTAAAGCTTATCTGTTATCTTGATAATGGGAAACAAAAGACGGATGGCGGGCGCTTGCCGGAACGGATCAAAGCGCCCTGCCGCTTAGAAAGGTGCGATCATTATGAAGAGAAGAGGTAACGTAAGAAGCAGCGAGAAAAAGGGAAACGGTAAGAAAGTGGTTGTCAGCATGATCCTGCTGATCGTGGTGGCATGTGTGGCAGTGTACGGAATTGCATTATATCATGGGACGCCGCATGGCAATGATTATATAGAGATGGAGAATGGAAACGCATCATGACGAAGATATTGTTGGTAGAGGATGACCGGGAGATTGTAAAAAACTTAAGCCTTTTTCTGAAGGAGGAGGGCTTTAGCGTGCAGGCGGTCTCCGGCCAGAAGGCTGCCATGGAGCAGATCGAGGAGCATGGTCAGGAGATAGATCTGGTACTTTTGGATGTGTCTCTTGAGGATGGCAATGGATTTGCGGTGTGTGCCGCGATCAAGGCAAACACAGAGATTCCGGTGATCTTTCTGACGGCATCCGGCGATGAGTACAGCACTGTGACGGGGCTTGATATGGGGGCAGATGATTATATCAGTAAGCCGTTTCGTCCGAGGGAGCTGATCTCGCGCATGAAGGGTGTGCTGCGGCGGTGTGGCAGGACACAGTCGGTGTTAGAGCTGGGCGATGTCCGTGTGGACACGCTGGGCGGCACTGTAACGAAGAACGGACAGGAGATCATTCTGTCGGCACTGGAGTACCGGCTTTTACTGGTGTTTATCAATAATAAGGGAATCGTTCTGACACGGAATAAACTGTTGGAGGAAATCTGGGATGCCGCGGGGGAGTATGTCAACGATAATACGTTGACGGTTTATATCAAGCGGCTGCGCCAGAAGATTGAGGATGATCCGCAGGAGCCTGTGCTGATCCGCACGATCCGGGGCATGGGATACCGGGCGGACGCATAAATTAATGCGTTGGCATAGAAAGGGCACACTGGTATTATGGGATAAATTGCGACAAAATATTACGGCAGGACAGAAACGGACACGGTCGTTTGGCAGCAGTACAGAAGTGGGGATAATATATGAAGCTATTTCGAAATCCCGAGATCAAGAGGGAGATTCTTTACTATATAATTGTGTATCTGGCAGGAGCAGCGCTGGCATTCCGGCAGCTTGGCGGTAAGGGCGCAGGAATCGTCCTTCCGGCAGGCGCGGCAGCGCTGGTTCTGCATTTGTGTTTTACGGCGAAACGTTACCGGCGGATCGCACAGATGTCCGAAAAGATGGACAGTATTCTGCATGATGACGGAGAAACGCTACTGCAGGATTGTCAGGAGGGCGAGCTTGCAGTGCTTCACACGCAGCTAAGCAAGCTGGTGCTCCGAATGCGGGAGCAGGCGGGCAATCTTCAGCAGGACAAGATCTTTCTGGCAGATGCACTGGCAGATATTTCGCATCAGCTCAAGACGCCGCTGACCTCGCTGCAGCTTCTGGCAAGCTTTCTGCAGGAGGATGAAGTCAGCACTGAGCGTCGCCGTGAGATTGCGCGTGATATTGTGACATTGCTTGGCAGGATCGACTGGCTGGTGTATGCACTTCTGAAAATGTCGCGGCTGGACGCCGGAACATCCGGCATGAAGGAGGAGACGGTTTCGGTCGCAGAGCTTACGGAGCAGGCATATCAGCTTGTTGCGGTGTCCATGGATCTGCGGGATATCCGCTGGGATTGTCAGGTGGAGCCGGAGACGTCCTTTACGGGCGACATGTCCTGGAGCGTGGAAGCGGTCGGTAATATTTTGAAAAACTGTATGGAATATTCCGAACCCGGCGGGGCAATTCATGTGACGGGAACGGAGAATCCGCTGTATACGGAGCTTGTGATCCGGGACGAGGGCAAGGGGATTGCGCCGGAGGATCTGCCACACCTGTTTGAGCGCTTTTACCGTGGTAAGCAGAACAGCACAGAGAGCGTGGGAATCGGCCTGTCACTGGCACAGAAGATCATCGTGCAGCAGAACGGTACGATACAGGTGAAGAATGCGCCGGATCGGGGAGCGATATTTACGATCCGTTTCTATAAAACAGTGGTATAAGAACGAAAGTGACGAAACTGTCACAATAAAGTCACCGCCCTGTCATCTCATTCCATTATCATCTTATGATGTAAGATGCAAAGGGCAAAAGCAGATAGCAACGGAGTGATCTGTGACATCCGCTGCAATGAAAGCAGAACAGAAAGGAATGAGAAACGATGGAGATATTAAAGGTAGAACATCTGAAAAAGACATACGGAGAGGGAGAGAATGCGGTTCACGCATTGGACGATGTATCTTTTTCGGTAGAGAAGGGGGAATTTGTGGCGATCATCGGACCGTCCGGCTCCGGTAAATCAACCCTGTTGCACATTCTCGGTGCTGTCGATGTACCAACATCAGGAAAAGTATATATGGGCGGTCAGGACGTATTTGCACAGAATGAGGAGGAGCTGGCGGTGTTTCGGCGCCGTCAGGTGGGGCTGATCTATCAGTTCTATAATCTGATCCCGGTATTAAATGTACGTGAAAATATTACGCTGCCGATCCTGATGGATGGGCGCAAGGTCAATGAGAAACGTCTGCAGGACATGATTCACACGCTGCACCTCGAGGGAAGAGAAAAGCATCTTCCGAACCAGCTTTCCGGTGGTCAGCAGCAGAGAGTTTCCATTGGAAGAGCATTGATGAATGCACCGGCAGTTGTGCTTGCCGACGAACCGACCGGAGGGATTCAGTTAGTAGTATAACAATCACAAAAAAATAATATGAATGTTTTTGTCATGGTCAACACGGATTTCCTTGACAATGGAACGCCACAATTCACGCCTCTCCGGTACAGACAAAGAACCATACACACTTTCAAAATCCATTTTTAAAAAGTTTTTCAAATACGATAAATCCTTGACGGGTCGGGAATCCTCTGCATTTATTTTCTCAAGCTGCATCAGCAATTTTTCTCTATCAAGTTTGAACTCGTCCATTGTTATGAGGCCGTTCAAATATAGGTCTTTCAATTTCTGCATTTTTCCCTCAACACTCCGGCGTTTGGCATCAGTACGCAATGCCGGAAGATTTGCGACCTCGTATTCTGCAATATAGTTTTCCAGTTCCGGACGGATGCGTTCGAGGAGCATCTTTTCAAGGGTTGTCTCAAAGACGAGTTTTCGGTTCGGGCAGCGATGCAGGTTCACACCCTGTCGGCAGCGGTACACACTGTATTTATATATAATTCGTGTTCCATCGGCACGGACACGACCTCTTGCACGTTGCTGACACCCGCTCATGATATGGTCACAGTCATCACAGACAACGAGACCACTGAAAATATAATCGTGCTTTTTTCCGCTCTTGATGTTGATTTTGAGAAGTCTCTGCACATCAAAGAAAAGGTCACGGTCAATGATAGCAGGACAATAATTTTTATTGTCACGAAACTCACCGATGTATTTCGTATTTGTGAGCATATTTTTGAGACTGGCAGCAGAGCGGACAAGTCCGAACTCGCTCTCCATGTACCGGAGTGTCATGCTCAAGTTTCCGGTCTTGCGGTAGTATTGGAAGATAGCAACGGCGGTCGGAGCGTCGTCATCCGGTACAAGGTGTTTATTTACAATCTTATATCCGAGAGGGGTTGAGCCGGAAAGAACCTCCCCGTTGTCAACTTTGTCATCGAACACGCCGAGGATTCGGTCAGAATCATTTTGAGCCTCAAGTTCTGCCCATATCATTGAATTATTAACGAAAGCACGACCGTGAGGGGTTGAGGTGTCAAAATAAGGCTGCTCAATGGCAGTCCATGAAACACCGTGCTTGTCAAGAATGTCCTGCGTGTTCAGATAATGACGGAGGTTTCTGAACCAACGATCAAGACGGGTGAAAATAATGAGGTCAATTCTACCTGCACGGACATCATCAATGAGGCGTTGAAAGTCGTCTCGTTTGAGTTTCTGTCCGGAGATTCCGTCATCAATGTATGTGTCAACGAGAATCATATTCTCATGACTGTCTATGTATTTTTGCCCTGTTGCTAATTGGTCACGCATGGAATCTCCGTCCTTGACCTGTTTGTCGGTCGAAACACGGATATAGATTGCCACACGGAGCAGGATTTTCTCAACAGGAGCGGTTGTTTTGCGTCGCATTTTATCAACTCCATTCAAAAAAAGGTATAAAAATAAAACCTATGCATAAGCACGGTTTTATGATAAAATGAGACTTGCGGGTGACATTTTATCAATCGTGCTTATGCGATAGATATATGTTATCAAAGAGCGGTTTCCATTGGCGTGGAGGCTGCTCTTTTTTTATTATAAAAATTCGATAACGACATCAAATCAGTGTGAAATTTCATTCTGTACACTTTCCTTGAGAAAGGAGGTGAGCAGGATGAAAATTCTCGTTTGGGAAATGAGAACCTCAAAGGGGTTCACATTGATGGAGTTATCGAAGAAATCCGGAATCGGAAAATCTACGATAAACAACATCGAAAACGGTAAGGTGTCGCCGACATTATTTCAACTCGAAATGATGGCGATTGCATTAGGCGTGAAAATCACCGACCTGTTTGAATCCGAATACAAATAATTGTATCACATTGCAGCGGGATTCCGGCAGCAGGAGGAACGATTTCCACGATTATGGAAATCAACCTCGATATTTCCACAATGATGGAAATATATGATACACTGTAATCGGAAAGGGGGTGTTCCCCTTGAATTACAAAGAGGCTATTGTTGAAATAGTCGGGAAGATACAAAACGAACGCATCCTTAAGAGGATATATAAATTCGTGGCGTATCTGTACACCCATGAGGCTGACAGTTGAAAAGGCTGTCAGTCTTTTTCTTTATTATTTTGTGTGAACTCAATCGCCTTTTTCATTAAGCGGTCGAGTGCAGCGATGTCCTCGTCGCTCAACTCAAGCATGAATTTGAAAAGGTTTTTTCGTGCCTCATCCTCACCCGCCATGATGCGGTCAATGCGTTCGATGAAATCATCGTCACTGTCGATGAACATTTCTCCCTCACCAGTGGTCAACCACATATAATCAACGCTGAACTCACGGCAGATAGATTTTGTCATTTGTTCGGTTAGGTTACGATTTCCGTTTTCTATATTAGACATTGAACCTCTTGTCACTCCGATACGCTCACCGAACTTCTCAAGAGTGAGACCGAGCGACTTTCTTATTTCTTTCACACGCTCGTTTTGTGTCATGTAAACACCTCCTTTTTATGAATCATAACACCCGTTGAATTAAAATGCAATAAAAAAGTATTCAAAGAATACAAAAAACTATTGACAAAGTTGTCAAAGACGCATATTATGTATTCAAGGACAACACAAGGAGGTGAAAAGAAATGCAAAAACATGAAATTTCAAACGTAAGAACACGAGGAACTGGGGCGATTGAAAAACTCATTTCCTACAAAACGGAGGTTTCCGAACACCAAGAGATTAGAGTGAGAGCGGAATTCGAGGGAGACCCCGAACCGGAGCAAATCAAGCAGATTTCAGAGGTTGTCAAAAAGGCAGCGGAAGAAATAGGAAAGATTGTGGAGGAGTGGTGAAACACTCCTCCGAGAAAATCATTTCAAAGTGCGAATGTGTTGTGCAAAATCTTGTGTTTCAACACATGCCTTGATAGCTGATGCGAGAAGACGTTCAAATTCTTCTTTTGATAAATCAGAAACTTTTGAAAATTTGATGTCGCTATTTTCAAACGCACTTGCAATCGCACTTTTGAAAGTGTCATGATGAACCGCCATGTTGTCACCTCCTGTCATTTTGGAATGGTCGCACATTTATTATATGGCAGGAGATGCAACAGGACAAGCAAGAACAGGAGGAACGGAAATGAGCAGAGTAGAGGAGTTGAATCAGTACATACAAGAGTTATTTGATTATTGGGATGGGAAAAACGATGATTTCGAGCCTATCCCGATACCGAAAGAAGTTGACGACGAAATGCAGAGGGATTCATTTTATTAAAGCCGAAACGGGGCAGCAGTCGCCCCGTCAGTGTCCGGATGGCAACCGACACTCTGACGATGGCAAGCCGAAAGACATCGTGCAGCGATACCGTGGGAAACATGGCAGCGGGTGAACTTGCTAAAAGGTTCACGGTTGGTCAACAGGTTTTCAATGATTTTTTAAGGTGAAAAGTCATAACACGGTAGACAAAGCCGGAAAGCGGGTGGACGGGATGCAGAGACCGAGAGAACCACCAGTGCAGGAAAACACATAGAACACTATCAACAGAGGAGGTGTTGAATCATGACGAGAAACGAGAAAAAGACAGCAATCGAGAACATGGCAGAAAGATTCATGAATATTTCTGACCTTGAGGGAAAATCAATGGCAATCATGGTCATGTCTGCATACGCAGAGGGCAAGACAGCAGGAAAAGTCGAGGAGCGTCGCAGATGGGAGCAGAAAGAGGCGGTTGCAACGACCGCCTAACCGAACACGAAAACAACAGGCAAGAGCCTTTTTAATAGATTGGAGGTGCAGCAGGTGAGTGAACAGAACATCAAGAAATTTTATGAGACATTAGCGAGAATCATTTCTGAACGTGAGCAGGTGAAAATCACCGTGAGCGTCTCAAAGAAAGAAAAAGCAGCATAAAGACAAAAAAACGGATGACCGCTGCGAACGGTCATCCGTGTGTCAATCGGTGTCGATTGATATGTTTCAAACTAAGAATATTATATCAAATCTGACACGAAAAAGCAACTCAAAAAACGACCGGAAAGGTCGGAAAAACAAAGGTTTTCGGAGGTTTTGTCGTCCTTGTAATAGATACTAACAAGTCTACGAAAACATAACAGGAGGATTGTGTCAGATGGCAAGAAAAAGAGGGATGCAGTTTATCCCGTATGATTATGAGGCAGCATATAACAAAGCGATGGAGGACATGCACGAATGGTTCATTGAGAACCTGTTCCAACATCGAAAGAAAGTGATATATGCACTCAAAGAGATAACAGCAGGAGACCAGTTTGAAATTGAGATATATCCGCAGTTCCGAAGTATGGATGAAGTACCTCCGGAGGGGAGGACTATCAAGAAAGACAACAACAAGGCTCAAAAGAATCTGAATGACAAGAACGCAAGGAAATACGTTGAGAGACTAATCAATGAGAATTTCAGTGACCGTGATATTTGGATGACATTGACCTATGATGACGCACACCTCCCGCCGGACGGTGATGTCGATGCAGCAATCAAGAATGTGCAAAAGTACATCCGACGCATCAACTATCAGAGGAAAAAGAGAGGTCTCCCGAACGCAAAATATGTATATGTGACCGCATACAATCCGGATGCGGAAATCAGATGGCATCATCACATTGTCATGGATGGTGCGTTAGACATGGAGACGGTTGAATCCTGTTGGAAACAGTCAAGCAGGAATGAGGTTCGCAGGTTGCAGACGGACGAAAACGGTCTGTCCGGTATGGCGAATTACATCGTCGAAGAAAAGAACCGTGTTCCGTCGGAAAAGAGATGGAACAGTTCACAGGGATTGAGAGACCCACGAATCAAGGTCGTACACTCCAAACGTCCGGCAGCAGGAGGCAGCTATAAAAAAATAGGGTCATTTGTTGATGGTATGGTCAAAGACAGGGATTCAATACCGGAGATATTAAAAAAGTGGTATCCGGACATGGATTTCACGAACGCAAATGTGTACTATAACGATTTTAACTGCATGTTTTACATACATGCACGAATGAGGAAAAGGAGTCTACAAAGTGAAAAGACGGAAAAGACGGGCAAGACATGCAGGACGACGTGATGCGTTTCATTTGACCATGATTGCGGTATTGATGACGGTGTTGTGCTTGATGATAGTGAACATCAAAGAGCCGGAGCAGACCGAGGAGGAGCAGCCGGAGACGACACATGCGGAAGTGGTGCAGAATCCGGAAACAATCGTGCAGACAGCAGAGGAGACCGAAAGCAAATACAAGGTTTTTGACGGTATGTCCGAGGACTGGGGGAGCGATGACCTTGAGGGATTCGTGCTTTATAAGTTACCGGAACAGTATGCGGATAAAGGCTATTTTCCGGAGAAAATGCAGATATACACAAGATGTCTATGCAAGCAAAATGACGTTCCCTATGCCCTTGTACTGGCAATCATCGAGCATGAATCCGGATATGAATTTGACAAGGTCGGAGACGGCGGGCAGTCAAAGGGATATATGCAGATATATGAGAAATGGCACACTGACCGGATGAAACGGTTAAGCTGCACCGACCTCATGAACCCATATCAAAACGTGAGGGTCGGGATTGATTTCCTCTCATACCTGCTCAAAAAATACGGAACGATTCAAGATGCACTTGCAGCGTACAACTACGGTGAAAAAGGTGCGAGGGAACATTTGTGGAACAATGGCGTGTATGTCTATTCGTACAACAGTTCAATCATGCAGAGAATGAAAGAGATCGAGGAGGCGATTGATTGAAAAAGATAATGACCTATGGAGACGATGAGGAAATCGAGGTTGCAACATGTCCGTGTTGCAAGAGAGAAGTCAAGCGAGCAGAAATGAAACACATTTATTATTGCAGAAGTATTTCAAAAGGGCAAGTTTGCCTCGATTGTTATGACAGATTGAGAAGGAGGTCGAGGGATGAGTTTTGACTGGCGACCGGAATCTCAAGGTCAAGGACTGCAAACATGCATGTCTGTTCTGCGAATATTATGACATGTGCAAAGAGGAGGCGAAAGCGAATGAACATGAGATATGCAAAGAGAAGTGAAGACACGGAGCAAATCAACGTCGTGTCATGGGCGGGGTGGAACATGAACCGTTATCCGGAATTAAAGTGGTTGTTCCATGTGCCAAACGGAGGCAGCAGAAACAAGCAGGAGGCAGTCAAATTCAAACAAATGGGTGTCAAAGCGGGCGTTTCTGATTTGTGCCTCCCATATCCGAAAGGTTCATACTGCGGGTTGTTTGTAGAAATGAAATTCGGGAATAACAGGCAGCAGGAGACACAAAAAGAGTTCCTTGCGGATATGGCAACAGCCGGACATTTCGTTGCAACCTGCTATTCAGCAGAGGAGGCAATCAAGATCATTGAGGAATATCTGAATTTGTCGGATGCGGTACACATGGAGAGAAATCTGAACATGAGCATCCCGAACAACAGCATCCTCAAGGACGGGAAAATCAAGAATTGAGGAGAAAAGCGATGAAAGTATTGATTGCGTTAGGTATTGCAGCGGTTGTCATGCTTGCGATGGTATTTCTTGCGGTGATTTTATTCGTGGCAGCAGTTGCGGTCGATATAGCGTCCGAATTTATGGACTAAAAAATATAACAGGATAACAGGAGGAAACAACATGAGAATTATTGCAGTAATGTCACCAAAGGGAGGAATCGGGAAAACGACGACATCCGATTCAATCGCCTATATGTTAGGCGAGGAGCAGGGAAAGAGAGTGCTTGTGTTAGACGGAGACCCGCAGGGCGATACATCAAAGACGTTCGGGGTATTTGAACCGGGCGGAATCGGAATGAGTGAGCTGCTTGAGAAACATGAATGTGTCGGCGGTGCATACAAAACAGGTGATTTGATTCGCCCGACAGAATACTCACACGTTGACATCATTCCGGCGAATGGCTATCTCATGAAAACGGACATGAATTTGCTACTCAAGTCAGAGGACAATCAAGTCACACGATTGCGTGAGGCGTTGCAAGAGGTAGCGGACGCATACGATTATTGCATTTGTGATTGCGGTCGACTGCTTGACATGGTGGTCATCAATATCCTTATATCGGCAGAGTTAATCATTGCACCCGTAAAGGTTGGAGGATATGAAATCGAAGCATTGCAGAACCTTGAGGAGCAGATTGAGGACTTGAGAGACATCAATCCGGATTTGAGAATCAAGGCACTCATGACCATGCGACAGAAAAATAAAACCTCTCTTGAGGTTGAGGAGTGGTTGAAAGCAGATTCCGGATTTGATATGTTTGTCACTCCGGTTCGCCGTTCCATCGTTGCGGAGAAATCAACAACGGCGATGATTCCGCTCCCGAAATTTTCAAAGAGAGGAATCGTGTCACAGGATTATAGATGCGTTGTGCATGAGTTACTCAAGGAAATGGAGGGGCAGGAATGAAAGAACACGATTGGATGAAATTATATGCGGATGCAGAGAAATTCATGAAAAAAGTCGGAGGTACTGATTTCAACATCAAAAGAAACATAAAAACCGAAAGATGGGGAGAGGCACTTGTGACGGTAGACATCCCAAAAAGAAACAATCCTATTGCAATAATGAGAATGGATGCGAATGAATATTGCAGCAGGTGCAGAGGGTTCAGACGAGACGGAAAATTATATCTCACATACATGTTGAGGATAGAGAAAATAAACGTGGAGGATTAAGACATGGGAAATATTGTGAAAACAGCAAAATGCAGATTCTGCGGTCAAATGACGCAGATTGAGGCAGACGAAGAACTGACAGCAGCACAGGCAGAGGAACAGGCAACAATGACATGTAACTGCACAGATGCGGTTGAGTATCAGAAAGAGAAACAGAGGAAAGAAAAGGCAATGCAGAACGTCGCTGCACTGTTCGGGGAGGCAGCAGCACCGGACAAGAGATGCGGAGAGGGCATTGTCAAGATTCTCAAGGCAGCAGTCGAGGAGATTTACACCGGAGGATTGGCAAAAGTCACATTGAACCTCCGTGGAGGCGTGAAAGCCTCTATTTCGCAGAACAGCAAGGGCGAAA
>OGYJ01002460.1_pt1 | contig 12490 bp, 9 predicted proteins | sample 1576531 | NCBI WGS metagenome assembly OGYJ01 (sample SAMEA3541574, study PRJEB24748) | human gut metagenome | biome: human gut; feature: human-associated habitat; material: faeces | place: China | collected 2012 | reverse complement strand
GATCCGGCGCTTGCATTCAGAATCTTCGCTCTCACTGTCCGAAATTTCGTTTTAATGGGTAAAAATACAAAACAAATCCCGAACTTCGCAATAATTTTGTAATTTAGCGGAGCTAAAACAAGATCTTGTTATGAAGAAAATGATTCTGACGGCCGTGATGCTGGCCGCCGCAGCGCTCTGCCGGGCGCAGCAGCCCGCCGAAACCGGGGAACGCCGCGAATGGCTCACGTCGTTTACAGCCGTCGAAGTGTCGGCGCCGCTCGACGTCAAGTTCGTGCAGGTTCCCGACACCGAAGCCCCCAAGATCGTCTACGACACCAAAGGTTCCTATACGACCAAATTCCGCGCCGAGGTGAAGGACAAGGTGCTGCGCATCACGGAACGCTCCGACGCCCGCCGGCCCGACCGCACTTCGGTGACGGTTTATTACAATTCGCTGGAGCGCGTCGCCATTGCCGACGCCGTGGCGACGTTCGACAGCACGCTGGTGGCCACGGTCCTCGACCTGACCGTGGGCGGCATGGCGCAGGTGACGGCCCGGATGGATGTCAAGGACCTGAAAATGGAACTTACGGGCAAGAGCACGGCGACGCTGACGGGCGCGGTGCGCTACCTTTCGCTGTTCGTCTCGACCGGAAAACTCGAAGCCACGGGGCTGGAGGTGATGGCCGCCGAGGCCAATGTCACCAGTTCGGGCGTTGCCGCGCTGTGGGTGACCGACCGTTTCCAGGGCAAGACCTCGACCGGGGGCAAGATCACCTACAAGGGCGCTCCGCCCATCGTGCGCAGCGGAGCGAAGTTCATGGGCGGCGACATCACAAGGGTGGAGTGATTCGCAATTCATAATTCATAATTCAGCTCCATACAGACCGCTTTCTTCGCTTTCAGGGAGGCTTTTACATCGATCAGGCGCTGGTTGCTGCTGCCCCGGAACCGCAGGGAGATGTCGTGCTTTGCCTGCACGAATTCACCGTCCACCAGCACATCCAGCAGCTGCAGCAGCTCATCGGTCACCTCGCACCGGGCGGCGCAGGGCTCTTTGCCGGTGAGCTGCTCCCAGGTGTAGCCGGAGTAGCACCAGACCGTTTTGTTGGGGTACAGGGCCTTGAAGTTGCGCACAAAGGGCAGCAGCTCCCGTTGGTTTTCCGGCTCAAAGGGCTCGCCGCCCAGCAGGGACAGCCCGGCAATATAGTCCGGCTGGCAGGAGGCGAACACCTGATTGCGGGTGGCCTTGTCGAAGGGCTGGCCGTAGGCAAAATCCCAGGCCACGGAGTTGAAGCAGCCGGGGCAGCGGTGGCGGCAGCCGGAAACAAATACGCTGGTGCGCACGCCGGGCCCGTTGGCAATGTCGTAATACTTGATGGTTGCGTAGTTCATAGTGATACTCCAATAAAAAGCTCCCCCTCTCGGGGGAGCTGGCAATGCGAAGCATTGACTGAGAGGGTTACAGATGCAGCACGCGGTCCTTGATCTCCTGGGTGCGGCCCTGATTCCAGAACTGGGTGCCGATGTAGCCGCAGGTGCGGCGGGCAACGTTCAGCTTGTTCTGGTCGCGGTTGTGACACTTCGGGCACTCCCAAACCAGCTTGCCATCCTCCTGCACGATCTGGATCTCGCCATCGTAGCCGCAGACCTGGCAGTAATCACTCTTGGTGTTCAGCTCTGCGTACATGATGTTCTCATAGATGAACTGCATGACCTTGATGACGGCCTCGAGGTTGTCCTGCATGTTGGGCACCTCCACATAGCTGATGGCACCGCCCGGGGACAGCTTCTGGAAATCGCTCTCAAACTTCAGCTTGGTGAAGGCGTCAATCTTTTCCGACACATGGACATGGTAGGAGTTCGTGATATAGCTGCGGTCGGTGATGCCGGGCACAATGCCGAAGCGCTTCTGCAGGCACTTGGAGAATTTGTAGGTCGTAGACTCCAACGGCGTGCCGTACAGGCTGAAATCAATATTGTGCTGGCTCTTCCATTTGGCGCAGGCATCGTTCATATGCTGCATGACATGCAGCGCAAAGGGCTTGGCGGCAGGGTCGGTGTGGCTCTTACCGGTCATATACTTGCAGCACTCATACAACCCCGCATAGCCAAGACTGATTGTGGAGTAGCCGCCGTAGAGCAGCTTGTCGATCGGCTCGCCCTTCTTGAGGCGGGCCAGCGCGCCGTACTGCCACAGGATGGGCGCGGCGTCGGAGAGCGTGCCCTTGAGCCGGTTGTGGCGGCACATCAGGCCCTCGTAGCAAAGCTCCAGCCGCTCGTCAAAGATCTGCCAGAACTTGTCCAGCGCGCCGCCGGAGGACAGCGCCACGTCCACCAGATTGATGGTCACGACGCCCTGATTGAAGCGGCCGTAATACTTGGGCTTGCCTGGCTCGTAATTTCCGGCGTTCGCAACGTTGTTCCATCCGTTGCCGGAGCGGTCGGGCGTCAGGAAGCTGCGGCAGCCCATGCAGGTATACACATCGCCGTGGCCCGGCGTCTCACCCTTGGAGAGCTTCAGCTCCTTCATCTTCTTTTCGGAGATGTAATCCGGCACCATCCGCTTGGCCGTACACTTGGCGGCGAGCTTCGTCAGATACCAGAACTTCGAATCCTCAGTGATGTTGTCCTCCTCGAGCACATAGATGAGCTTCGGGAAGGCGGGCGTGATCCAGACGCCCTTCTCGTTCTTGACGCCCTCGATGCGCTGCTTGAGCGTCTCTTCGATGATGATGGCAAGGTCATGCTGCTCCTGCGCGGAGCGTGCCTCGCCCAGATACATGAACACCGTGATGAACGGCGCCTGACCGTTGGTGGTCATGAGCGTGACGACCTGATACTGGATGGTCTGGACGCCGCGGCGGATCTCGTCGCGCAGGCGGTTTTCAACGACCGAGGAGATCGCTTCCTCAGAAGGCTCCACGCCGAAGGATTTGATCTCCTCCATGACCGTGCGGCGGATCTTCTTGCGGGAAACGTCCACGAACGGCGCCAGATGCGTCAGCGAGATCGACTGTCCGCCGTACTGGTTGGAGGCGATCTGCGCGATGATCTGCGTGGCGATGTTGCAGGCCGTGGAGAAGCTGTGAGGCTTCTCGATCAGCGTGCCGGAAATGACCGTGCCGTTCTGGAGCATGTCCTCCAGATTTACAAGGTCGCAGTTGTGCATATGCTGCGCAAAGTAATCCGCGTCATGGAAGTGGATGATGCCGGCCTCGTGCGCTTCGACGATCTCGCGCGGCAGCAGGATACGTGCCGCCAGATCCTTGGAGACCTCGCCCGCCATATAGTCGCGCTGCACCGCGTTGACGGTCGGGTTCTTGTTGGAATTCTCCTGCTTGACCTCCTCGTTGTTGGACTCGATCAGCGACAGGATCTTTTCGTCCGTCGTGTTGGACTTGCGCACAAGGCTTCTGGTGTAGCGGTAGGTAATGTAATTCTTCGCCACCTCATACGCGCCGTGCGCCATGATCTGATGCTCGACCAGATCCTGAATCTCCTCCACGTTCAGCGCCCGGTTCATCGACAGGCAGCTGTTTTCCACACTCTCGGCAATGCGCCGGATCTGCATGGGGCTGAGCCGCTCGTCCTCTGAGACGACGTTGTTCGCCCTTGTCACGGCGGAGATGATCTTCATGATGTCAAAGACCACCTCGGAGCCGTTGCGCTTGATGATTTTCATGATGCGTTCCCCTCTCCCTATCACACCGCAGAATGCAGGGCATCCTGCAAGCAAAACTAAATGTTGCACATTTTGCGGCACTGTGACCACAATATCTTGTATCCTCAATTTCAGTGCAGTGCTACTATACCCGAAAACGCGGGGCATGTCAAGGGAATATTGCGATATTTAGTGGACTTTTCTCCGTGAAACACAATATATAGCGTTTCACATGGAAACGCCCCGGTATTTTGTATTTCGGTTGACAACATCGGAAAGTCTGGTAGAATAGCCTCAGAAGAGATACCAAGGAAAGAGGGAGGAAAATGAGTAAGGTAAAAGCATTTCTGAAACGAAAAAACATTGAGATCTCCGCAAAGCGCTACGGCATCGACGCGCTGAGCGCCATGGCGCAGGGCCTGTTCTGCTCGCTGCTGATCGGCACGATCATCAAGACGCTCGGCGCGCAGCTTCATGTGCAGCTGCTCATCGACGTAGGCACCTACGCCATGTCCGTCTCCGGCCCGGCGATGGCCGTCGCCATCGGCTACGCCCTCAAGGCCGACGCCATGGTGCTGTTTTCGCTGGCGGCGGTCGGCTGGGCCGCCAATGCGGAGGGCGGCGCCGGAGGCCCGCTCGCGGTCCTCATCATCGCCATCGTCGCCGCAGAATGCGGCAAGGCCGTCAGCAAGGAAACGAAGATCGACATTCTGGTGACGCCCGCCGTGACGATCCTCGTCGGCGTCGTGCTGGCAAAGTGGATCGCGCCGCCCATCGGTGTTGCCGCGGGCGCGTTCGGAAAGCTGATCCAGACTGCGATGGCGCTTCAGCCGTTCTGGATGGGCATTGCTGTCTCGGTGCTGGTCGGCATCGCGCTGACGCTGCCGATCTCCTCCGCCGCCATCTGTCAGGTCCTGTTCCTGACGGGCCTTGCGGGCGGAGCCGCTGTGGCGGGCTGCTGCGCGAATATGGTCGGCTTTGCCGTCCTCTCCTTCCGGGAAAACCGCTGGGGCGGTCTGGTCGCGCAGGGACTCGGCACCTCCATGCTCCAGATGGGCAACATCGTCCGCAATCCCCGCATCTGGCTTCCGGCCATCCTGACCTCCGCCATCACCGGCCCGTTAGCCACCTGCGTGTTCCGGCTTCAGATGAACGGCGCGCCGATCAACTCCGGCATGGGCACCTGCGGCCTCTGCGGCCAGATCGGCGTCATCACCGGCTGGTTCAGCCCGAGTGAGGAGGCCATCGCCAACGGCGCATCCGCCATCACCCCGGCGGCCATGGACTGGATCGGCCTCGTGCTTATCTGCTTCATCCTGCCCGCCGTCCTGACGTGGCTGTTCGGACTGCTCTTCCGGAAGCTCGGCTGGATCAGCGAGGGCGACCTCAAGCTCCAGCTGAAATAAAGAAAGTTAAGCAAGCGCCGTCTGCGGCGCAGAACGGAGACCCGCACCGGATATGTCCGGTGCGGGTCTTGCGTTTCAGGCGGCGCGTTTGCCATGCAAATGCTTTTTCACCGAATACGCAGAAGGCCCGCGGGCGCGCATCCTCCGCGCAGAGATATTTCCGGTTTCTGCGCAGTGTCCCCTTTCCCGACGTGTTTTGCCCCGCGCGTATGCTAAGATATCCTCAGAAGCGGTCATTGCCGCCTCGGAGCTTACGAATGAAGAGGGAACGAGGATGAAAAAGCAAGCTGCGCTGGGAAAAAGGCTGCACGCGCTGCGGCGCAATCTGTCCGTGCGTTTTGCCGCGAACGCGGTGCTTCAGCTGGCGGCACAGTGCGGCGCGGCGTTTGCCGGAGGCTTCCTGCTGGCGGGCGTCCGCCTGCTCGGAAGGAACGTGCCCGCCGCATTGGCGCTGACGGCTTCGCTGCCGTTTTCGCTTCCGGCGATCTGCGCCTATCTCGGCGCGGCGGCGGGCTATCTGGTGTTCTGGGGTGCGGACGGCGCGTTCGAGCCGATCGCGGCGGGCTTTCTCATTCTCGCGGAGCTTTGCATCTTCTCCGGGCTTCTGCCGCGTGAGCGGCGGTGGTTCATGCCTGCGTCGGCGTGCTGCCTGTATCTGCTGATCGGGCTTCTGAGCCTGCTGAGCGCGGGAGTCCAGGCGGGCAGCGCGGCTTTTCTGGCGGCGCGGCTGCTGATCCTCGCCGTCTGCACGGCGCAGTTCACTGCGGCGGTTCAGGAGCGCTCCCGCGCGGGACGATGCGTGCTGGCGCTGCTCCTGCTGGCGGGCTGCTCGGCGGTCAGCCTCCCGGGCGGCCTGCGGCTCAGCGTCCCGCTGGCCGTCTGCGCGGCCTTTCTGGCGCTGCCGGGGCCGGATGCGCTGACTGCGGCCGCTGCCTGCGGGCTGACGCTGGATGTGACCTGCGGCGGCGATAGCTCCATGACGGCGCTGCTCTGCTTCGCGGCGCTGCTCTGCCGCGCACCGGTATTCCGGCTGCGGGCCGTGCGGGCGGCGCTGTATCTGCTCTGCTGCGTCTGCGGCATGCTCTTTACCGGCGCGGAATCGTTTCTGCCGCTGGCCGGCGTCGCGCTGGGGCTGCTGCTGGCGCTGCTGGCTCCGCAGGAGCTGCGCCAAACGCTCGACGAGCGGCAGTCCGCCGCGCTGGAGGCGCGGCTATCCGAGCTGCGCCGCGCCAGCGACCTGTTCAGCGAGGTGAGCCGCGCGCTCGACCGGGCGCGGCCGCGCGATCTGGAGCCGCAGTCTGCGGCGGTGTTCGATCAGGCCGCCGACCGCGTTTGCCGGAGCTGCGGGCGGTGGAAGGACTGCTGGCAGACCCATGCGCAGGAGACGTACTTGGCGCTTTCGCACGCGGCGGGGCGTATTTTTCAGTCCGGCAGCGCCGGCCGGGACGATCTTCCGGCGGAGTTCACAGAGCGCTGCTGCTATCCGGACGGCTTCCTTGCCGCCGTCAACGAGGCGATGGAGACCCAGCGGACGCGGCGGCAGTATCAGACGCGCCTTGCCGAGAGCCGGAGCATTCTCTCCGATCAGTTCCGCTACCTCTCCCGCCTGCTTCAGGGCGTCTGCGACCCGGAGCGCGACGCCACGCCGTCCGTCCCGGCCTATACGCCGGATCTCGGCTACCGTGCGCGCGGCGTGCGCGGCGGCAGCGTCAGCGGCGACCACGGAAGCTGCTTTACCTGCGGAGAATGGTACTATCTGCTGCTGTGCGACGGGATGGGCACCGGCGAGGAAGCCTCCCGCGAAAGCGCCTCGGCCATCCACTTCCTCTCGGAGCTGCTGCTGTCCGGTTTTGAGGCGCAGGATGCGCTGCAAATGCTCAACGGCGTGTATATCCTGCGCGGCGACGGCGGCTTTTCGACCGTCGATCTGCTTCAAATCAGCCTTGTCACCGGAGAAGGCTTCCTGCACAAATGGGGCGCTGCGCCCTCCTATCTCCGGCAGGCGCACCGGCTCGTGAAGCTCGGCGCGCCGACGCCGCCGCCCGGCCTAGGCGTGGACGGAAGAGGGCGCGGCGAATGCCTGCGCGTGTCCATGGGACGGGGAGAGATGCTCGTCCTTGTTTCGGACGGCATCGCACCGGAGGAAACGGAGCGATGGATCCGGGGCTACAAGGGCCGCTCTCCGCGCGAGCTGGCCTCCGGCATCCTCGGCTGCGGCGGTGAGACCGGCGACGACCGTACTGCCGCCGTCCTGTGCCTGCGGCCCTGCACGGCGAAGAAAACCGCCCGCGCGGCAGGGAACCGGCTTTTGTCGCGGCTGCGGCTGTAAAAAAACGGAGGCAGTCCAAAAGGACTGTCTCCGTTTTGTTTGCGCCGGAACGGCGCGGGCTTTGCTCCGCGAGCCCATTTCGGATGCGCCGAAGGCACGGGATGCCTCCGGCGGCTCATTCTTTTCTGTCTTGCCAGAAAAGAAAGGGGAGAAAAGAGACGCTGGGGAAGAGAATAGCGCTTACGCGCCTGAAAAACGAGTCGTTCCGTTGTGCGTGTTATCGTTATACCGACCATAGTCCGAACGCCCTTCGGGCGGGCATAACAATTTCTGCATTCGTAAATTGCAGTGCGGTAAATATTTGACGTATGGAAGTCGAAGGATGTGCGGTTTTTTGAGCTTTGTAGGGGCCGATGCCCACATCGGCCCGCTGCAAAGGCAGCGCATTCTGCGCCTTTATCGGAACAGCCTCCGCAGCACAGGCTGGAGCCGCCCGACATACAGCGGCCGCAGCCGCCGGAGCACAAAGTCATACAGCAGGAACACGATGTTCCCGCCGAGCAGCAGCGCCGCCGTCATGGCCTTCCCCATCTCGCGGAACTCCGCCCGCGCGGTATCGGAGACGAGCACGAACAGCAGCACGGCATACGCCGCGAGGACCGCCGCATTGAAGAAGGCCAGCTTGCACAGCCGGGAGAGCAGGCCGGGCCGGACGGCGTCGAAGCGCGCCTTCAGGATCGGATAATAGCCCAGCGCCGCAAACAGCAGCGCCGCTTCCTTATCTGCGCAGAGAAGCAGGCTCAGCAGCGCCGCCGCCGTAAAAAGGCCCCACGCGGCCCGCGGGCCGCATTCCTCCTGCGCCGGGATCAGGACAAGGCTTGCCAGCAGCGGCGCGCAGTAGGTCGCGCCGGGGAAAAGGCCCCCGAGCAGCATCAGCGCCGCCGCCAGCGCGGCCAGCACGCCGCAAAGCGCGATCGGCCCGCTTTTTCCGTGCATCATCTGCCGTTGTTTTTCAGCAGGTCATACTTGATGTCCCACAGCTTCTGCGACAGATCGACGTAGTAGGTATGCGGGTTGTCGAAGCGCTTGACCTCGTCCCAGAGCGTGTCGATCTGCTGCGCGCAGTATTTCTGGATCTCGTCCAGCGTCGGCAGGTCGTAGACCAGCTGGCCGTTTTTGAAGATGGGCACCAGCAGCTCCTTGGCTGTGAAGTCGTAGACGGTCTTGCGCTTCCACGTTGCGGAAGGGTCGAAGATCTCCAGATCCTTCGTATCGTCCACGACCTCGTCATGGACGCACAGATAGTCCGCGATGGCCTTGCCGGTGTCGTTGCCGAAGAAGCGGTAGAGCTTCTTGAAGTGCGGGTTTGTGATCTTGCCGACGTTTTCGCTGATTTTGATCTTCGGAATGATGTTCCCCTGCTCGTCCTCGACCGCCGTCAGCTTGTATACGCCGCCGAAAACCGGCTCGGACTTGGCGGTGATGAGCCGCTCACCGACGCCGAACATGTCGATGCAGGCGCCCTGATTGATAAGGTCCTGAATGAGGTATTCGTCGAGCGAGTTGGAGACGGAGATCTTACAGCTCTGCCAGCCTGCATCGTCGAGCATCTTCCGCGCCTTTTTTGTCAGGTAGGTCATATCGCCCGAGTCCAGACGGATGCCGCACTTTGTCAGACCGCGCGGCTTCAAAACCTCGTTAAAAACGCGGATGGCGTCGGGGACGCCGCTCTTAAGCGTGTTGTAGGTATCGACGAGCAGCGTGGGATTGTCGGGGTAAATTTCGCAGTAGGCCTTGAACGCCTCATACTGCGAATCGAACATCTGCACCCAGGAGTGCGCCATCGTGCCGCCGGCGTACACGCCGTATACCTCGTCCGAGATCGTGCAGGCGGTGCCGGCGCAGCCGCCGATGTAGGCAGCGCGCGCGCCGAGGATCGCACCGTCCGCGCCCTGTGCGCGGCGGGAGCCGAACTCGAGCACCGTGCGGCCCTGTGCCGCGCGGCAGATGCGGCTGGCCTTCGTGGCGATCAGGCTCTGGTGGTTGATCTGCAGCAGCAGATACGTCTCCACGAGCTGCGCCTGGATGGCGGGCGCGCGCACCGTGATGAGCGGCTCGCGCGGGAACACGGGCGTGCCCTCCGGCACGGCCCAGATGTCGCCGGTGAAGCGGAAGTTTTTCAGATAGTCCAGAAATGCCTCGCTGAACAGCTTCCGGCTGCGCAGATAGGCAATGTCCTCGTCGGTGAAGTGCAGGTTCTCGATGTAGTCGATGATCTGCTCGAGACCGGCGGCGATGGCGTAGCCGCCGTCGTCCGGCACGCTGCGGAAGAACACATCAAAATACGTGATGCGGTCCTGCATGCCGTGCTCAAGATAACCGTTGCCCATCGTCAGCTCATAGAAATCGCAGAGCATGGTCATGTTGAGCGCTTTGTTGGGGTCCATTGACCTCGCCTCCTGAATGGTCTGCGGGGATGCAGACAATAAATATAGTCCCTTTGATTATAACGATTGTCGCCCGGTAAAGCAACGATTATAAAATTAACAAGGGAAAACGCGCGAAAAATCGGCTCGCGCCGTTGACATCAAAAAACGTGCGTTGTATCTTTATTAAGTAACATCAAACAGGAGGACAAACCACCATGTCTTTGACCCCGGAACGCACGGCCGAGCTCCAGGAGCTTTGCCGGCAGTATCGGATCGACGTACTCACCGCCATCCACGGCGCGCAGTCCGGCCACCCGGGCGGCAGCCTGTCCGTTTGTGAGATCCTCACGCTGCTGTATCAGCAGCGCATGCATGTGGACGCCGCGCACCCCGACGATCCGGACCGTGACCGGCTCGTGCTCTGCAAGGGTCACGCCGCGCCCATGCTTTACCGCAACCTGATCGGCAAGGGCTTCCTGCCCACCGAGAGCATGAACACCCTGCGCCAGACCGGCAGCCCCCTGCAGGGCCACCCGTGCATGCGCACGCCGGGCGTGGATATGCCGTCCGGTCCGCTGGGCATCGGCCTGGCCGCCGCGCAGGGCATGGCCCTCGGCCTGAAGCTGAACCATTCCGATGCGCGCGTGTATGCCGTGCTCGGCGACGGCGAGCTCGATGAGGGCGCCGTCTGGGAGGCGGCCGCCTCGGCTGTGAAGTTTGGACTTGACAACCTCACCGCCATCGTCGACTGGAACAAGGTGCAGCTCGACGGCACGACCGACGAGATCATGCCGCTGCGCGACCTGCCCGGCAAGTGGAAGGCCTTCGGCTGGAACGTGCTGCGCTGCGACGGGCACGATCTGGCGGCGCTCGACGCTGCGCTCGACGCGGCCGCCGCCTGCAAGGGCGTGCCGACCGTGATCCTCGCCGATACGATCAAGGGCAAGGGCGTGTCCTTCATGGAGGGCAAGTCCGCCTGGCACGGCAAGGCCATTCCGGACGCCGAATTCGCGCAGGCAATGCAGGAACTGGGAGGTAACGTGTGATGGGAAAGTCCATTCGTGAAGTTTACGGCACCGTGCTCGCCGAGCTCGGCGACACCAATGAGAACATCGTCGTGCTCGATGCTGACCTGTCCGGTTCTACCAAGAGCGGCATCTTCGCCAAGGCGCACCCCGAGCGCCATTTCAATATGGGTATCGCCGAGTCCGACATGGTCGCCACGGCGGCGGGCCTTGCCACGACCGGGAAGATCCCGTTCGTGAACACGTTCACGGTCTTTCTGACCACGCTGGGTCTCATCTCCGCGCGCGCGCAGGTGTGCTACGGCAACCTGAACGTGAAGTTCGGCGGCGCTTACTGCGGCATGTCCGACGCGCTCGACGGCGCGACGCACCACGCCACGGAGGACATCGCCGTCATGCGCGCACTGCCGAACATGACCGTGCTCGTCCCGTCGGATGCGACCAGCACTCGCTGGGCCACGAAGTACGCCGTGGACACCTACGGCCCGATGTACCTGCGCCTGTCGCGCGACGTGTACCCGGACCTGTATGACGAGAACACGAAGTTCGAGTGCGGCAAGGGCGCGATCGTGCGCGACGGTACGGACGTGACCGTCATCGCCTGCGGCATCCTCGTGCACAAGGCGCTCGAGGCGGCCGAGCAGATGGCCGCGCGCGGCGTGTCCGTGCGCGTGGTGGACATGTACTCCATCAAGCCCATCGACCGCGAGCTCATCCTGCGCTGCGCGCAGGAGACGGGCGCGATCGTCACCGCCGAGGAGCACAACATCTACGGCGGCCTCGGCAGCGCCGTGGCGGAAGTGCTCGCCTGGGGCGGCACGGGCGCGCCGACGGAGTTTGTCGGCATCCCCGACACGTTCACCGAGACCGGCAAGTACACCGACCTGCTGGCCAAGTACGGTGTGGACGCGGCCGGCGTCGTGCGCGGCATCGAGCGGGTGCTCGCGCGCAAGCACTGAGTTTTTTGCACGGAAGCCGGCAGGCAGGACGCCTGCCGGCTTTTTTCGGAGGAAGATCATGCAGCGATTTTTTGCCCCCGGCCGCACGGAGCTGGCCGGAAACCATACCGATCATCAGCTCGGCCGCGTGCTGGCGGCCTCCGTGGACGTGGGCATCACCGCGCGTGCGACGCGCCGGCGTGACCGCCGCGTGTGCATCCACTCGAAGGGATACCGGCCGTTCACGGTCGCGCTCGACGATCTGGCCGTGGATCCACGCGCGTATGGCAAGCCGTGGGCGCTCGTGCGCGGCATGGCGGCGGCCATTCTGGACGCCGGCGGTGCTGTCGGCGGCTTCGAGGCGTGGGCGTCCTCCGCGCTCAAGCCGGGCGGCGGCCTGTCGTCGTCGGCCGCGTTTGAGATCCTCGTCGGCCGCATCTTCAACGCGCTCTACAACGGCGGCGCGTTCTCGCCCGAGCAGCTCGCGCGCTTCGGCCAGCAGGCGGAAAACCGCCACTTCGGCAAGCCGTCCGGCCTCATGGATCAGCTCGCGTGCGCGCTCGACGGCGCGGTGTACATCGACTTCGCCGCCGGGGAGATCGCCCCGGTCGCGGCGCCGTTTGCCGACATGGGCCTTACGCTGAGCCTGACGGACACCGGCGGCAGCCACGCGGGGCTGACGGCGGCGTATGCGGCGCTGCCGGCCGATATGTGCCGCGTGGCGCGGCGCTTCGGCGCCGAGACGCTCTCGCAGGTCGATCCGGCGGATTTCTATGC
>OGYJ01002458.1_pt1 | contig 12498 bp, 15 predicted proteins | sample 1576531 | NCBI WGS metagenome assembly OGYJ01 (sample SAMEA3541574, study PRJEB24748) | human gut metagenome | biome: human gut; feature: human-associated habitat; material: faeces | place: China | collected 2012 | reverse complement strand
GAACCGGCTTCTTTTTTACGCAGATTTTACACGAGGAGACTTTTGCCCTTTACACCGCCCTTTTATCATGGGGACTGTAGCAAGAAAGCAAGTCCAAACATGAAAAACGAAAGGAGATCTTCATATGAAAAAGATCATCAGTATCCTGCTGGCCGCCGTTATGGTCATGGCTCTTCTGGCCGGCTGCGGCAGCAAAAACAAGGACAACACCAACGACAACAACACCCCTAACAATAATCAGACCACCGAGCTCAGCGGTTCCGTGGCCACCAACGGCTCCACCTCCATGGACAAGGTCATCGGCGCTTTGCGGGAGCAGTTCATGACGGACCACAAGAACGTCACCGTCACCTATGATCCCACCGGCTCCGGCTCCGGCATCGAGGCCGTGAAGAACGGCACGGCGGACATCGGTCTGGCCTCCCGCAGCCTGAAGGACGAGGAGAAGGCCGACGGTCTGACCGAGACGGTCATCGCACTGGACGGCATCGCCGTCATCGTCAATGCCCAGAACAAGGTCGCAGACCTGACCGTGGAGCAGATCGCCAAGATCTTCACCGGTGAGATCACCGATTGGAGTCAGGTGGGCGGAGACCCCGGCGCCATCTCCTGCATCGGCCGTGAGTCCGGCAGCGGTACCCGTGACGGCTTTGAGTCCATCACCGGGACCAAGGACTCCTGCAAGCTGGATCAGGAGCTGACCTCTACCGGCGGCGTCATCGAGGCCGTGGCCGGCAACCCCAACGCCATCGGCTATGCCTCCCTCTCCGCTGTGGAGGGCAAGGACACCGTGAAGGCCGTCACCGTAGGCGGTGTGGCCTGCACCGAGGCCGCTGTGCTGGACGGCAGCTACGCCATTCAGCGGCCCTTCGTGCTGGTGACCAAGGACGGCACGGCCCTGTCCCCGGCGGCGCAGGCCTTCTTCGACTTCGCCACCTCCAAGGACGCCGCCTCCCTCATTCAGAATGCGGGCGCCGTGCCTACCGCCAAGTAAAAACGAATCGGGAGGCCCTCATCTGCTGCGGCGGGTGAGGGGGCTTCCCCGTCATCGGGAAAGGAGAACTCTATGAAGCGGACAGCAGGCAAAAGCCTCCGCACCCGCAAAGCCATGGAGCAGGCCATCCACCTGATCTTCCTGCTGTGCGGCATCGTGGCGGTGGGCTTCGTGCTGTGCATCAGCGTGTATCTGGTGATCTCCGGTCTGCCGGCTATCCGGGAGATCGGACTGACCAAATTCCTCTTCGGCAAGGTGTGGGCGCCTACCAACGCCACCACCGGCCCGCAATTCGGCATCCTGCCCTTCCTCCTCACCTCTGTCTACGGCACGGCGGGAGCGCTGCTGCTGGGGGTGCCGGTGGGCCTGATGACCGCCATTTTTCTGGCCAAGGCGGCCCCGCCCCGTCTGGCGGCGGTGATCCGCACGGCGGTGCAGCTGCTGGCAGGCATCCCGTCGGTGGTGTACGGTCTGGTGGGTATGATCGTGCTGGTTCCCGCCATCCGCCGTGCCTTCGGGCTTGGCTCCGGGGCCTGCCTGCTGGCGGCCATTCTGGTGCTGACGGTCATGGTGCTGCCCTCCATCATCAACGTGGCGGAGACGGCCCTTCAGGCCGTGCCGAGGGAGTATGAGGAGGCCAGTCTGGCACTGGGCGCCACGGAGACGGAGACCTACTTCCGGGTGAGCCTGCCCGCTGCCCGCAGCGGCGTAGCGGCGGCGGTGGTGCTGGGCGTAGGCCGTGCCATCGGAGAGGCCATGGCCATCATCATGGTGGCCGGAAACGTGGCCAATATGCCGGGGCTTTTCACCTCGGTGCGCTTCCTCACCACCGGCATCATCTCCGGAATGTCCGATGCCGCCGTGGGGAGCCTGTATCAGCAGGCGCTGTTTTCCATCGGGCTGGTGCTGTTTCTGTTCATCATGCTCATTAACGTCCTGCTGAATGTCTGCATCAAACGCAGGAAGGAGGACTGAACCATGAAGCAGCAATGGTCGCTTCGCCGGAGACTGTATAACGGCGGGATGCGGGGACTGGTGTGGCTGTGCGCCGGACTGACCTGCGCCCTGCTGATCTTTCTCATCGGCTATATCTTTTACCGTGGCGTGCCGGGCCTCAGCTGGCAGCTGATCTCCGGCCAGACCAGTTATATCCGCAATACCGTGGGCATCCTGCCCAACCTATTGAATACCCTGTATATCATTCTTGTGGCCATGGTGGTGGTGCTGCCGCTGGGCGTGGGTGCCGCCATCTACCTGACGGAGTATGCCGCCAGCGGACGACTGGTCCGCATCATCGAGTTCGCCGCCGAGACACTGACGGGTATTCCCTCCATCATCTTCGGACTGGTGGGCATGATGCTGTTCGTGCAGAAGCTGGGCCTTCAGGCGGGAATTCTGGCCGGCGGCCTGACGCTGGTGATGATGATCCTGCCCACCATCATCCGTACCACGCAGGAGAGCCTGAAAACCGTCCCCCAGTCCTACCGGGAGGGGGCGCTGGCGCTGGGTGCCGGCAAATGGCACATGGTCCGCACCGTAGTGCTGCCGGGAGCGGTGGACGGCATCGTCACCGGCTGTATTCTGGCCATCGGCCGCATCGTGGGGGAGAGTGCCGCCCTGCTGTATACAGCAGGCTTCGGCATGGCGCTGGTGAGTCTCTTTGACTCCCTGCACACCTCCTCCGCCACCCTGACGGTGGCCCTGTACGTCTATGCCACCGAGGGCGGGGAGACGGCACTGGCCTTCTCCATCGCCACCATCCTCATGGTGCTGACCCTGCTCATCAACCTCACCGCCGGGATCATCGGGCGGAAGCTGAAAAGGAAGTGAACGACAATGGAACCTATTCTGCAAGTGAAGGATCTGGACCTGTGGTACGGCGCTCATCAGGCGCTGCACAGCGTCTCCATGGACGTCCCGGAGAAGAGCATCACCGCCTTTATCGGCCCCTCCGGCTGCGGCAAGTCCACATTTCTGAAAACCCTGAACCGCATGAACGATCTGGTGCCGGGGGTGAAGATCACCGGCGAGGTCCGCTATCGGGGCGAGGATATCTATGCGCCGGGGACGGACGTGTGCCGCCTGCGCCGTGAGATCGGCATGGTGTTTCAAAAACCCAATCCCTTCCCCATGAGCATCTATGACAACATCGCCTACGGCCCCCGTACCCACGGCATCCGCAGCAAGGCCAGGCTGGACGAGCTGGTGGAGCGCTCCCTGCGGGGCGCCGCCATCTGGGACGAGGTAAAGGATCGGCTGAAGAAGAATGCGCTGGGCCTTTCCGGCGGCCAGCAGCAGCGCCTGTGTATCGCACGGGCGCTGGCGGTGGAGCCGGCGGTGCTGCTGATGGACGAACCCACCAGCGCACTGGACCCCATCTCCACCTCCCGCATCGAGGAGCTGACCATGGAACTGAAGGAGCGCTATACCATCGTCATCGTCACCCACAATATGCAGCAGGCGGTGCGTATCTCTGACCGCACGGCTTTCTTCCTGCTGGGTGAGCTGGTGGAGTACGGCGCCACGGAGCAGGTGTTCTCCGCCCCGGCGGAGAAGCGGACAGAGGACTACATCACGGGGAGGTTCGGATAATGAGAAGCCGGTTTGATGAACAGCTGGCCCAGCTGGAGCGGGAGCTCATCGAAATGGGCGCACTGTGCGAGGAGAGCATCGCTCTGGCGGCTAAATCGCTGGGAGACGGCAGCCTGGCCCGTCAGGTGGCCCCGCTGGATACGGAGATCGACCGCAAGGAGCGGGACATCGAGTCCCTGTGCCTGAAGCTGCTTTTGCAGCAGCAGCCGGTGGCACGGGATCTGCGGCAGATCTCGGCGGCCCTGAAAATGATTACAGATCTGGAGCGCATTGGAGATCAGGCAGAGGACATTGCCGAGATCGTCATCAGTGGTCAGGTCAACGAGGGGGAGGAGCTGCTGCGGGATATGGCCGCCTCCACCATAAAAATGGTGACGGAAAGTGTTGACGCCTACGTGAAACATGATACAATGTTGGCGGAAAAAGTCATCGCAGAGGACGATATTGTGGATGGCTGGTTCGACAGGGTGAAGCATACGCTGATCCGCCGCATGACCACAGACCCCGGTGAGGGGGAGCGGGCGGTGGACCTGCTGATGATTGCCAAATATTTTGAGCGCATCGGGGACCATGCGGTGAACGTCGCCCAGTGGGTGATTTTCTCCGTCACCGGTACGCACAAGGAGGGATAGCATGATCTGGTGCGTAGAGGACGATGCCAGTATCCGGGATATCGAAGTATACGCCCTGCGTTCCACCGGCTTCGAGGCCTGTGGCTTTGCCGACGGTGCCGCCTTCTGGCAGGCCCTCCAGACGGAGGAGCAGCCGGAGCTGGTGGTGCTGGATGTGATGCTGCCCGGCGTGGACGGCATGGAGCTGCTGCGCCGGATGCGGGCCTCGGCGGCCCTGCGCCGTATCCCGGTAGTGATGGCTACCGCCAAGGGCGCAGAGTATGACAAGATACAGGGGCTGGATCTGGGGGCGGACTACTATCTGGCCAAGCCCTTCGGCGTCATGGAACTGGTGTCCTGCGTCAAGGCGGTGCTGCGGCGCTGCCGGACGGAGCAGGAGCCGGTGCTGCGGGCCGGGGGCATCGTACTGCACCCGGAGGAGCGCATCGTCACGGTGGAGGGTCAGCGAGTGACGCTGACCTATAAGGAGTTTGAGCTGCTGCGGCTGTTTCTGTCCCATCCGGGCATGGCCTTCACACGGGACCAGCTGTTCAACGAGATCTGGGGCATGGATTACTGCGGCGAGACCCGGACGGTGGATATGCACATCCGCACCCTGCGCCAGAAGCTGGGCAGCTGCGGCAGCATGATCCAGACCGTGCGGAATGTGGGATACCGGCTGGAGGTAGGCGCATGACAAGAAAAATTTTCCGTTCCATTCTGCTGGTGGCGGGCGTAGTGCTGGCGGCGGGCATGGTCATCATGACCGGCTGCCTGTACAGCTACTTCGGCGGTGTGCAGGAGCAGCAATTACAGGATGAATTGAGCCTCGCCGTCAGCGGCGTGGAAAACGGCGGTACGGCCTATCTGGAGCGCCTTCCGGCGGAGCGGTTCCGCCTGACGTGGATCGCCTCCGATGGCCGGGTGCTGTATGATACGCAGGTGACGGACGTGGCCTCCATGGAGAACCACGCCGGCCGTCAGGAGGTGCAGGAGGCGCTGGAAAACGGCAGCGGCGAAAGTAGCCGCTACTCTGATACCCTTTTGCAGCAGACCCTGTACGTGGCTCGCCGCCTGACGGACGGCACGGTGCTGCGTATCTCCGTCAGCCGTGCCACCGCCGGGATGCTGGCGCTGGGAATGCTCCAGCCCATGCTGGTGGTGCTGGTGGCGGCGTTGATCTTCGCCGGACTCATGGCCGGGCGACTGTCCCGCCGCATCGTGGATCCCTTGAACCGGCTGGACTTGGAGCATCCGCTGGAAAACGACGCCTACGAGGAGCTGGCTCCTCTTCTGAGCCGCATCAACTACCAGCACAAGGAGATCGACGCCCAACTGAGGACCCTGCGGCAAAAGACCGACGAGTTCACCCAGATCACCGGCAGTATGCAGGAGGGTCTGGTACTGCTGGACGAGAAGGGGACGGTGCTCAGCATCAACCACGCCGCCTGTAAGCTCTTTCAGGCGGACGAGGGCTGTGTGGGCCGTGACTTCCTGACGGTGGACCGCAGCCATGAGTTGTGCCTTGCGATGGAGACAGCCCGGGAGAAGGGCCACAGCCAGCTGCGCTGCCAGCGTAATGGCCGGGAGTATCAGCTGGATATGAGCCGCATCCAATCCGGCGGCGAGACGGTGGGTACAGTGCTGCTGGCCTTCGACGTGACAGAGCAGGAGTACGCCGAGCGCAACCGCCGGGAGTTCACCGCCAACGTCTCCCACGAACTGAAGACCCCCCTGCAGGGCATCGTGGGCAGCGCCGAGCTCATCCAGAGCGGCATGGTGAAGCCGGAGGATATGCCCCGCTTCGTGGGCCATATCCACGACGAAGCCTCCCGGATGGTGACGCTGGTGGAGGATATCATCCGCCTGTCCCAGCTGGACGAGGGGGACGCCATGCCCACGGAGACGGTGGACCTGCTGACCCTGAGTCAGGAGGCCGTGACCAACCTGCAGGATGCCGCCGCCAAGCAGCAGGTGTCCCTGTCGGTGGACGGCGGCCACGCCCCGGTCATCGGCGTGCGGCGGCTGCTGTATGAGGTGATCTTCAACCTCTGCGACAACGCCATCAAGTATAATGTCCCGGATGGCACCGTGAAGGTGCAGGTGTCCTCGGAGAACGGCACCTCCTCCGTCACGGTGTCGGATACCGGCATCGGCATCGCCCCGGAGCACCAGAGCCGGGTGTTCGAGCGGTTCTACCGGGTGGATAAGAGCCACTCCAAGGCCTCCGGCGGCACGGGGCTGGGCCTCTCCATCGTGAAGCACGCCGTGCAGTATCACCACGGCGACATCCGCCTCACCAGTAAGCCCGGCGAGGGGACTGTCATCCGCATCACCTTCCCCGCAGCGGCCCGGTGACCCGCTGACCCAACCTATAAAAATCAAAAAGAAATGCGCTGCATCCGCCCCGGCGGAGCGGCAGCAGAGGAAAGTCATATGGAAAAAACCACACAGTGTATCGCGGGAGGCGGACTCCTTGCCGCCATCGCTGCGGTGCTCCAGTTTGTGGGCAGCGCCATCCGTTTCGGCCCCTTTTCCGTCTCACTGGTTCTGATCCCCATTGTGCTGGGCGCCGCCCTGTACGGCTGGGGCTGGAGGCACTGCTCTCTGGTACGGCCCAGCTGCCGGATATCCGCCTGCGGATTCCGGATCGGGTGATCTGCGGCTGGACGGAGGAGAGTCTCCTCAGCGGCGCCCTATATAGGGCTGCCGCCATGACGGAGGGTCTGGCCCAACGCATGGAGCAGGAGCTGGGCTGTCCCTGCACACTGGTGATCACCGGTGGTCTGGGCCGCTTTGTGGCGCCCCTGTGCTGCCGGGAGGCCGTTTACGACGAGGATCTGCTGCTGCGTGGCCTGTGGAAGCGCTGCACCGCTAACTGCCCATCGGCAGATAAGCCCTGAAAAACGATCGAGATACAAAAGGAGGCTGGGGACTACGAGTCCCCAGCCTCCTTTTGTCTGCCCCACCACCGGGAGAGCCGGCCTTACGGAAAGAACACCCGCACCGCCCATGCGGCGGCGATGAAGGCCGCCGCATCCGCCGTCAGCGCCGCCGGAATGGTGTGGCGGGTGCGGCGGATGCCCGCAGCGCCGTAGTAGACCGCCACGGTGTAAAACGTCGTCTCCGAGCATCCCAGCATCACCGCCGTCACCCGCCCGATGTAGGAGTCCGGCCCGTACTGCTCCATCAGCTGGCTGCCCACCGCCAGCGCCCCGGAGCCGCTGACGGGCCGCACCAACAGCAGCACCACCGTCTCCGGCGGGATGCCCAGCCCTTCCAGCACCGGTGACAGCAGCCCCGTCAGCAGCTCCATGGCTCCGGAGGCCCGGAACATCTGCACCGCCGACAGCAGCACCACCAGCGCCGGCAGGATGCGCCCCAGCACCCGCAGCCCCTCCGCCGCCCCGTCGGTGAGGGCGCCGTAGACATCGGTCCTCCGCCCCATGGCTGCCGCCGCCACCCGGTTTCTTATGGTCCACCATGGTTACGGTAAGGATATTGCCAGGCTTTGTGACCGGCACGGTAAATTCCATATCCGAAGAGAGCTGGTATCCGCTCGGCGCCTCAATCTCATGGAAGAGGTAGGTGACGCCAGCTTCCAGTCTTTCCGTAAACTGCAGGGAACCATCCAGACTGAATTCCGGCACGGCAATTTCCCCGTTATCCTTGCGGATGATTGAGAATTTACCACCGCTTAATTCCTTGCCGTTTTCATCCGTCTTCACTACTTTGATTTCTGTCGGTTCATCGACCATGCGGATTACCTGTGTTTCCGGCGAATTGGTAACAGTAAAGGTTACAGGGTCTGCCTTATAGTAGCCGGTCGGCGCGGTATCCTCTTCCAGCGTATATGTCTTACCAACATCCAGGACGCCTTCTACGTCATGCGGGTTCCCATCGGTCTCCCATGCATCAATTACGTCACCGTTTTCTGCGCGGAGTACCAGCTTTGCACCCCTGACAGCGGTTCCATTGCGGTCTGCTCAGCCTTGCCGCCCTCGAATGCAACGCCATCGACGAAGCCCTCGAAGTCGATATCAACGATGTCGCCGTTCTCAGCAGCGCCCTCACGGGTCAGCTCACGGGCGTTGCGCTCCTGCACACGCTTCAGCTCAGCGTCCACAGCCTCGTCGGTAACAGTATGGACAGTCTTTTCCACGGTCAGACCGTTGTAGCTGCCAACCTTGACCTCGGGCTTCACGGCGACCTTCACGGTCAGGGTAGCGCCCTCTGCCTCGCTGGCAGAATCCACGCTGACCTCAGGACGGCCCACGGGCTCCACACCGGCTTCCTTAGCGGCAGCCTCAAAAGCCTCCGGGAACAGCTCGTTGATGGCGTCGTAGGTAAAGACGTCTGCGCCGTACATCTTCTCGATCAGAGCCTTGGGAGCCTTGCCCTTGCGGAAGCCCTGCACAGGGTACTTCTTGCCCTCTTTTTTGAAAACATCGGCAACAGCCTTCTTGAAGGCCTCTGCATCGATGGAGAACTGCAGTTCTGCCATGCTCTTCTCGAGCTTTTCACACTTGATGAGATTCATTTGTTTATCCTCCACTCAAATATTCTATTGCTCAGGGCAGGAAGTTTTTGCCCGGGGCAACCGCGCACCACGTCCTTGCTGTATGCACACGGAATGCGGGGACGCGCGCGCTCAATTGGGTGCAACAATCGCGTCAAAACTTATTATAGCACGCTCTGGACACAATTGCCATACCAAATTTTTAAATTTTGTCGTTTTTGCCCTTTTCTATCGCCGTTAATTGATGCGGTATGGGCAAAAACGCAGGCCGTCGGCACTTACCAGCTTGTACCGGATGCCGTCCACCTCGCCCTGTACGGCGAACCGGATGGCGTTGCCGTGCAGATGCCCGTAGAAGCAGGTCTTGATGCCGAACTCCTTCAGGGTGGCCACGATCTCCGGGGCGCTGGTGCCGGTGTAGACCGGCGGATAGTGCAGGAACACCAGCTTTTCCAGACCGGGCTCCGCTGCCTGCAAGCTCATGCGCAGACGGCCGATCTCGCGGTTCATCACCTTTTCATCGTGGGGCTCTCCCACATCGAACAGCCAGCCGCGGGTACCGCAGATGGCGTACCCTTCCACGCTGTAAGAATTGTTATGCAGGATATGCAGGGTATCGAAGCCCTCGGCCTTGAGGTAGGCGTTCATCTTGTTGGCGGTGGACCACCAGTAATCGTGGTTGCCCTTCATGATGATCTTCTGTCCGGGCAGCTGCTGCAAAAAGGCGAAATCCTTGCGGGTATCAGTCAGGCGCATGGCCCAGCTGATATCCCCCGCCAGCACGATGGTATCCTGCGGGGTGATGAGCTTGCGCCAGTTTTTCTCCAGCCGGTCCACATAATCGTTCCAGCCGGGGAAGATATCCATCGGCTTGGATGCGCCCAGAGAAAGATGGGGGTCGCCAAGCACAAAAAGTGCCATAGTCTGTTTACTCCTGTTCTGTCTGTCCGCAGAAGCTTATGCCTGATAGCCCAGCGCCACCTCAGCGATCTGTGCCGGGGCAATGACGGTATCAAAGCGCTCCGGCTTGCTGCGCAGAGCGGCAAGGCTTGCCGGTGCGGCGTGACCGGTGGCAGTCTCCAGCTGCTGCATGGCTTCAAAATCGTTTTCCGGGGCAGCTTTGCCCAGTGCGCTCAGCACGCTGCGGGGGAACTTGAAGGGCGATGCGGTGGAAAGCACCACCATGGGCACGCCCTGCCGCTTTTTCTGTGCAGCCACATGGAAGGCCACGGCGGTGTGGGTATCGCACAGGTAGCCGTCCTTTTCGTAGCGGGAACGGATCTCCCCTGCCACCTCGGCCTCGCTGCTCCAGCCGCAGGAGAAGGTCTCCTGAATAGCAGCCAGTGTCTCGGGACGGACGGTGTAACTGCCGGTGGCAGCCAGCTGCTGCATAAAGCCCGCAACCTCGGCATCGCTGCCGGTCACATGGTACAGCAGGCGCTCCAGGTTGGAGGATACCAGAATGTCCATGCTGGGAGAGGTGGTCTTGAAGAACTCCCGCTTTGCGGTGTAAGTACCTGTGGTGAGGAAATCGGTCAGCACGTTGTTCTCGTTGGAAGCGCAGACCAGCTTGCCCACAGGCAGACCCATCTGCTTTGCGTAATAACCGGCGAGGATATCGCCGAAGTTGCCGGTGGGCACGCAGAAGTCCACCTCGTCACCGAAGGTGATCTTGCCGGTCTTGAGCAGCTGGGCGTAGGCGGCAAAATAGTAGACGATCTGCGGCACAAGACGGCCCCAGTTGATGGAGTTTGCGCTGGAAAGACGGATGTTGCGCTGTTCCAGTTCGGCAGCGATGGCCTTATCGCCGAACACCTTCTTTACGCCGGTCTGGGCATCGTCAAAGTTGCCGCGCACGGCGTAAACAGCAACGTTAGCGCCCTCCTGCGTTGCCATCTGCAAACGCTGGATCTCGCTGGTGCCGCCGGTGGGGTAGAACACGGCGATCTCCACACCGGGGATATCATGGTAGCCGTCCAGCGCAGCCTTGCCGGTGTCGCCGCTGGTGGCCACAAGGATCAGGGTCTTTTCAGTGCGGCCCAGATTCTTTTTGGCCTCAACCAGCAGCTTGGGCATCAGCTGCAGGGCGTAATCCTTAAAGGCGCAGGTCGGGCCGTGCCACAGCTCTAGGGCATAGGTGTCCCCTTCCACCGGGGCAAGATAGCCTGCCTTGCCGCCAAAAGCAGCCCCGTAGGTGCTGCGGGTGGCCTCGGTCAGGAAGGCGGGGTCGTAATCGGTCAGGTACTCCCGCACAACGGCTGCTGCCAGCGCGGGGTAGTCCAGCCCGCACAGGGCTTTTACATCCACCTGCGGAAAACTTTCCGGCACAAACAGACCGCCCTCATCGGACAGCCCCTGTGCGATCGCCTGAGAAGAAGTTACTTTGCGGTTCTGATCTCTGGTACTGAAAAACTGCATGGTCATCGCTCCTTTTCGCCACGGAACGTGCCGGGCACGTTCCCGGTTGTACGGCAAAGCCCTCGCTTTGCCGCATACTTCCCACCGGTGCCACGGTTTCTGCCTTAGGTCTCGCAGAGAAAGGCACCCTTTATAATATGTACCATCCAGCGCCCGCTGTCAAGAGGAACTACCTCTGCAACGTCAAAACGCACCGGTTCTTCGCTTTGGCCGGTCTGCTGCAAATACCCTTGTGCAGCGCAGATCAGCCGGTGCTGCTTGGCCGGGTCTACGGCGGCAGCGGGCCGTTGCAGCATCCCTTGGCTGCGGGTCTTTACCTCGCAGATGACGATGGTGCCGTCCGGCTCCCGCAGCACAAGATCCAGCTCTCCCATGCGGGTATGATAGTTATGCGTCAGCAGCTGCGCGCCCTGCTTCTGATACCAGCGGGCAGCGGCAGCCTCTCCCCTGCGGCCGGTCTCGGCGCGGTTCATTTGCCGCTCTCCGGCCAGTAGCCCTGCTTTTTAAGGAAGCTGCGACGGTAGAACGGCTGAATGCCGTACTGCGCGATCAGCTCGTAATGCAGCTTTGTGGGGTAGCCCTTATGCTTTGCCAGCTGATACTGCGGGTACTGCTTGTCCAGCTCCAGCATATAGCGGTCTCGGCTGACCTTGGCCAGTACCGAGGCCGCGCCGATGCTGGCGCTGGTGGCATCGCCCTTGACCACCGGCTGTGCCGGGATCTGCAAGCCTGCGGGGGTACGGTTGCCGTCCACCAGCACCAGATTGGGCACAATGTCCAGCTCTTCCACCGCCTGCTGCATCCCGCCCATGGTGGCTTGCAGGATGTTTTCCCGGTCGATGACCTCCGGTCCCACAAAGACGATGCGGTAGGCCAGCGCTTTTTCGCAGATCTCGTCAAACAGCGCCTCGCGCTTTTTTTCGGTCAGCTTTTTAGAATCGTTGATGCCATACACCGGGTTTTCCGGGTCCAGAATACAGGCTGCTACACACACAGGGCCGCAAAGCGGGCCGCGCCCGGCCTCGTCCACACCGGCAAAGCAGCCGTACTGGCTGCGCACCTCGGCATCAAAGGCGTACAGCGGGGCGGAGATTTCCTCGTCCGAGCGGCGTTTCATTCCTCGTCCTCCCCAGCAAAGTCGGCCAGATCATCCCGCTGCGGCGGGCGCTCCAGAGAGATGCGCCCCCACTTGCAGGCGCGGAACTCGTCCACCAGCATGATGGCGCAGCGCTCGGTATTCACCTCGCCGCCGCGCACCAGCAGCCCGCGCTTGCGGCCAATGGCTTCCAGCAGCTCATAGGGTGGCAGTGCCAGCGTTTCGGCATCCAGCTTGTAGCGCTGTGCCACAAGGTCGGGATAGTTGC
>OGYJ01002450.1_pt1 | contig 12525 bp, 10 predicted proteins | sample 1576531 | NCBI WGS metagenome assembly OGYJ01 (sample SAMEA3541574, study PRJEB24748) | human gut metagenome | biome: human gut; feature: human-associated habitat; material: faeces | place: China | collected 2012 | reverse complement strand
CCCATTGCGGTTTCTTGACATTGATAACAGAACATACTCATAACTTTTACGTTTTAATTAGTCTTATTGATTATGAACGCAAAAGTAGGGGGAAAGTTTGAGGTAAGTTTGTAACCAATGTTACATTGGGCGAAAAAAAAATCGGATGCTATGAGCTAAATTAAATTAGCTATAATCATATTCCGATTAGCTATAATGAAAAAAAGATTAGCTATAATGAAACCGGAGTGAACTCTTGGTCATTGAATCAGCCGGATCAGCCATTCTTTCTGTAAGATAGTAATCTGTTTCCGGTCGGCTATAATCATACCGTCTTCCTGCATGTGCGACAGTTCACGTGCCAGAGAAGGACGGGAGACACCGAAGTAATCGCTCAGTTCCTGTTGCGAGCGGTCGAGGGTGATCTGTAGCTGTTGCTGCTGTTTGTATAACCGTAGCAGATAAGATGCTATCTTTTGCCGGATAGTCTTGAAGGACATAAAGAAAAGCTTATCCGATAGGGTACGGGCATAATTGGCGGATAGATTCATATAATTCTCCAGAAACTGCTCGTTCCTACGAAAAAGCTCCAGTACGCTGGCTTTGGGGATTTCGATTACTTCCGTCGGTTCGTTGGCGGTCACTTCTACCGGAAAGCGATTCTCTTCTCCGAAAAGGAAAAGAGGGGCAAGGGCCCTTGGTGCGGCAATGTCTTCTACTTTGATGAGTCTTCCGGAATAGTCAATCATTTCACCACGGACACTTCCTTTGGTCAGTATCACGAGACGGTTGCACACATCTCCCTGTCGTGCCAGTATTTCTCCTTTTCTATAAGAACGGGTGTGGAAACTGATCTCTTCCAGATTGGCGGATAACTTCTCCGGAGTAATCCCCCGGAATAATGGGTTATTGGTGAGTGCAGGTGTCATAGGCTGGTCTGTTATTTGAATTTTAATATGAATTTCGTTTCCTTGTTGTCCGGTAACAGCGTGAGGCTTCCACCCGAAAGCCGCATGATCTGACGCGAAATACTTAGTCCGATTCCGCTGCCTCCTTCTTTGGTAGTGAAGAAAGGGATAAAAATGTGCTCCACTATTTCCGGTGGAATGACGGGACCGTTATTCTTAATCTCAATCAGCACTTCTTCCGTTTCGTTGCAATAAACCTGAATGTCGATTTGTCCATCCGGCTGATCACCGATTGCCTGAATCGCATTTTTCAGAAGATTAATGACTACTTGCGAAATCAGATTTTCATCTGCATGCAGGATCAGGTCGGCAGGATCGATCTTTGTATGGAACGTGATGTGGTCACAAGGATTCTGATGGCGGGCAAGTTCCACCATTCGTTCGATGAATGCTTTCAAGTAAAACAATGAAGGTTCCGGAGTCGGTATCCGTGTGAATTTGCGGTAGGATTCTACGAAAGCAAGCAGCCCTTTTCCCGTGGCACTGATGGTTTGCAGTCCGTGGCTGATCTCTTCGTCTTTGTCCTCCACCATCGAGAGAAGCGTATCGCTGAGCGAAGTGATGGGAGTCACGGAGTTCATGATCTCATGAGTCAGTACTCGGGTCAGGCGAATCCATGAGTCTATCTCCTTTTCGTCCAGCTCAATATTAATATCATTCAGTGCAAGGATGCGCAGATGTTCTTTGTGTACATTGATTTCTGACACGCGAATAGACAGATTGACTGTTCCCCGTTCATTGTGAAACACCACTTGCAGCTTATCTCCGGAACAACAATTTTCTATCTTCTCCATCAGTGTAGCATCTACTTTACTCAACTGGCGGACATGGGTAAATACATTCAGTCCCAAAAGCCGGAGTGCTTCTTTGTTTTTCTGATAGACCGCTCCGTTATCATTGAGCACCAGCAATCCCGTGCTGACAAAGTCAAGAATCAGTTCGTAGTACTTTTCCTGTTGGGCAGTCTCTGCTTTTACATTATATAAAATGTGGCCCACCCGATTGAGTGCCCGATTGATCTGTTTGCTCTCGGGAGTACCGGACTCTTCGGGGAAACGGAAGGCACTGTCATTATTCTCCAACGCATCGATCATGAAGAGCACCTGCTTGATGTGCAGGCGATAAAGCCGGACTTGCCAGATGATACTTAAGATCAGCAGACAGGCACTGACGCTGAACCAGACATAAGACTGATGCACGCCCAAACAGATAGTCGCCAGACAGCAAATGACCGTCAGTGATACCCTGAACCAATATTGGTTGGCTACTTGTTGTAGAATCCGGTTCATAATCCGAATTTTTTCATCTTGTTATAGAGAGTCTGTCGGGTAATTCCCAGTTGCGCAGCTACTGCCGAAAGATTTCCTGCACAGGCATCCAGCGCTTTCCGTATCATTTGTACTTCCATCTCTTCCAAGGTGGAAATATTCTTTTCGGAGGTTTCTGTCTTTCGGGAGGATAACTGGAACAATTCCGCAGGGATTTGCAACCCGTCGTTAATGATGACCACCTTTTCGATTGCGTGCTCCAATTCGCGGATATTGCCGTACCAGGGATGCGCGGTAAGCTTTTCCTTCGCTGCCGGACTGAATTTCATCAGTTCCTTATCATATTGCTTGCAGAAGCGGATGATAAATCTTTCGGCAAGAGGGACAATATCTTCTTTCCGTTCCCTCAAAGGAGGGATTTCTATGTGAATGGTGTTGATACGGTAGAGTAAGTCTTCCCGAAACTCTTCTCGGTCTACCATTTCCTGCAAATTCCGGTTGGTGGCGCATATCAGACGGATGTCAATAGGAATCGGAGTGTTACTTCCCACTCGCACGATACTTCTTCGTTGGATAGCCGTCAATAGTTTGGCTTGCAGGTGATAGGGGAGGTTTCCTATTTCATCCAGAAACAATGTGCTGTGATCGGCAGCCTCAAACTTTCCTGTCCGGTCGGTATGCGCATCGGTAAAAGAGCCTTTCACATGCCCGAAGAGTTCGCTTTCAAATAAAGATTCGGTGATTGCTCCCATGTCCACAGCAATCATTTCCTGTTGCCTGCGGTTGGAAAGAGCGTGAATTTCACGGGCAAGCATTTCTTTTCCTGTTCCGTTTTCACCGGTAATCAGGATATTGGCGTCTGTGGAGGCTACCTTTTCGATCAGTGTTCGGAGTTGTTGCATAGACTTGCTTTCTCCCCAATAGAGTGCCGGAGTGTTGACCGGTTCCTTTTTGTTTCCTGTCTTACGTCCTTGCTGTGCGGATGAGGCGGCAGCCTGTAGTGTTTCTACCAGTTTCTGATTATTCCAGGGCTTGACGATAAAGTCCGAAGCACCTTCTTTGATTCCCCGGATAGCGAGATCAATATCCGCATAAGCAGTAAAAAGTACGACAGGAAGCTCCCGTCGTACTTTCTTTATTTCGTGCAGCCAGAACAATCCTTCATTGCCGGTATTGATGCCCGAAGTGAAATTCATATCTAATAGTACCACTTCCGGTGTTTCCTCTCGTATCGCAGTGGTCAGTGTGACCGGTGACGACAGTGTGACGACTTTCGAAAAGTAGTTTTTTAAAAGGATTTGTACCGCTGTCAGCACCCCTTTATTATCGTCTACAATGATGATGGTTCCTGATTTACTCATGTCCGAATTGGTTTGTACGCTACAAACTTACGAAAAAGTAATTCATAATTCAAAATTCGGATTTGAATTTATAGCCATTGGAACTTTAATCCGAATGATAAACTCAGATAATCACGGGGACGGAGGTAGCTATTTGTTACACCACTGATCAGATAAAGATCGCATGTACTTATCTCGTAGAAGAAAGTCACGGACTTTGCCAGAAATCGGCGGTTAGGGTCAATATCATAGGTCAGCCGTTGTCCCATGAAAACATGGATACGCACCTTGCTTGAAAAACCATAGTATCCTTTCGGATAACGTTCCGGTTCGCTGACCCAGAACTGATTGCCGAATACGGTATTCAGATATAGTCAGAAGGAATCCTTTCCCCAGGTTGATGCTCCAGGGCATATAGTTCTGTTTCAGTGTCATGGTCACTTTTGCCTTCTTGGACGAATACTTCGGGATAAATCCGAGCAACAGGTCAGTTTCCCACTGATTTCGTTTTCCGTAATCCCATCCGGTGCCGAAGGAGAGTAATCCCATATTTCCGGCATATTGTATTTTAGAGTGGGTCGGAATGATGCGTTCCCAGTTTTTGCGGAAGCGATGTACACGTCTGTCGTAGCCGGTGCGAAGAACCGGTTCGGCAATATAAGGAAGTACTGTGTCTGCTTTGACTATTGTGAATGCAGAATCACCCTCATGAAAGGCTATGATAGAATCTGCCTTAATTGCCAGTTTCAGCGAGTCGGGTTTATAGTTCCTGATAATGGTATCTGTCTTGCAAGTAGCCGAAAGCAGGCTGGGGAAGAGTAGAAGCATAGTCAGTACTCCTGCGCGGATCATATATTTAGTATTCAACCAGTTCATATTCGTATTTTTCCGGGGTTATAGTAAATACCAGATAACTGCGACTTTTCATGCAGTCGCTGACAATATAATGCACATCGTCATCAAAAAGGATTCTGTCATCGAATCCGTGATTATGGGCGGCCGTGCAGAACTGTAGTTCCGGATATTGGGTGATGTAGTACTGGAACGGCTTCGCCACATTATCATTGAACACATCTGCAAAAGGATGTGCATGCATGCTGACTACGGTTTTTTCAAACTCATCTGCCCTGTCCGTCAGTTCCTGTTCCATAAAACCGAAATTGGGAATAGGCTCCGAATAATCATATTCCAGCGCATTGGTATTAAGGCAGACGAATTTCACATTGCCCGCAATGAATGAGAAGTTGGTAGGTCCGAAAACAGCCTGATAAGTTTCTGCTCCGGTACCCAGGCAGTCATGATTCCCGATAAGGACGACATAAGGCACTTTCAGTCCGTTCATGATGTCCCGCTGCCAAAGAAACTCTTTGGTCAGCCCGAAGTCACTCATATCTCCTCCGTGAATGACGAAATCGATATCATCTCTCTTATTGACCTCTTTTACAAAGTCTTCTGTCTCATCATACCATCGCTGCGAATCGCCCATCGTGATAAAACGGATGGTTGTCTTTCCTTTGCACTTAGCTTCTATTTGTTCAATGTTATGAGCATTTACGTCTGTCTCTCCACTGATACGTACATCGTAGGGGTGGTAGTCTATCAGATCGCATCCGGCCAGAAGCAGGCAGACCAGGAGAGTGTATAAATTCTTGTTTACCATAAATAGAATAATTTATTTAATTGAAAACTTGATGCGAAGATAGAGTTTTCAGTTGAGATATGGGCGATTGCTTGGGCGAAATAAGAAAAATGGAACAATAAATAGGCATTAATGCATACTTTCCACTGAGAAAGGAAATACGATTGTCTTTGTCTAATAATTAGACGCATGTGTCTAATTATTAGACAGTAGATGATAGGACAGATAACTATAAATGATTGAGAATGAGTATTCTCACTATTGTGGCACGTTATCTGCACTGCATCATAAAAAAACAGGAATATATTATATAATCATGAGACAAATCTATTATGTCATTCGAACTTTGCTGCGGGGGCGTAGTTCCAATGTTGTCAAGGTCATTTCTTTAGGGCTTGGGCTGACAATGAGTATTTTATTATTTGCCCGCGTGGCTTTTGAGCAGAGCTTTGATAAATGCTTTAAGGATTATGAAAACTTATATCAAGTCTTTTCCATCTTTACGATGAATGGCGAACAACTCGAACCGCAGGATCAAAATTGCGGACCGGTAGCGGGTGCAATTCTTGAAAACTTTCCCAAAGAAGTGGAGGCGGCTACCAGTTACTGCCTTTGGGTGAATGATCCTCTCTATCATGGTAGTGTCCGTTTTGAAGTCAGAAAGCTGGCGGCAGATTCCCTCTTTTTCCAGACGATGGGAATCGAGGTCTTAAGCGGAACTCCGGTGAAAGATTTAGCCCAAAAAGATGTAGTTTACCTGAGTGACCGTTTGGCACGAAAGATGTTCGACACAGAGAATCCGATAGGCAAGGTTATCTCATACAGTAAAGAGATAGAACTTACGGTAAAAGGCACCTATGCTGATATACCGGAGAATGCGACGGTAAGGCCTGAAGCGGTGATTTCTCTGCCGTCGATATGGAGCCGTAAATGGGGAAATTACTCATGGAGAGGCGGTGACAGCTGGCTGGCGTTCATCCGTTTTCGTCCCGGAGCCGATAAGTCGGTAGTGAATGCCCGGATAGACGCAATGATACAGAAGTATCGTCCTGCGGAAGATCAAAAAGTGGTTGGATATACCGCTTTTGTAAAGCCCATCCGTGATGTATACCGTGACAATAAAGATGTAAGGCGGATGCGGAACATCATGACTATTCTGGGTATTACTATTCTTTTCATCGCTTCATTGAATTATGTGTTGATTTCTGTTTCATCACTTTCCTATCGGGCGAAAGCGGTCGGTGTGCATAAATGCAATGGGGCAGGAAACATGACCATATTGAGTATGTTTCTTTGGGAAACAGCGATTATCATTCTGTTTGCCCTGATCCTGATGGGATTGATCTTATTGAATTTTCAGGATTTCTTTGAAGATACGGCAGCTGTCAAGTTAAGCGCTTTGTTCAGCTTGGATCGTATTTGGGTACCTTTATTAACGGTAGCTGTACTTTTCGTTGTGGGTGGGGTGTTGCCGGGACGACTGTTTGCAAGGATACCCGTTACTCAGGTATTCCGCCGATACACAGAAGGTAAAAAGGGCTGGAAACGACCGTTGTTGTTTATCCAGTTTGCCGGTGTAGCATTTATTTGCGGACTGATGTATGTGGTGATGATGCAATATTATTATATCTTGAATAAAGATTTGGGTTATAATCCAAAGCGTGTAGTGGTGGCCAATGCCAGCTTCGGTGAGGAAGAAAAAGGAAATTATGCCTTGAATGTTTTCCGGAATATGCCTTATGTGGAATCCGTGTCCAGTGCCACTTATCATCCTGTCTACGGATATAGTGGAACGATTATTAATGATGAAAGCGGACAGTCACTATTTTCATCCCGTTATTGCAGTGTTCCGGATGATTATCCGAAGATGATGGGGATGGTTCTGAAGGAGGGACGTATGCCCCGTGGTGACGATGAGACAGTCGTCAATGAGACTTTTGCCGAGTGGATGCATTGGGGAAACAATATACTGAATCGTACGGTTTATAATTCGGGATACGTATGTAAGGTAGTGGGCGTGATGAAAGATTATCGCATCGGAAGTTTTACCAGCCCGCAACAACCGTTGCTGCTTATGCACACCAAGAGGTTTGGTGATTGTATCCATGTCCGGTTGAAAGAACCTTTTGCCGAGAATCTTCTCAAACTGAATAAGGAGATGGAGAGTGCATTTCCTGATAAGACTATCGAATTTCGGTCGATGCAACAGATGATCAAAGAGAATTATAACTCTGTTCGTGTTTTCAGTAATGCTACGATGCTGGCGGCAATAACAATGTTTTTTGTGATGTTGATGGGATTGATAGGCTACACTACGGATGAGGTCCGCCGTCGTTCCAAGGAGATAGCCATACGCAAGGTGAATGGTTCTGAAGCAACCGGAATCTTGGAACTGCTGGTGAAAGATGTGCTTTATGTAGCTGTTGTTGCAGTTTTAATCGGAGTGGTAGCAGCATGGTACGTCAATGGTATGTGGATGGATTTGTTTGCCGAACATGTTCCGCTCAGTTGGGCTGCCTATCTTCTGATAGCAATTGCAAATCTGGCAGTCATTGTGGCATGTGTACTTTGGAAATCATGGAAGATTGCCAATGAAAACCCGGTCAATAGTATAAAGAGCGAATAAAGAAGAAATAAAAAGTATAACAACATAATAAATGAACAAGATGATACAGATTGAAAACATTAGTAAAGTATTCCGTACTACCGAAGTAGAGACAGTTGCATTAAATCACGTGAACCTTGAAGTAAAGGAAGGAGAGTTTGTTGCCATTATGGGACCTTCGGGCTGTGGCAAGTCCACCTTACTGAATATTCTTGGTTTATTGGATAACCCAACCGAAGGTTCTTACCGATTACTGGGAGAAGAAGTTGCCGGACTGAAAGAAAAGGAACGTACCGGCGTCCGCAAAGGCAAACTGGGCTTTGTATTTCAGAGTTTTAACCTGATAGACGAACTGAATGTCTTTGAGAATGTAGAACTTCCGCTGACCTATCTTGGTATCAAATCTTCCGAACGCCGCCGCATGGTAGAAGACATCCTGAAAAGGATGAATATCAGTCACCGTGCCAAACACTTCCCGCAACAACTTTCCGGCGGTCAGCAACAACGTGTGGCAATTGCCCGTGCGGTAGTGACTAATCCAAAGCTTATCCTTGCCGATGAGCCTACCGGTAATCTGGATTCCAAGAATGGCGCGGAAGTAATGAACCTGCTGACAGAACTGAACAAGGAGGGAACCACCATTATCATGGTAACGCACTCACAGCACGATGCGAGTTTCGCACATCGTACCGTACATCTGTTTGACGGTAGTGTAGTGGCAAGTGTAACGGCATAAACCGGAACGACAATGAGACAAATCTATTATAGCATCCGAACCTTACTGCGCGAACGCGGCACAAATATCATCAGGATAATTTCTCTTTCGCTGGGACTTACTATTGGTATTTTACTCTTTTCGCAGATTGCGTTTGAATTGAGTTATGAACGTTGCTATCCGGAACCGGAACGACTGGCTATTGCACGTTGCCTGACCACTAACCTTAGCACGGGGGAGACAATGGGAGACGACGGCAACAATTATGATTACACACTTTTTGATGTGGTTGCATCTACTTTGGCGCAGGATATGCCCGAAGAAATAGAGTTTGCCAGTTGTGTCCTCACCGGACAAGGGATGAGTATATATTACGAAGACAAATTATTATCGGATGTTAACTATATATACGCTGATACTTGTTTCTTCCAGACTTTTGGTATCCCTGTCTTAAAAGGGAACCCGAAAGATATGATCATGCCGGGAAGTGTGTTTGTGTCAGAGCATTTTGCCCGTGAAACGTTTGGAGATGCGGACCCTATCGGTAAAATTCTTAAAGCAGACAGGCAAAATGATTTTACTATTCGTGGTGTATACAAGGATATGCCGGAGAATACGGTGCTCACTCACGACTTTGTTGTCTCCATCCATCGGGATGGAGGATATCAGGGAGGATATGGCTGGAAGGGAAATGATGTCTTTTACACGTTTCTTCGCCTGCGTAATGCTGCGGATATTGACAAGGTGAATGACAACATCCAACGGGTAATCGAGAAATACACTCCTGCCCAGTATGATGACTGGAAAATGAATTTCAGTGTCATCCCATTGGTGAAGTATCATTTGATATCTTCCGATGTGCAGAAGCGTTTGATCATATATGGCTTTCTGGGATTCGCTATCTTCTTTGTGGCCATCATGAATTATATGCTGATATCTATTGCCACCCTAAGCCGTCGTGCCAAAGGAGTAGGAGTACATAAATGCAGTGGTGCCAGTTCCGGAAATATCTTCGGCATGTTTTTGGCAGAAACAGGAATCCTTGTTATCTTTTCCGTACTTCTTAGCCTTCTGCTGATAGTCAACGCACATGAAATAATCGAAGATTTGCTTTCTGTCCGTCTATCCTCACTTTTTGCGTGGGAGACACTATGGGTGCCTTTGCTTACGATTGTGATACTTTTCCTTTTGGCAGGTGGCATACCGGGACGGCTGTTTTCGCGTATACCAGTCACGCAGGTGTTCCGTCGTTACTCTGATGGTAAAACGGGTTGGAAACGTTCGTTATTGTTTATACAGTTCACAGGTGTCTCCTTTGTTTTGGGACTGCTGCTGGTAACGCTCCTGCAATACAACCATCTGATGAGCCGCGATATGGGAATAAACGTTCCGGGACTGGTTCAGGCAGGAACCTGGTTGCCGAAAGAAACGGTAGAGCATGTCACCGATGAACTGCGTCGCCAGCCTATGGTAGAGGGAGTGGCTGTTGCCACAAGCGGAGTAATCGGACAGTACTGGACACGCGGACTGATGAGTAATGACGGTAAAAGAATCGCTACACTTAACTTTAATTATTGCAGTTATAACTATCCCGAAGTAATGGGAATAAAGATTATCGAAGGCAGCACTCTTAAGAAACAGGACGATTTATTGGTGAATGAAGAGTTGGTACGTCTGATGAAATGGACAGATGGGGCGGTAGGAAAGAAACTGAATGATATACAGGGTACGATTGTCGGTGTCTTCCGGGATGTCCGCAACTATAGCTTCTTTTCAACTCAGGCACCTATTGTCTTGATAGGATCGGAGAATGCCAATCATGTATTTGATGTCCGTTTGAAAGAGCCGTATGATGAAAATCTGAAACGTCTGAACGAGTTTGCCGATAAGACATTTCCGAATGTAGCCTTGCATTTCAGTTCTGTAGACGGTATGATAAAGGATATATACAAGAGTGTATATCGTTTCCGTAATTCAGTCTGGATCACTTCAAGCTTTATTCTGCTGATTGTAATAATGGGATTGATCGGATATGTGAATGATGAAACGCAACGTCGAAGCAAAGAAATAGCCATCCGGAAAGTGAATGGAGCCGAAGCCTCTCATATTTTGCGTCTGTTGATACGTGAGATTCTGTATGTCTCCGCTTCCTCCATATTGATTGGTACCATTGTTTCCTATTTCGTTGGAAAGGCATGGCTTGACCAGTTTGCCGAACAGATTTATATGAACCCGTTATTGTTTGTGGGTACGGCGCTGTTTGTCTTATTGCTGATCGTAGTTTGCGTTGTGTTGAAAGCGTGGCCCATCGCCAATGAGAATCCGGTGAAAAGTATAAAGAGCGAATAAGAATATTATTATCTTTTAGGCACGGATTAACGCGGCTTTTATGAGATGCATTCATTGCAGAAGTAATCTTAATCCGTGTATTCGTGCCTAAATATTTTTCATACTGATATATCTTTTAGCATAGCGTCCTTTTTGCTTTATTCCGCCACTTTATCTGCTATCGGATGTTCTTTCGATACTTTCTTTATATAAATCATCAGACTGATAACTGCCGTAATAAATGCCAAAGAGTCCGATACCGGCAGACTGATCCATATTCCCTTCAGTCCCCACCAATGTGGGAATAACAACAGGCAAGGCAACAAATAAAGCAACTGCCGCGTCAACGAAAGGAAAATACTTATTTTTACTTTGCCTATACTTTGGAAGAAGTTACCGATTACAATCTGTGCTCCTACAAACGGGAACATAAGTACAGTCAACCGAAGACCGTCCACCGCAAGTCCGATTAACTCATCACTATCCGTGAAGACTGCCGATACTGCATGAGGGAAAAACTCGCAAATCAGAAAACCGCTGCTTGTAATCACTACACCGGAAATAATTCCCAGCTTTAGCGTCTGTTTCACCCGGTCTATCTTCTGTGCTCCGAAGTTGTAGCCTACAATCGGCTGCATGCCCATCGTCAGTCCCAGTACGATCATGACATAAAGTGTTAGCAACCGGTTGATGATTCCGTAAGCACCGATAGCCATGTCGCCTCCGTGTTCCTGCAAACTATTATTAATCACGATAACGATGGCACAAGCACAGACATTCATCAGAAAAGGAGACATGCCGATAGCGAAAATACTCTCAACAATTCTTCCTTTCATTTTCCAGACCTTTCCCTCAAAATGCACCGTACTGTCTTTCTTGCAGAAGTGACTCACCACCCATACCATTCCGATCAACTGTGAGATAACCGTTGCCGTAGCCGCTCCCATTCAAAGTGGAAGATAAAGATAGGAGCGAGGATGATATTCGCTACTACCGTCACCATAGAAGTAAGCATCGCTTTCTTTGGATATCCGGTGGCACGCATCACATTATTCAGACCGATCATCGTGTATGTGATGGGAGTTCCCAATAAAATCACCTGCATAAAACTCCGTGCATAAGGCAGTGTATCGGGACTGGCACCAAAGAAAGTCAATATATCATCAAGAAAGATAAAAGACAGGATGCCGAAAAAGAAAGAATTTGTGATACAGAGCATCAGTGTATGTGACAAAATCTCCGTAGCCCCTTTCATGTCTTTCTGTCCCAGACGAATAGAAGCAATGGTAGAACCACCCGCCGAAACGAGAGTACAGAAAGCAACGACCAGATTCATCAGAGGAAAGCTCACCGCCAGTCCGGCAATAGCCATCGCACCCACACCGTGACCGATGAAGATGCTGTCGATGATATTATAGATAGACGTGATTGTCATCCCGATGATAGCCGGAATGGAGTATTGCAACAGTAGTTTACCGATGCTTTCTTTTCCTAATATGTGCGGATCGTTTTTGCTCATGCGCTCGTATGGATTGTTGGATGAAAACGAATGTTACGTTTTTTTAAGTGGGGCAAAGGTACGAATTATTTGCCTGATTCGATGATTATTCGGAACTTTGCACAATTCAATACACAAGGTTTAACGTTTTAGGTAAAAAGACAGTTTAATATGAATACAACGAA
>OGYJ01002448.1_pt1 | contig 12537 bp, 10 predicted proteins | sample 1576531 | NCBI WGS metagenome assembly OGYJ01 (sample SAMEA3541574, study PRJEB24748) | human gut metagenome | biome: human gut; feature: human-associated habitat; material: faeces | place: China | collected 2012 | reverse complement strand
AAATAAAAATTTTAGCTTCATAAACGCCAAACGACTGCATAATAAAAATTATGCAGTCGTTTGTTTTTCTATTATATTTTTAAAAAAGCTTCTGTTCCTTTGTCGCTGTCCCCGATACTTCAGCTGCACCGCTTAGCAAGCGCAAAAATTCGGCTTCGTCGATAACAGTCACACCCAGCTGTTCCGCCTTCGTCAGCTTACTGCCTGCTTCGGCACCGGCGACGACATAGTCCGTTTTTTTACTGACGCTGCCGCTGACCTTAGCGCCCACGTCCTGCGCCATAGTCTGTGCTTCAGCACGTCCCAAAGTCGGCATCGTACCTGTAAAGACCATAGTTTTGCCATAAAAGGGATGCTCTTCGCTGACAGCCTGAACCTGCATTTCCATATTCAGACCCAGCTCTTTCAGACGGGCGAGCAAGTCGCGGTTCGACGGCGACGCCAAATAAGTAACGACGCTTTCAGCTATCTTCGGTCCAATATCGTCGATAGCGGCGATCTGCTCTGCATCGGCAGCCAGCAAATTCTCGACCGTACCGAAATGCACTGCCAGCAGCCTAGCCACCTTGGCCCCGACGTGACGGATGCCCAGGCCGAAAAGCAGCCGGTCGAAGCTCTGCTCCTTGCTGGCGGCAATAGCTTTCACTAAATTTTCCGCCGATTTTTCACCCATTCTATCCAGCACTACCAGCTGTTCTTTAGTCAGCAGATACAGGTCGCTGACGTCGCGGATCAGTTCCGCCTCCAGCAGCTGATTGATAACCGCCGGTCCACAGCCTTCGATATCCATTGCTCCTTTAGAAGCAAAATGGATCAGCCCTTCGCGTCCCAAAGCCGGGCAATGCGGATTAGTGCAGCGCAAAGCTGCCTCACCGTCTTTACGTTCAACAGCCCAGCCGCACTCCGGACATTCCTGCGGCATCGCATAAGGCTTCGTATCTTCCGGCCGTTTGCCCAGCACGACATACAGAACCTCCGGGATGATTTCACCGGCTTTATTGATGACCACCGTATCGCCGATCCTGATATCCTTCGCTTTAATAAAATCTTCATTGTGCAGCGTGGCCCTGCTTACCGTACTGCCCGACAGCCTTACCGGCGTCAGTACCGCCGTCGGCGTCAGCACGCCTGTGCGCCCAACCTGGATCACGATATCCTCCAGCCTGGTTTCAGCCTGCTCAGGCGGAAATTTAAAAGCGATCGCCCAGCGTGGGTCCTTGCCTGTCGCACCTAAAATATCCTGCTGATAAACAGCGTTGACTTTAAGTACTGCGCCGTCAGTATCATAAGCCAGACTTTTACGCCGGGAGTCAAAGTCTCTGATATATTCTATTGCCGCATCGATACTTTTTACGATACGGTAATTTTCACTGACCTTAAAGCCATAATCAGCCAGCATCGCCAAAGAATCGGCATGCTTGTCCCTGGCTCCTTCGCCTACGGCATAAGCAAAAAAGCTTAACGACCGCTGCGCCGTTACGTTAGGGTCCAGCTGACGCAGACTGCCGGCAGCCGCATTACGCGGATTGGCAAATTCGCTCTCGCCGGCCTCCAGGCGCTGTTCGTTCAGCTGCATAAAAGCATGCCTTGGCATATAGATTTCACCGCGCACATCTAAAAGCTCCGGCGGCGCGGTGCCGTTTTTCATATTCAGCACCAAAGGGATCGACCGGATCGTGCGTACATTGGCTGTTACATTTTCGCCGGTCACACCGTCACCGCGCGTTGCCGCCCTTACCAAACGTCCATTTTCATAAATCAGGCTGCAGGCCAGTCCGTCGATTTTCGGCTCCATAACATATTCTACAGCGCTGCCTTCCGGCAGACCGCTGCGCACACGCTGATCAAAAGCTACCAGCTCTGCATCCGAAAAAGCATTGCCCAGACTCAAAAGCGGCGTCAGATGTCTGACCTCAGTAAATTCGGGATTCACCTTCCCGCCTACACGGCGCGTCGGCGAATCGGCAGGCACATCGTCAGGCCAGGCCGCTTCCAGCTCACGCAGGCGCACCAGCATCCGGTCATATTCTGCGTCGGTGATCTCAGGTGCATCCAGCACATAATATAAAAATTCGTGATGGCGGATCTCTGCCCGCAAATGTTCGGCCTCGTTTTTAGCCTGTGCGCGTTCCAGTTCCATGACTGCCTCCTTTATTGTGCTGCCCTTCGGCGGCTTCTGTTTTTCAGGCTTTAGTCTCATTGTTTCAAAAATCAGAGTGTCAAATTTAATTTTACTATTCTATATATGGTACGACACTTTGCCACCAAAACACTATTTAATTACAGCTTCTTCAATACTGCATACTTGGTCAGCAGGCTGCGGATACCGGCACCGGCAAACGCGATTTTCACTTCCTGCCCATCCTGCGACGATGTAACACTGACGACTGTCCCCACGCCCCATTTAGCATGGCTCACCTTATCGCCGGCCTTAAAACTGCCGCCGGCAGCAGCTCCCGCAGTGCTCATTGCCTGCTTGGGAATAAAGCTTTCCTGCCCACCCAGGAACCAGTTCGTATCACGGCTGCGTTTCTGCGGTTTTGCTTCCACCATATTGATCGTCCTGCGTTCTAATGCCGGACGTTTGAAGACCGTAACCAGATTACGCGGCACTTCCTGTAAAAACCGTGACGGCGGGTAGGACACCGTATGCCCATAAATAGTCCGCATCTTTGCATTGCTCAAAAAGAGCTGTTTCTCTGCACGGGTGATGCCAACATAACACAAGCGGCGTTCTTCTTCCACTTCTTCCTCGTTCATCAGCGTCCGCGCATGTGGGAAAATACCTTCCTCCATGCCGGCCAAAAAGACGATCGGGAATTCCAGACCCTTCGAAGAATGCAGTGTCATCAGCGTAATAGCGTCCTCACCCAGCTCGGCATCATCGATATCCGACACCAGCGCCACATGCCCCAGGAAATTTTCCAGATTATTCTCTTCTTCCGTCTTGGCAAATTCCTGCCCGACCGACATCAATTCCATCAGGTTGTCAATGCGGCTCTGCGCCTGCGCTGTATGCTCATTCCGCAGTTCTTCCATATAACCGGTCTTATTCAGCACCTGTTCGATCAGTTCCTCTACCGGCAGGTTATCAGCCTGATTCATCAAATCAAAAATGATAGCCGCCAGTTCATCCAGCTTGCTGACGAAACGGATGCTCAGTCCTTCGACCTGCGCGGCATTCGATACCACGTCAAACAACGACATCCCATTTTCAGCGGCATGGGCCTGCAGCTTGGCCAGCGTTGCATCGCCGATACCGCGGCGCGGCACATTGATGATCCGCAGCAGACTCAGCGAATCTGCCGGGTTAAAAATCACGCGCAGATAAGCGATGATATCCTTGATCTCCTTACGGTCGTAGAATTTAAGTCCTCCGACCATATTATAGGTGATCCCGCTTTTGATAAGCATTTCCTCAAAAATACGCGACTGCGTATTCGTGCGGTACAAGACTGCCATCTCGCCCAGCTTCATATTCTGCTGGCCCTGCAGCTCCTGCAGTTTTTCGATCACAAAACGGGCCTCGTCGCGTTCGTCGATAGCCTGAAAATAAGTAATCGCCACACCATTATCATTATCCGTCCACAAATTTTTAGGTTTGCGGCCTGTATTATTTTCAATAACAGCATTCGCGGCATCCAAAATAACCTGCGTACTGCGGTAGTTCTGTTCCAGCTTGATGATTTTGGCTTCGGGATAATCCTTTTCAAAATCCAGAATGTTCTGGATATCAGCACCGCGCCAGCCGTAAATGCTCTGGTCGGCATCGCCCACGACACAGATATTACGATGTCTGGCAGCCAGAAGCTTGGTTAAAAGATATTGGGCATGGTTGGTATCCTGATATTCGTCTACCAGCAGATAATCAAAACGCTCCTGATACTTGGCGCGCACTTCTTCGCTTTCCTGCAGCAGCCGTATCGACAGTACTAGCAGATCGTCAAAATCCACCGCGTTATTGACCAGCAGTTTATTCTGATAACGTTCATAGATCTCCGCAACTTTCTGATTGTAAAAATCCGAAGCAGCTTTACTGAAATCACTAACGCTCTGCAGCTGGTTTTTGGCATTGGAAATGCGCGACGCAATACCGGCCGGCTGAAAACGCTTTTCATCCAGATTCAGTTCTTTTAAAATCTGTTTAATCAGGTTCTGGCTGTCGCTGCTGTCATAGATAGCAAAATTACTGCCATAACCGCCTAATTTAGTTATTTCCATCCGCAAAAAACGGGCACAGAAAGCATGGAAGGTAAACAGCCAGACATCTTCAGCCGCAGCTCCCGCCATTTTATCGACGCGCTCGCGCATTTCGGCGGCCGCTTTATTGGTAAACGTAATTGCTAAAATACGGTAAGGACGTACGCCCTGCTGCAGCAAATGTGCGATCCGGCAAGTAAGCACCTTGGTCTTGCCGCTGCCGGCACCGGCAAGGATGAGCAGCGGGCCATCCGTGGTAAACACAGCCTGCCGCTGCATATCGTTCAGGCGGCCGAATTGCTTTTCAATGTAAGTATCACGCAGGGTGCAGAATTCCTGCCCGAGAGATGCTGCCATGGTTTCACCTGTTTCCTTCGCTGTTATTCATACCGTATAGTATAACACATTTCAAAATAGTTGTACACCAAAACTGCATAGAGTTACAGCTGCTTTTCCAGCAGATAGCGGTCGTAGCCGCCGTACATCTCCCGGCGGCAGCGGATGACAAAGCCGGAAGCCTGTGCGTTGCACAGGCTGTAACTGTTGTCCGGGCTAACGGTAGCCCCCAGATGGGTGATCTGTGGCGGCAGCAGCGGCAGAGCCGCTTCCAGCATGGCGCGCTGCAAACCGTTGCCTCGCCAGTCCGGGTGCACTACTGCGCTGTCTGCGTTGGCCCAGTGTTGCCACTGACTTTGCGGCACGCCCAGAAAGGCAGCGTAGTTTTCACTGCTCTGCCCGCACAGACGCAGGATGAGGTACGCCCCCAGCCGCCCCTGCTGCCACGCGCCAATGCACACCCCAGTGCGCAGATAGCCGGTAATGTTTTCCAGCGTATCCGGCACGAACTGCTCCGGGTGCGGCATGGCGGCGCGCACTTCGTTTTGCAGCGCGAACACTGCCGGAGCTTCGACAGGGGTGCAGCGCCGCAGGGTGACAGCCTGCCGGGCGGGCCGGCCGCCTACTTTTTGCAGAAAATAGTCCATCTGTACTATGCCCTCCAAAATAAAATCGTACTTTTCAGCAGATTCCAGTATAAATGACGCTTTTCTAAATGTCAAATTATGCTATAATAAGAGAGAAGGGGCTGTGGAGGAATCCTCTCGGCCCGTTCGTATGAAGTTCGGGGCGGCGCTGCCGCCCGGAAACGGAGGAACCATCCATGAAAGATCCCGCACTGGCATCGTCCAGCCGCTTGGGCGGCGCTGTGATCAGTGACCGCGTTGTTGCAAGCCTGCTGGAGGAGCTGACCAACGGGCGCTATGCCCAAGCCGACCGCCTGCCCGCCGAGGTAGACCTTGCCACCGAGTTGGGGGTAAGCCGCACCGTGATCCGTGACGCGCTGAGCGAGATGGAGCGCGCCGGTTATGTGGAACGTGTGCGCGGCATTGGCACGGTGGTGAACCGTGCTGTGCTGGGGCTGCGCAGCCGTTTGGACCAGAAGCTGGAGTACTACCCGCTGATCCGCAGCTTTGGCAGCTACCCCCATGCAGACGGCATTCAGGTGATGCTTCTTCGTGCAGGCGAGGAGATGGCCCATGCGCTGGCGCTGGAAGTCGGCGATGAGGTGATCTGCATCAAAAAGCGTCATCGAAATCGGTGGTTGGAGAGCCTGTGTATGTCGGTGACACGATCATTATTCCTCTTGTAGATGTCAATTTTGGTATGGCTGCCGGAGCGTTCAATAAGCAGGACGGCAACAAAGCTGCCGGAGGAATCGGAGCAAAGATGAGCCCGTCTGCTGTTCTTGTCGTCTCAGGAGGAAATACGAGACTTGTAAATCTCAAGAACCAGGATGCCGTAACAAAGATCATAGACATGGCCCCAGAGGTCGTAGATAAGGTCGTGGGTCTGTTCAAGAAGGACAAGACAGAGGAAGAGAAGAATGTTGACAAGGCGATAAATGATGTCGCACAGTCAGAGGAATCTGTCACAGAATAATAAATATCAGAATATATAATATAAGTAAGATTCAGTGCGTTGGGAAATGCATTATTAAAAAGTCACCACATATAATGATAATAAATCATTATGGTGGTGATTTTTTATCTGGAAAAAATTCACAGGATTTGCGTTTTTCTTCACAGCGGTGGGAGTGGTTATAGGATATTTCATAAGTGGATTTGTGGAATTTCTCATAATCGTTATATTATTGCTGTTATCTTATATATTCTCCTGCAGATAAAAAAATAAGAGTGATGATCCTTGAGGATCATCACTCTTATTTATACCAGAACTGAATCGGTGATATTATGCAAATATTATGCACGCTCGACCTTACCAGATCTTAAGCAAGATGTACAAACATAGATCTTCTTTGGTGTACCATCAACTACAGCCTTAACAGCCTTAACATTTGACTTCCACATCTTGTTTGCTCTTCTATGAGAGTGGCTCACTTTGATACCGAAATGAGCACCTTTATCACAAATTGAACATTTTGCCATAATAGCACCTCCTTCAATGAATAAACTAACTTTCTTCCTAAGTTCACAACAAGACATATAATAGCAGATTATTTTTCCATATGCAAGCAAAATATTTATTTTTTATTGGAAATGAAGAAATACTATAGAATAAAATTAGATTTATGCTATAATTGATGAGTAATTGTGTTTATAAGTCGGTAGATATGATGAACACTTGTGACTTTGTTAGAAAGGAGTCGTGTATGAAGGAATATATTAATAGCGATAACGGTAAAGTAAGTATAGATGAGAGTGTTGTTGCACAGGTTGCAGGACTTACAGCCCTTGACTGTTTTGGAATAGTAGGAATGGGAATAGTCAGTGTCAAGGACGGAATTGTAAAGCAGCTCCGCAGAGACAATGTTTCTAAGGGCGTAAATGTACGTTTTGATGAGAATGGTGATATAGTCATTGAGCTGCACATAGTTGTTGCTTATGGCGTTAGTATAAAGGCTGTCACAGACAATCTTATGCAGTCGGTAAAGTACAAGGTAGAGGATTTTACGTCGTTTAAGGTCAGCCATATCAATGTCTATGTTGAAGATGTTAAAGTACTTGATTAGTTTGGAGGATAGAGTAAAGTGAGTAATACGATTGATGCGCTTGCACTGAAGAAAGCATTTATTGCCGGTGCCAATAATCTTGATAAGAACAAGGAATATATCAATGAACTTAATGTGTTCCCTGTGCCTGACGGAGATACAGGAACTAATATGACGCTGACAATCCTGTCTGCAGTGAAGGAGGTTGAGGCGGCACCTGATGATATGAAGTCCATAGCAAAGGCCATGTCCACAGGTTCGCTCAGAGGCGCCAGAGGTAACTCAGGTGTAATTTTGTCACAGCTTTTGAGAGGATTCAGCAAGAAAGTGCAGGACGCAAGGACCATAGATGTTCACGTTATAGCAGATGCTTTTCAGAAGGCTGTGGAGACTGCATATAAGGCTGTCATGAAGCCTAAGGAGGGAACGATTCTCACAGTTGCCAAGGGCGTGGCGTCCAAGGCAAGGGAGTGTGCTGATGCAGATATGTCCCTTGCACAGTTCTGTGACGAGGTTATTGAATATGGAGATGCCGTTCTTGATTCCACTCCTGAGATGCTTCCGGTTCTGAAGGAAGCCGGCGTGGTCGATTCAGGTGGACAGGGACTCATGGTGGTGCTCAAGGGTGCTGTCGACTGTCTCATGGGCAGAGTTACAGTTGAACTCAGCAAGAACACAGGAACAGTGAATGTGGCAAGAACATCCACAGGCGCAGGCAACGATTCCATATCCACAGCGGATATAAAGTTTGGATATTGTACAGAGTTTATTATCAATCTTGAGAAGCCATATGGCGAGGCTGAGGAGGATGATCTGAAGAGCTTCCTCGAGTCTATAGGTGACTCGATAGTATGTGTATCTCTTGATGATATAGTTAAGATACATGTGCATACCAACCATCCTGGTCAGGCATTTGAAAAGGGTCTTACACTTGGATACCTTACTAATATGAAGATAGACAACATGAGGATAGAGCATCATGAGCGTGTTATCGGTCAGGCAGAGCGCGATGAGGCCGAGAAGCAGGAGGAAGAGAGACAGCACAGAAAGCAGGAGCATAAGGAGCCTCGTAAGAAGTATGGATTTATTACGGTATCCATGGGTGATGGTCTCAAGACTCTTTTTGAAGAGCTTGGAGCAGACCGTGTTATAGAAGGCGGACAGACCATGAATCCAAGCACTGAGGATATGCTCAATGCGATCGATGATGTGAATGCCGAGAATATATTTATACTTCCGAACAATAAGAATGTTGTTCTTGCGGCTAATCAGGCTGCAACTCTGTGTGAAGATAAGAATATAATTGTGATTCCAACCGCGAATGCTCCTCAGGGCATAAGCGCCATGATCGCATTCGACAGTACAGTCGATGTGGACGAGAACAGATCTGCCATGAAGTCGGCTGTCAAGAATGTCAAAAGCGGACAGGTAACTTATTCCGTAAGAGATACCTCGATCGATGGAAAGGCCATCAAGGAGGGCGATATCATGGGTATCGGCGATAAGGGGCTTGTCAGTGTTGGAAATGATATAGAGAATGTAACATTTGAACTGATCGCAGATGCGGTCGATGAGGATTCAGAGGTTATAAGCATATATAATGGTGCTGATGTGTCTGAGGAGGATGCGCAGAAGCTTGCTGGCAGAGTGGAGGAGGCATATCCGGACGTTGATGTGCAGTGCTACTATGGCGGACAGCCGATATACTATTATATAGTATCTGTGGAATAACTTTCTGTGTATCTGTGAGATCCGTTGTGAAGAGGTGTATGTATGGAATTGAATGACTCCATAAAGACAATAAAAGGCATAGGTGACAAGACTGCGTCGGCATTTGCCCGGCTTGGGATAGAGACGGTGAACGATCTGCTTCTCAATTACCCCAGGACATATGTCACCTATGAGGATCCGGTGGATATATCAGATCTGCAGGCGGGAAGCAGGCAGTCCGTGAGGGCTGTTGTGAACAGCCGTGCGGAGGTCAGAAAAGTACATGGACTGACCATAGTAATATTGTATGCAAAGGATTTCTCTGGGACAATTAAACTTACCTGGTTTAATTGTCCTTTTTTGCGTAATTTCTTTCATATAGGTCAGGAGTTTGTGTTTGTAGGAAATGTGGCTTATAAGGGCGGTATGATGACCATGACGCAGCCGGAATACTACACTGATGATAAATATGGCGAACTTACGCATGTTTGGCAGCCGGTGTACACGGTAACGCCCGGTATAACCTCAAAGACCATACAGAAGGCTGTGAGAGGCGCAGAGGAAGCCATAGACAGGCTTGAGGATTACCTGCATGACAATGTGCTTGATGAGTACCATATTATGGGTATACAAAAGGCTATCCACTCGATTCATTTTCCTCAGGATGAGCAGAAGCTCAAGGGGGCTGTGAAGAGGATGGCATTTGATGAATTTTACAGCTTTATATCAAACCTTCACAGGATAAAAGACGACAATGTGTATGCAGAAAATACATGTATAATAAACTGTGATGAGGAGGTCAGGACGTTTATTGAGAACTTGAGGTTCAGGCTTACCGGGGCGCAGATGAATGCGGTGCGTGATATGCTTGACGATATGCGCTCTGAACATGTCATGAACAGGCTGGTTCAGGGGGATGTCGGATCAGGAAAAACCATAGTTGCAGCAGCCGGATTATACGCAGTGGCTGCAAGTGGCTATCAGGGAGTGATCATGGCACCGACTGAGGTTCTGGCGGTTCAACATTACAAGGAGCTCAGTTCGCTGTTTGAGCCATACGGAATATCTGTGGGACTCCTGACGGGTTCCATGACAGCGAAAGAGAAAAGAGAGATGTACAGCCGCATCAAGAATATGGATGTGCAGGTTGTGGTCGGAACACATGCCCTCATACAGGACAAGGTGGAGTATGGAAGACTGGCGCTCGTTGTAACTGATGAGCAGCACAGATTCGGTGTAAAGCAGCGCGAGAGACTTGCGTCAAAGGGAGAAGCTCCGCACACGCTTGTTATGAGTGCCACACCTATTCCGAGAACCCTTGCGATCATCATGTATGGCGATCTTGACATTTCAGTTATAGATGAGCTCCCGGCGGGAAGAATCCCGATCAAGAACTGCGTTGTGGATGAGAGCTACAGGAAGACGGCTCTCGGCTTTATCATGAAGGAGGTCTCACAGGGGCATCAGATATATATAGTCTGCCCGATGGTGGAGGCCAGCGAAGTTCTGGACGATGTTGCAAATGTGACCGAGTATACGGAGGAGCTGAAGAAGTCCATCAGGGATGGATATGGCGCTGACACTTCGGTGGTATGTTTGCACGGTAAGATGAAGGCGGAGGAAAAGAACAGGATACTCCAGGACTTTGCGGATGGTAAGATAAGCATTCTTGTCTCAACTACGGTCATAGAGGTTGGAATAAACAATCCAAATGCCACAGTTATGATGGTGGAGAATGCAGAGCGTTTTGGCCTTGCGCAGCTCCATCAGCTCAGGGGACGTGTAGGAAGAGGAAATCTCCAGTCGTACTGTATTTTCATGAGCGGAAAAAAGGATAAGGATACTATGGAGAGACTGAATGTTCTGGAGAAGTCAAATGACGGCTTCTATATAGCCGGTGAGGATCTCAAGATGAGGGGCCCGGGCGATTTCTTTGGAATAAGACAGAGCGGGGAGCTGATGTTCAAGGTTGGGGATATATACAATCATGCTGACATGCTTAGGGCGGCGCAGGACGTATACGACCGCTATGGACAGGAGATAGATGCGAAACTGATAAACAAAGGGGATGACAGGCTGTACACTATGCCTGTATTATAAATAAAAAAAAGGGGGTATACCATGAAAAATAAGAAAACGATAGTTATGGGAATAATTATTGGCATTTTGCTGATAATTATAGCGGTTATGGGATATGTGATCGCTTCGGGAAAGAAAGGTGATTCTGTTAAGAAAGAAACGCTGCAGGAGACTTCTGCAGGCACAGAAGAAGTGAAAAGTGCTGACAATACGGGCAGTACAACTGAGTCGTCAGAAAAACAGGATGACCAATCCTTGGATATTGCAGGCGATTTCTATGCTGAGATAGGACATGATACCACGTGGGAGGCAGATGGCAAAAAGTGTGCTACAGAGAGCATCAACATATATAACAACACATCTGCGTCTGCAAAGGACTGGAAGCTTGAGATTACATATAAGGGAACTCCGGCTGTAGATCAGATATGGGGCGGAGAGTACAAGATATCAGGCAAAACAGTGTCAATAAAGGCCGTGGATTACACCCAGGAGATACCTGCTAAGGGCAGTATCAACCTCGGATATAATTTCTCTTCAGATGACCTCGCCGTTGAGAAATACGTGCTGTATGTAAATGACACACAGTACAGCGGAGATGGTCTTAAGATGGTAGCTTCAGCGCCTGAGAAGACCGACAGCAATGAAATAAGCGGAGGCGGGAAAAATACAGAATCCGCTGCCACTGAGAAGAAAAACAATACAAATGTTCCGGGAGAGATCCCATTTGAAACACATGGAAAACTTTCGGTAAAAGGAACGGATATAGTGGACATGAATGGAGACAAATATCAGCTTAAGGGTGTCAGCACCCATGGAATCACATGGTTCCCTGATTATGTGAATAAGGAAGCCTTTGAGACTCTGCGGGATGACTGGGGTGCAAATCTTATAAGACTTGCGATGTATACGGATACAGGAGACAGCTACGGATACTGCAGTGGCGGAGATAAGGACGAGATACTTGCTCTTGTTGACAAAGGAGTTAGTGCAGCGACTGAGCTTGGCATGTATGTCATAGTTGACTGGCACATACTAAGCGATAGTGATCCGAATAATCATATAGATGATGCAAAAGAATTCTTTGACAAGGTATCTAAGAAATATGCGGCACAGGAGAATGTCATATATGAGATCTGCAACGAGCCGAATGGTGGAACCCAGTGGAGCAGTGTCAAGTCGTATGCCGAGACCATAATACCGGTCATCAAGGCAAACGACAAAGATGCTCTGATAATCGTGGGAACTCCAAACTGGAGCCAGGATGTCGATATTGCGTCACAGGATCCGATAACCGGTTATGACAACATCATGTACGCAGTGCATTTTTATGCGGCTACCCACAAGGATGACCTGAGAAATAAGGTTAAGACGGCTCTGGACAACGGACTTCCTGTATTTGTGAGTGAGTTCAGCCTGTGCGATGCATCGGGCAATGGAGGTATTGATTACGATTCATCTGACGAGTGGTTCAAGCTTATAAACGAGAATAATCTCAGCTATTCATCATGGAGTTTGTGTAACAAGAATGAGACATCGGCACT
>OGYJ01002446.1_pt1 | contig 12538 bp, 8 predicted proteins | sample 1576531 | NCBI WGS metagenome assembly OGYJ01 (sample SAMEA3541574, study PRJEB24748) | human gut metagenome | biome: human gut; feature: human-associated habitat; material: faeces | place: China | collected 2012 | reverse complement strand
GAAAGGCATCTCCGTGGTCTACCCGCCCCAGCTTGCGGATAGCACCGGCGCGGTAGAGCATGGCCTCGGAGAGGGTGGTCTTGCCGGAGTCCACATGAGCCAGAATGCCCAGTACGATCTGTTTTTGCGTTGTTTCCATGCACTGCTCCTATAAGCCGTTTTCCTAAGTACTGCGCACCATTTCCAAAAACAGCTTTTAAAAATAATTTCCTGTTTATTGTAACACGCTTTGCGGGGAAAAGAAAGTTTTCCGGTACAAATCCCACAGGCAAAAAACAGCACCGGACAGAAAACGCTCTGCCCGGTGCAATTTTCTTAAAAAAGATCCAGCATATTGTCCAGATAGATTTCCTCCCGCACTTGCAGCTGGTATTCCGGCTTTATCATGTAGTAAAGCAGAAATTCCAGCACCAGTGCACTGCCTAGCCCCCTGCCCTCTATCTTAAACTGGGAAAAGCCTGCGGGCAGGTACCGCTGCCGGATGTCATCCGTCCCGATAAACCCGGGGCTGCGCATCGCCTTGGAAAAGCGGTAGCCCCCGGCGGCATCCGGGGCGGCGCAGCGGTGGTCCGGGCAGTCCTCGCCCAGATTCTGGCGGCTGACCGTCTCGTAGCAGCGCTTGCGCTCGGTGCAGCCGAACCAGCAGCACTCATTGCACAAAAACTCCACCTTGGCCTTTTGCTCCGGCGGCAGGGTGCGCAGCTGCTCCAATGCCGGGTTCAGCCGGAAATCTGGCACCACATACCGGAACTGCGGCTTTTCCAATTCCTGCCGTAACTCCGCAAACTCGGTGAGCACCTTGGTGGTGGAGGACACCAGATAAAGTTCCGGCCAGCGCTGCCGCAGATAGTCCGCCAGCAAATCAGAATGGACGATCACACCGTTTGGCACACTGCCGCTTTTTGCAAACTGCTCACACAGGGCGTTGCACTGCGGGTCAGCAAGGTGCTCAGCCCGCAGCAGGGAGTTACTGAAGGTCAGCCGCCCGGAGATGCCGTATTCCCGCAGCAGCGCCAGCACCTCGCGCGTCGCTGCTCCGCCGCAGGAGATGCGTCCTCCGCCCCAGATACAGCCCGCCGGTGCGCCGTAGATAGAGCCGATGGTGCACCAGTCGTAAAAATATTCCCGGTGCTCCCGGTACAGCGGCAAAAAGCGGCGGTACAGCTCGTAAAACTCGAACAGGCCGGGTAGATGATAACAGGCAGCTGCGGGCTTTTCCATAGCGGTTCCTTTCCTTCAAATGGGCACTCCTGCGGTTTTCAGATGCCGCTTTCCATTGCGACCCTTCTCGTGAAGATGCGTTTGGAGCGGCCCACAGGCCGCGACAAACGCGAAATATAAATAAGCTTTCCGCTGAAGATGGCCATAGCAGCGCGGAGGCCATTTCAAATCGTCTACTTGCCAAAAAGGCTGCTGCACAAAACTGTACAGCAGCCTTTTGCGTTGTATTTTGCCGCTATTACACGGTAGCGCCAACCTGAGGGGCACCCCCGGCAAGCTGCTCTGCCGTAAGCGGCTGGGCTTCTGCGGGGGCGTTCAGCCGCTCCTTGGCCACAGCCAGCATCAGCTTGATGCGGTTTTCCTGATTGACCCGGGTGGCGCTGGGGTCGTAGTCGATGGGGGTGATGTTGGCACTGGGGTACAGCGCACGGATCTTGTTCACCATGCCCTTGCCCACGATATGGTTGGGCAGGCAGCCAAAGGGCTGCGCACACACGATGTTGCCGTAGCCGCCCTGCACCAGCTCGATCATCTCGGCGGTCAGCAGCCAACCTTCGCCCATTTTTGCACCCAGCGAGATGACCCCCTTGGGCTTTTCCACCAGCTCCTTGAAGGGGCCCGGCGCATAGAACCCGGCGTCCGTCTCTGCCTTGAGCATGACACGCTCCACGCTGTCCAACCAGTTGAGGAACTGGTCGGTGCCTACCTTTACAGCCAGCTTGCCGCCGTACAGCACATGATCCTCGCCCATGTTGAAGGCGCAGTACTGCACAAAGCCCATCAGACCGGGGAAGTTCACCTCGCAGTCCTGACTTTCCAGAAACTTCTGCAAGTCGTTGTTGCCCAGCGGGCTGTACTTGACGTAGATCTCACCCACAACACCCACCTTGACCTTGGGCACCCGGGTGACCGGGATAGTGGCAAATTCCTTTGCGATGAGCGGGAAGGTGTGCTTCATTTCCCGGGAAGTAAAGCCTTTACCGGCCAGCAAGGCACGGCCCAGACGGGCGATCCAGCGATCCACCATGCGGTCAGCAGCCCCCTTTTCGTTCTCGTAGGGGGCCACCTGATTGCGCAGCGCACACAGCATATCGCCGTAGAAGATGCAGGCGATACACTTGCGCGCCAGCGGGAGGGTCATCTGGAAGCCGCTGTCCTTTTCCAGACCGGAAAAGTTCAGGCTTGCCACCGGGATCTGCGGGTAACCGGCCTTGACCAGCGCCTTGCGCAGCAGATGGATGTAGTTGGAGGCACGGCAGCCGCCGCCGGTCTGGGTGATCAGCAAGGCAGTGTGCTCCAGATCATACTTGCCGCTGTTCAGCGCATCCAGAAACTGGCCGATGACCAGCAGCGCCGGGTAGCAGGTATCGTTGTGGACATACTTCAGCCCCAGCTGTGCCACGGCACTGCCGCAGTTGCCCAGCAGCTCACACTTATAGCCTTCGCAGCGCAGTGCGTACTCCATAAGCCGGAACTGGGTCACGGCCATGTTGGGGATGAGGATGGTGTGGGTCTTTTTCATCTCCGGGGTAAATTTGGGATAATGATATTCCATAGGTTCCTCCTATGTTGCTCTAAACAAGATAGTCCCCGCAAAGACTTCCCCCCGCCGGGGGAAGCCCTTCAGCCTATCTTTTATTCTGACTTTTCTGCGGCGGCCTCGTCCCGCTCGTCCAGTGCGGCAAACAGGCTGCGCAGACGGATGTTCACGGCACCGAGGTTTGTGATCTCGTCGATCTTCAGCTGGGTGTACAGCTTGTTGCCCCGCTGCAAAATCTCGCGGGTCTCATCGGTGGTAATGGCATCCACGCCGCAGCCGAAGGACACCAGCTGCACCAGATCCATATCCTTCTGGGTGGTGCAGTACTTGGCGGCGGCATACAGGCGGCTGTGGTAGGTCCACTGGTTCAGCACACTGGTGGGGAACTTCTGCACCCGGTTGGAGATGCTGTCCTCGGTGACGACGGCAGCCCCGTGGCGGGTGATCAGACGGTCGATGCCGTGGTTGACCTCCGGGTCCACATGGTAGGGGCGGCCCGCCAGCACAATGATGCGGCGGCCCTCGGCGCGGGCGGCGGCAATGATCTCGCTGCCCTTGTCGCGCAGCTGCTGCATGTGGCGGTGATACTCGTCATAGGCGGCGTCAATGGCCTCGCGCACCGCCTTTTTGTCAAGACCGGGGAAATATTTGTCAAGCGACTGCTGGAATTTCTTGTAGAAATCCTTCCGGCGCTCCAGATTGAAGTAGTCGTAGAGGAACTTCGTTGCGTTCAGCTCGGGGCAGTTGCCCTCCAGCACCTCGGGGTAATAGGCGACCACGGGGCAGTTATAATGGTTGTCCCCCAGATGCTCATCAAGGTTGTAGCTCATGCAGGGGTAGAAGATGGCGTCCACGCCCTGCCCGCACAGCCAGTGGATGTGGCCGTGGCTCAGCTTGGCGGGGAAGCAGGCTGTGTCGCTCGGGATCGTTGCCTGACCGCTCTGGTAAAGGCTGCGGCTCGAGAAGGGGCTGACCACGACCTCAAACCCGAGGCGGGTGAACAGCGTGTGCCAGAACGGCAGCAGCTCATACATGTTCAGGCACAGCGGCAGGCCGATGCGCGCGCGCGGTGCGGCGGGCGCGGGGGCATTGCGGTAGCCGTCCAGCAGCTTCAGCTTGTAGGCGTACAGGTTCAGGTCCTCGTTGTTGGCCTTGCCGGTCACGGGCTTGTCGCATCGGTTGCCCGAGATGTACCGCTTGCCGTCCGCAAAGACATTGACGGTCAGCTGGCAGTGGTTGCCGCACCCCTGACATTGCACGGTGTTGACCTTCTGGCTGAACTGCGCAAGCTCCTGCTCGGTCAGCACGGTGCTGCGGGCGTTCTCCCCTGCCTTGGCCTTGCCGTACAGCGCTGCGCCGTAAGCACCCATCAGACCCGCGATGTCGGGGCGGATGACATGGACGCCCATCTCCTTCTCAAAGGCGCGGAGAACGGCCTCGTTGTAGAAGGTGCCGCCCTGCACAACGATGCGGCGGCCCAGCTCCTCGGGGCTGGAGGCGCGGATGACCTTGTACAGCGCATTTTTAACGACCGAGATGGACAGACCGGCGCTGATGTTTTCAATCGAGGCACCGTCCTTCTGCGCCTGCTTAACGCTGGAGTTCATAAAGACGGTGCAGCGGCTGCCGAGGTCCACCGGCTTGTCAGCAAACAGGCCGAGGGCGGCAAACTCCTTGACATCGTAGCCCAGCGCCTGGGCGAAGGTCTGCAAAAAGCTGCCGCAGCCGGAGGAGCAGGCCTCGTTCAGGAAGATGTTGCTGATGGCGCCGTCCTCGATCTTGAAACACTTCATGTCCTGCCCGCCGATGTCGATGATGAAGTCCACATCGGGCAGGAAGTGCTTGGCAGCGGTAAAGTGGGCCACCGTCTCGACAAGGCCGCGGTCGCAGTGGAAGGCATTTTTGACCAGCTCCTCACCGTAGCCGGTCGTGGTCACACTGGCGATCTGCAGCCCGGGGTGATCCCGATACAGCTTGAGCAGCGTCTCCTTCACAAGCGGGATCGGGTTGCCGAGGTTGGGGCGGTAGCTTTCAAACAGAATGTTGGCGTTGTTGTCAATGACGACCAGCTTGATGGTGGTCGAGCCGGAGTCGATGCCGATATGCACGGGGCCGCAGTCTGCGCCGAAGGGCAGGCAGGGCACGGTGGCCTTCATGTGGCGGGCGTGGAACGCCTCGTACTCCTGCCGATCGGCGAAAAGCGGCGGCAGGCTTACATAGGTGGCGGCGGCGCTGTAGTTGTCCAGCCGCTTTGCGACCTCGCGCAGGTCGGACTCCTCATCGGCGTAGAATGCTGCGCCCAGCGCCACAAAGAGCAGGCTGTTTTCCGGCAGGGTGCCGGTGACGCCGAGCGTTTTGTCAAAGCTGCGGCGCAATGTCCGGGAGAAGGTCAGCGGGCCGCCCAGATACAGGATATTGCCCTTGATGGGCCGTCCCTGTGCAAGGCCGGCGATGGTCTGGTTGACGACTGCCTGATAGATCGACGCTGCGATGTCCCCCGCCTGCGCGCCCTGATTGATGAGGGGCTGGATGTCGCTTTTGGCAAAAACGCCGCAGCGGCTGGCGATTGTGTAGGTGCGGGTGGCACCCTGAGCGGCCTTGTCCATCTCATCGGCACCCATCTTCAGCAGGGTGGCCATCTGGTCAATGAAGGCGCCGGTGCCGCCGGCACAGCTGCCGTTCATGCGCACCTCGGTGCCGTTGGTCAGAAAGAGGATTTTGGCATCCTCGCCGCCCAGCTCAATGATGCAGTCGGTGCCCGGCGTCAGGCGGTTGGCAGCCACGCGGGTGGCAAAGACCTCCTGCACAAAGGGCACCCGGCAGCTGTCGGCAAGGCCCATGCCGGCAGAGCCGGAGATGGCCAGATACGCGCGGCCTTCAGGCAGATATTCGGCGGCAACTTTTTCCAAAAGCGCTCTGCCCTTTTCTAAAATATGGCTGAAATGACGCTCATAGGTAGAATAAACGATCTGCCCGGCGTCATTCAGCACGACACATTTAATGGTGGTGGAACCAATATCCAGACCAACTCTCATAGGCTTTAGCCTCCTGCGGGTCAGGCAAACCCACTGAAGCTGCGCGCCGTAGGGCGGATAAGCGGGGTTGCCGTTGGGGTGATTGCGGGATACCGAAGGCCGGGTCTGCCCCAAGGCGCTACAATATCAGCATATATTATACAGGTTTCTTGAAAATTCGGCAAGAGTGCCGCCGCATAAAATCGTTGTCAAATGGCAGGAATTGTACAAAAACACGGAAGCGGTGCGAAAAAATCCGCACCGCTTCCGTGTCAAAAGAAAAGAGGAGTATGGATGAAAAACTTGGGGTCCTGTTCATCAGGTCGGGTCCCTGCTCCCTTCCTGAGAACATCTATAGTATACCCCGGATTTGTGTTAAAGTCGTGAATGAATATTCAATAAATTAAGAAGGGTTTGTGAACAAACGGGAGGGGCGGACTGATGAGGGGGACCTTGCCGCGATTGCTTCTTCACGGGGCTCTGCGGCACACGCGCCCCTCATCCGGCCCTGCGGGGCCACCTCCCCCCCCTTTTGGGGGAAGGCAAAGAAAAATCTCACCCAGCTGCATCGCCGGGTGAGATTTATGTATTGAAGTTTACTGTTCTTCCCCATTCAGCCGGTCGATCTGATCCTGCAGCAGCTGGGACACAGGGCGGCGCGTGTTGCGCAGTCGGTGGGCCGGGGCTGGGGGCGTGTGGTGCGCGGGCTGGGCCTTCTTTGCCTTTACGCGCAGCCGGTCGGCGGGCTTGGCTGCCGGGGTCTGTGCGGCGGCGGGGCGCGGCGGCAGAGGTGCAGGCAAATCCGTCTCCGGTGTGCCCTGTGCAAAGCTGCGCATATCGGTGCCCAGCTCCTTCAGCTCGGCCTCAGTCTGGTCAAGGGCCTGATAGATAGCCTGTGTCAGGCCGTCCAAATCCAGCGTGGCGGCGCTCAGCCGTTCATCCACGCGGGCCAGACGCTCCCGCACCAGCATGACGCCCGAGGCGATGCTGCGGGCATTCTCGGCCATGCGGTTCTTCTGGCTGTCTGCCTGCTGCTTCAGCTCCTTCTCGGCGCTCTCGGCGTACAGGCGGGCATCGGCCAGAATCTTACCGGCCTCAAGCTTTGCCTCCCGCACCAGATCGGACGCGGGAGAACTCAGGGACGAGGTATTCAGCTGGCGCGCTGAATCCAGCTGCTTCTGCAGCTCCTCGACCTGCTTTTGCAGATCGTCATTCTTCTGCTGCAGATCGTGGTGCTTCAGCTGCCAGATATTGGCGTTTTTCTGGGATTCGCGCTGGTTGGACTGGTAGGAGGCAGTCTGCTTTTGCAGCGCCTCAAGCTGCTCCTCGCTCTCGCGGCGGCGGGTCTCGGCGGCCTCGGCGCGCTGGTTGGCAGCGGCCACCTCGGCCTTGAGGGCCTCGATCCGGCTGTCATCGCTGCTCTGTTGGCTGCGCAGCTCGTCCAGACGGGACTGCATCTGCTGCAGCTGGCGGTTGTACTCCAGCTCATGCTGCTGGGCCTCGTTGGCCAGCGCGTTCATGTAAGCCAGCACATCATTTTTATCAAAGCCGAACAAGCTGGAACGGAAGCCCTGTTCCTGAATGTTCATAGGTTCAGACGGCATGGCTTTTTACATCCTCTCGCAGAAAATTGATCAGGAACGCTTGTTCAGGATGCTGAGCAGATCGTCAAAGTAATCGCCGTCATCCTCTTCCTCAGCCGGGGCGGCAGGCTGGGCAGCCACGGGGGTATCCATGCCGGTGCTGAAGGACTGGGTGAAGATGGGGTTGGGCATCGGCGGGTTGATGGGCTGCTGCACGGGGGCGGCGGGCTGCACGGGCTGGGCAGGCTGTGTGGGCTGCTGTACAGTGGCCTGCTGGGCGGCGCGCTTGGCGTCAACATGGGCCTGAATCGGCTCGTCCACCTCGGGGGTGCTCTCAAAGCCGGTGGCCACAACGGTGATGCTCATCTCATCGCTCAGGCGCTCATCAAAGGCAGTACCCCAGATGATGTTGGCATCGGGATGGGCGCTCTGGGTGATCATGCTGGCAGCGGTCTCGACATCCTCCAGACCAATGTCGGGGCTGGAGGTGATGTTGATGATGACGCCGCGCGCACCGGCGATGCTGGTTTCCAGCAGCGGGCTGGAGATGGCAGCCTTGGCGGCGTTCTCGGCCTTGCCGGCACCCTTGGCAACGCCGACACCCATGTGGGCAAAGCCGGCGTCCTTCATGATGGAGCGGACATCCGCGAAGTCAAGGTTGATGAAGGCGGGAATATTGATCAGGCTGGAGATGCTCTCAACGCCCTGACGCAGCACATTGTCGGCGGCCTCGAAGGCGTTCATCAGGGTGATCTTCTCCTGGCTGATGAGCTTCAGGCGCTCGTTCGGGATGACGATCAGAGAGTCAACATGCATCATCAGGGAGGCGATGCCCTGCTCGGCCTGCGCCATCTTGCGCTTGCCCTCAAAGGCGAAGGGCTTTGTGACGATGCCGACGGTCAGGATGCCCAGATCATGGGCAGTCTCGGCCACGACAGGGGCAGCGCCCGTGCCGGTGCCGCCGCCCATACCGGCGGTGATAAAGACCATCTGCGCACCCTTCAGGGCGTTGGTGATCTCATCCTTGCTCTCCTCGGCGGCGCGCTGGCCGATCTCCGGGTCTGCACCGGCACCACGGCCCTTGGTCAGCTTGGCGCCAAGCTGGACCTTCTGGGTGGCCTTGGAGTTCAGCAGGGCCTGCTGGTCGGTGTTCATTGCAACGAACTCGACCCCGGACAGACCGGACTCGACCATGCGGTTGACAGCGTTGCCGCCGCCGCCACCTACGCCGATGACCTTGATATTGGTTACATTTTGCATTTCTTCGTCGAGAACGAATGCCATGAGTGTATCCCCCTAAAAGTGAAGTTGTTAAACCGGACCCGATGGGTACTGCACCCCGCGCAGGGGCACACTGATCCGCTATTTTTTACATATAACTGATTATTAGAATATCAAATTTTACATGCAATTTCAATACCCTGAGGGCAAATTCATAAAAAATTGCGTTTCTCCCTGCGCTTTTGCCGGACAAGCACGGGATAGAAACGCGAAAATTCGGCAGATTGCTATATTTTGAAGGGGAAAGCAGGCAGCTCCCACAAAAAAGCACCGCAGGGGCAGACCCGGTCTGCCCCTGCGGTGCGGGTTTTGAATTACGCTGCACCGCGCGCGGCGGTGCAGTCTGCCCCAAGGCTATGCAGCTCTCCCGGCAGGTCCGCGTAGCCGCGCCGGATATGGCCGGGGTCGCGCAGTGTGGTCTGCCCCTCGGCGGCAAGCGCCGCAATGAGCAGCGCCGCACCCCCGCGCAGGTCGGGTGCGGTCACGGCGGCTCCGTGCAGCGCCGCACCGCCGTCAATGTGCAGCCGCCGTCCCTGCGCGGTGCAGCCGGCCCCCAATGCGGCAAACCCTGCTGCGCAGGCAAACCGGTTGGCGAACAGGCGGTCATAGATCTCGCTCTCCCCCGCTGCCGTCAGCAGCACGGCGGCGGCCAGCGGGGCAGTGTCGGTCGCAAAGGCGGGCCAGGCGTCGGCGGTCAGTCTGGCCCCGCCCCGCAGCGGTGCGGCGGGGTCGCGGGCAAGCCGCACGCAGTCCCCTGCCCGGGTCACGGCCACGCCGGTTTCCGCCAAAAAGCGCAGAAAGGCCCCGTAAACAGCCGGGTCGCAGCCGCAGATCTCAACCTCGCCGCCGGCGGCGGCCAGTGCGGCGGCATAGGTGGCGGCAGCGATGCGGTCCGGCAGCGGGCGGTGCGCGGTGCCCGCCAGCGGACAGCCCCCGTCCACCGTCAGCACCGGCGTGCCGCAGCCCAGTATCCGGGCACCGCATGCCTGCAAAAAATGCACCATATCGCCTATTTCCGGCTCCTGCGCGGCGCCGCGCAGTACGGTGCGGCCCCGGGCGCAGCAGGCAGCCATCAGCAGCGTGAGGGTTGCGCCGACGCTCGGCAGGCGCAGCGTAAAGTCCACGCCATGCAGCGGGCCCTTGCGCCGCAGCGTCACGGCAATGCCCTCCAGCTCGACCTCGGCCCCCATGGCGGCGAGTCCCGCCAGATGAATATCCACCGGCCGCGGCCCCAGACGGCAGCCGCCGGGCAGCGGCAGCCGCACATACCCTGTGCGGCAGAGCAGCGGCGCAAGGTAAAACACCGAGCTGCGCATTGCCCCGGCAAGGGATTCGGGAATCTCGCCGCAGAGCGTCTGCACCGGCCGTGTACACAGGTCCGCGCCGCACCGCCGCACATCGGCCCCCACGGCCTGCAGCAGCGCAAGGCTGGTCGTTACATCGGCAAGGGCCGGCACCTCCTGCAGGCGGCAGGGGCCACGGCAGAGCAGCGTGGCCGCCAGCAGCGGCAGTGTGCTGTTTTTGGCGGCCGCCGGGCGGATGCGCCCATGCAGAGCCTGCTTGCCGGTAATGGTGATCATCTGCATGTGCGGGCCTCCCCCGAAAAAATATGGAATTGTATGCAAAAAGGCTTCCCCCCGAGGGGAAAGGTGTCAGCAGAGCTGACGGATGAGGGGCGTGTTTGCCGCAGCAGTACCATTGCCGGGCAATGATGGAAAGCCTGCCCCTCATCCGGCCCTGCGGGGCCACCTTCCCCCGAGGGGGAAGGCGGGGGTATATCTTCTACCCTGTTATATGCCGCCTGCCCGGCAACATATTACACCAGCATCGGCTGCAGCTGCACCCCGCGCAGGGCAGCGTCCAGCGTGTCGGGCAGCAGGGTAAAATCACTTTTCAGGCTGCGGGGCTTTTTGTAGCAGTCATCCTGACCGAAGGGCACAAAATAGTAGCTGCGCCGCTGCAAAAGCTGGCCCAGCGCCGGGGCGCTGCCCGCCAGACCATCGTTGGTGGAGGGGGCCAGTATGACCGGCCGGCCGCCCCGCAGCAGGCTTTTGGCCGCCAGCGTCACCGGGGTCGCGCTGATGCCCGCGGCCAGCAGCGCCATCGTTGTGCCGGTGGCGGGGGCAATGATAAGGGCATCGGCCAGCTTTTGCGGGCCGAGCGGCTCCACGCCCTGCAGTGTTGTGAGCGGTTCATGACCGGTCAGCTCCAACAGGGTCTGCCGCAGGGCTGCTGCGGTGCCAAAGCGGGTGTCCAGCCCTGCCGCGCTGGCGCTGAGAATGGGCAGGATCTCCCACCCGCGCGCCGTCAGCACCTGTATCTGGGGCAGCACGGCGGAAAAGCTGCAAAAGCTGCCGCACAGCGCAAAGGCGGCAGTGCGTTTCGGCCGGGTCGTCATGGCTCGCTCCTTTCTTTCTGTTCTTCGTGCTCTTCCAGAATGGCCAGCACGGTCTGGGCAATCAGCGCTCCGGCGGTCTGCGGGGCGCAGCGCCCCGGCAGGGCCAGCGCATGCTCGGCGTGCAGGCCCAGCTCCTCGGCGGCTGCAAAGTCGGTGCCGCCGGGCTTTGATGCCAGATCTACGATCAGGCTGCCGGGCCGCAGAGCCGCCAGCACCGGCTCGGTCAGCACCGGGGCCGGGACACCGTCGGTGCAGTTGACCACGTTGATGCTGGCCCAGATCAGGATGACGATGAGCAGCAGATACACGGCATACGGCAAGGTGAAGTTCCACTGCAGGAACTGCACGCCGCAGCCGTTGAAGTTGAGGTAGGTCACACCTGCCACCACGGCGATGACAAAGTCGATGATGCCTTTTTTGTACTCGTTCCAGGCCTTTTCGGCGGCATCGTCAAAGTAGCCGGAGAGCATGGAAGCGATGAGCAGCACGGTGTAGATGACATATTCCACCCGGAACGGCAGGAATGCCAGCGACACCAGCGCGATGCACAGCACGAAGATCAGGCCGGAACCGCGGGCCTTGCCCTTGGACAGGCCGCCATTGACGGCAAATTCACGGCCATGGTCGTGGGGAAGCTTGTTGTGGAACAGCGAATCAGTAAGCGCGGTGAGTGCAAATGCCAGCAGAAACGCTGCGGCATCCACCCCGCGCTGCCCGACGACAGACACCAGAGATTCGATCATATTTCTATTCTCCTCATTTCTTTTGCAATTCATGCCTTGTGCTGTTGAGTGTATCACGCCGCACCCAAAAAATCAATCACCGGGCACAAAAAGGCAGCAGATTGACTTTTGTACCATCCGCCTTTATAATAGGTGTCCGGACTCGTTATCCGTTTTTCTGACCCGTAAGGAGGAATCCATGTCCATTACCCTTGAACAACTCTCGGCCAAAATGCGGCAGGGCGAGCAGGTACCGCTGCAGCAGACGGCCCAGATCGTGCTGACCTTAAGCATCCCGTCCATTCTGCAGCAGATCGTGGTCACGGCCATGGAGTACATCGACGCTGCCATGGTGGGCCATATCGGAGCTTCGGCCACCGCATCCATCGGCATCGTCAGCTCCAGCACCTGGCTGCTGCACGGCATGCTGGCCGGGCTGTATATGTCTTTTTCCATTCAGGTGGCACAGTATCTGGGTGCCGACCGGCAGGAGGATGCCCGGGGCGTGCTGCGGCAGTCCATGCTGTTCAACCTGTTCGTCGGTCTGGCGGCAGCCGCTTTCGGCATCGGCATCAGCCGATATCTGCCCGGCTGGCTGGGGGCCGACCCGGCCCTGCAGGCGGATGCCTCAGCCTATTTTGCCATCTGGTCCGCTGCCCTGCCCTTTACCATGGCCACAGGCACCTACTCCTCCATGCTGCGCTCCACTGGTGACGCCCTGACCCCGGGCCTTATCAGCGTAGCCACCTGCCTGCTGGACATCGTTTTCAATTTCTTTT
>OGYJ01002442.1_pt1 | contig 12545 bp, 10 predicted proteins | sample 1576531 | NCBI WGS metagenome assembly OGYJ01 (sample SAMEA3541574, study PRJEB24748) | human gut metagenome | biome: human gut; feature: human-associated habitat; material: faeces | place: China | collected 2012 | reverse complement strand
ATGAGGCATATTTTCATTTTGTTTAAAGGTGTTTAAAGGGGATAGGCCATCGGAATGAGTGATTCATTTCGGTGGCTTGTTTTTTGTTACTTTTCATTAAGAATGATGAGGCAATCGCATTTTGATGACACGCCCGACAATAAGAGCTATAATATAGAATACGGCAAAACCGATAATAGAAAAAACGAATGGCTTTTGTTCATTGAAGGTACGTCGTGGAGGAATGACAGTGTAAGTTTCTGACGTAACCTGATTGGTTGGCTGTGTGGCAGGAGAGACCTTTAGTGTTGTTCCTGTTGTTTCCATTTGACAGCTATCTGTTGCAGATATTGTATCCTCTGTTATTTCTGTAAACATATCTTTTTCCCTTTTTATTTGTATCTGAATTCTTGTAATTGTTATCAGTTATAACATAGTACATAGACTTTTGTTTAAGGGAGCAAAGATTGTTGCAAAGGTAATTAAAAAAGTAAATGATGAATCAAGGGGAGGCATTCTTTTTAAAAGATTTGATGTAGGTCAATTTTTAAGGCCTTTCTTTCTTGTTGTCTTTTGATAAGAGTGCCATGTCGTGTGAGTTCTTTAGAGAGTTACACGGATAATATTTGTAGGCATTATCCGTGTAGTAGTGTTAGAGTAACAATTATTCGGGTACGTAAATTATTTCCCCGTTATCCAATTCATAGGCGATACCGACTTTCTTGCCACGTTTCCCTTCTTTTTTATCCTGGTCCTCCGAAGGAGTATACCGATTGATTTTTTCTCCTTCTTTGGTGATGATTTCCATATTTTCCTTACCCGGATTTTTCACCATGGTGAAGTCTTCTTGCGAGAATACCTCAGTCATGTTGTAGCGGCTGACAAGGGCAACCATTAAAGCTACTGCAAATACCATAGCAACGTCAAACAAGTTGGATACTACGCTGATGGGGTCGGAGTCTTCTTCTTTTCGTAATAGGTTATGTTTCATTTCTCAGTAGTTTTAGTAGTACGGTTTTCGTTCAGAAGTTCAGCGATAAATTCGAGATTGGTCATATCTTGCAGATACCAACGTTGCTTAACCTGCTGTGTGAGAAACCCGACGGCACCTGCTACCAATCCGACCACGGTCGTGGCAAAGGCAATCTGCATATTATAAGCCATGGAAGCAATATCTCCGCTTGCCAGTCCGGCCAGGGCAGGGCCCATTGGAATCAAAGTACCCATTAATCCTAAGATAGGACCTAGTTTGGTCAGCGTTTTTGAGATTGCAAGGTCTTTGTCGGCTGCAATCTCAAAGTTAGCCAATAAACGTTGTACTTGTGCGGGAGTATCACGGGCATCCAGTACCTGACGCATATACATAATAACGAGTGAACGCGACTTTTCCGGTAACTTGGAATTTAGTTCTCCTACTGTTTCAGAAGTTAGTTTCCCCAGTTCATTGCGGAGCAAAGCTTCTGTTTTGCGAATGGACATATACTGTCCGTAGAAACTGCCTGCAAGTAACAGTGCCCGGCAGAAGAGAATGATTAATAATACGATGACAGGAACAAGTAATCCTGTTGAAATCCAATATAAAATATCTGATATAAAGTTCATTGTTGTTGATTATTTAATAGGTAATTGATTCTTTTTATTGCTTCATGCTTTTCTGTTTGTTTCTGTTCCGAAAGTTCCACCAGACAAGACCGATGATTCCACCGGCCAGAGTGATAACCAAAACGCCTGCCAGTGCTTGCCAGTCTATTTCGCTGACACCTGTCGCCGAAGTTCTTCCGTTGACGGTGGCTACAATTCCTAGGATAGCTACCAGTGCATTAGTGAGGAAGAACAATTCGAGGCGTAATTCCTTCTCCGGTAACAAATAGAGCAATAAATATCTGCCGGAAGGAATTGCTATCAGGATAAAACCGGCATAACTCCAGGCTATTGTCTGAAAGGAAATGCCCGGAAAGGCGAATATCAGGTATATTAACCCGCTGAATAGAACCGGGAAAATCAATAATCCAGGAAACCAGCGGAGAAAGCGGTACATCACAATCATACGAGGTTTGACCGGATAATCGTTCGCCACGTGGACAGCCAGCATGGCGTAAGCCATTTGCACGCAGACCTCCACACTAAGCAATACAGCTGTATCCAACATCAAAGGTTGATTACTAAGCCAATTTGCTATCTGGGTTTTAGACTGTTCAATAGCATACGGCCACATTAATCCGGCAAACGCAGCGCAGATAGCGGCGATAACACACACCGCTATTACTTTCCAAAATGTTTGCTTCAGCAGAAAATTAAATGCTGTCAGAAGCATAAGTACAAGGACAACTGTATTCATTTTTGCTAATTACAAATTATGAGTTACAATTACATTTGGCTGCTTTTACGGCGTTTGCGTACAAAGAGGATTAAAGCAAGTAGGACAATGATAACAGCAATACCGACAGCTACATTGCTTAATGTATTTGTTTGTTCTTCAGTAGTCTGGTTCATTTCTTCTTTTTTCATCACTACTCCTTTGTCATTTCCGCTTGCTTTTGCTTCACGGATTTTGGAGATATTCTCTTTGTATTGTGCGGCTGTTGGCGCATCTGCTTTAGAAGCAATATAATCGCGTAGTTTTGCATTGTCGCAGACGAAGCCCGAACAGGACGGACGATAATTGTTGACTATCTCCGTATGTAACTTACTCAATTCTGCTACTTGTTCTTCGCTGGCTTTCCATAATCCTTTGCGGGCACTTTCGAGCATGACAGCCGTCATTTCCTCGAGAGCGGCAGGATTCTGTTGTTCAAAGTATTTCTTTACTCCCAGGTTAAGCTCGTCTTTTACATATACATTATAGATATTATCCCAAAGTTCTTTATCAATGGCGGCAGGTTTCATCACATTCCAACCATAAGTGTTGGTGATAACTTCTGCAAATTCACTCGCAGAAGAAGCTCCTCCTTTCATTTTCTCTTTAATATAGACCGGATTGAGAATAGTCGTACGACTTTCTACACCGACAGCTTCTTTAAGTTCCTGCATTTTCATGTTATTACGATTGCGATAGTCGCTGAGGTAAGCGTCCGGATCTTTACCGGTCACATTGCGAACGGCAAGATTCATGCCTCCCATAAACTCATATACATGGTCAAGGCTTAAGGCACCCCAAGTATTGCTTTGACGTGGCTGTACTACTACATCTGTACGTGTCAATGCTGCTTCAAAAGCAAATTTTTGGAAAACTTCCCAGTTCTTTTCACTACCGTAATAAGCTCCCATATTATTGAGATAGGTAGTAGCAAGTTCCGATTCATTTTCCCAACGGTCACCGGATTCCACCATTTCCTGAATACCGGTACCGTACATACCGTTTATTCCTCCGAATATGCGGAAAGTTGAAATCCCCCGGGCATCTTTCGGACTCAATCCTTTTTCTGTCAATACCCGTTCAGCCTCAATTACACTTGTCGCTACTTGGTTCTCGTATTTATCATCTTTGGCACCGGCAGCCATTTCTACCGCACGATTAATCAGGAAAAGACGGGAGGCGGCAAGGTCACGAAGTTGTCCGGAGGTCTGAACTACCACATCAATACGCGGACGACCCAGTTCTGCCGAAGGAATCAATTTTAAATCGCTGATACGGCCGAAAGCATCACGAACAGGTTCTACACCAAGCATATAAAGGACTTGAGCAATCGTTGCTCCCCCGGTCTCGATGAACTCGGAGGACCAGAGTGTATAGCTTACTTTCCGTGGTATAGAATCGTTATGACGTTGTTTGTACGTATCAATCGTTTGTTTGGCTAAAGCAATCCCTTTTTCCCATGCCGATTCAGTAGGAGTCGCTTCAGCGTTGATAGCGTACATATTGCGTCCGGTAGGCAATGTATTCGGATTAGCTATGGGGTCACCTCCCGGGGTAGGGGTGGTGTAGCCTCCTTTCAATGCATTCATCAGACTAGCCAGTTCTTCTTCAGGACTTGTCAAAAGTGCATTTTTATAGTTTCCTATATTCTTAATAGTGCGTTCCACTTCTGTGACAGCCAAAGAAAACTCTATATCTTCTTTGCTATACTCTTTAGGAGCTTTTCCCGGATCCATGTTAGTGCCCATTTTCTTCATGGCTTCTTTCATGCTTTCGGGAATTTTCTCATGAGGGGACTTTTCACTTTGCTGTGCAGGATGTCCTCCCATTTTCTTGTTCTTATCATCTTTATCTTGTTTGGCTGCGGCAACCATCATCATCGCCATCATTCCTTTCGGAGCATTCCGGTCAGCTTCTATTTGGCGTGCTTTAGCCAGTTCCTGAGGAGCAATTCCGGCAGTACGGCAGATCAGTTCGTCTGTTGCCTGTGCAGGATTGGTTATCAGCTTTTCTACTAACTGGCGGGCAGGATTTAGATATTGCTGTGTAAAAAGACTCCGGTGTTTGTTGATAGCGTTCGTTGCTTTTCCACGTTGCTTGTCAAGAGCCAAAAGGCTGTATGCGATAGGTTCTGTTGCCATTGCGTAAACAGAAGAAGTAATCCGTTCCGGTTCATACGGAACACCCATAGTATAAAGTTGCCCGGTGATTTTTTCTGTAGCCAATTCTTCGGCGAAGTTTTCTACACGGGCGATTTCATCCTCTGTATAAGGCTTGTTGGTGATGCTGTCCAGACCTAAATCCCGGTGGATTCCCATTTTTACTGTCAATGCTTTGATGGCCAGCGATTCCTGCTCTTTATTCTCTTTTGCGGAGTTATTGTAAATCTTGATTTTCTCCATAAGCTCACGATAGATACCGCGCACGCTACTTTCGAGGAAAGGAGGAGTAAGGTAAGATTGCAGTGTCGCATACGAACGGCGTTTAGCCATCATTCCTTCACCAACATTACCAATAGAGTAGATATAGAAGTGCGGAACTGCTCCAACCAGGCGATCCGGCCAGTCGTTGCTGCACAATGCCACTTGTTTTCTGGGAGTAAATTCAAGACTTCCATGTGTACCGAAATGGATCAGTGCGTCAGCCTTGAAACCATGTTGCATCCATAGATAGGAAGCAATATAAGTATGAGGAGGAGCCATATTAGTGCCATGAATCACTTGGAAGGAGTTGTCCCCGCTTCCGGCAGCATTTTGTGGCATTAAGACTACATTCCCGAATTGCAGACGGGCAATACCCAATTTACCGTCGTTAGTCGCCATATAGTTGCCGGGGAATTCGCCGAAAGCATCCACCACTTCCTGATATTTTTCAGGGCGGAGTGACTCTTTCACCCAACTTTCATATTGATCTTTGGTGATAAGTTCGGGATGTCCTTTTTGCATAAAGTCATTAAAGGCTCCCTCTGCGTAAGAGTTGAACACAGCGCCTTGAGCCTGTATCATTTTACCCAGTTCTTCAGCATTTGCAGGCAGACCGGATATGTTGTATCCTTCCTGTTTCATGCGGACCAGAAGATTGTATAGGGAAGGAACCACCTCCATACCGGCAGCGGTCAATGCATTTTGTCCCGGACCTTTATAATAGTAGATAGCTACCTTCTTCTCGCTGTTCGGCTTAGTATTCAGATTCAAATAATTATTGATTGTGGATACGAAAGTCTTCAAGCGTTCAGGTACTGCATACGAATGGCGCAATCCTTCTTCATCCTCATATTGTGCAAAGAGAGCGAAAGGACGGATGGCACCGTCAATTTCTGGAGTCACGATACTTTGTGACATAAATCCTCCTGCCATTCCCATCGGATCTTTCTCCCATTCGTCTACCAGGCTGTTGATGGTGAGCGGAGCAAACAAGAGGATATTCTTAGCTTTCAGATAATCCACCATTTTGTCTCCCATGCGTCCGTGTGCCATGTTGATGATTGCGTTTGGCTGCACTTCGTCAATAAATGACATGAATTTCGTCATTGACTGAACCGGATAAACATTGTAACCTTCTTTTTCAAGAGCCTCAATAAGTCCGGTGGCATCAGCCATTTGTCCGGTTATCATGATTTTACGTGCTCCTTCTTTATAAAGACGGTTGTCCTTCATGAATTTCTCATAATCTGCCACGGTGAGGAACTCCAGTTCATCATCCGGGTTGGTGAGTCCGGCGTGATAGAGCATGTCGCTGGGTCTTTCTGCCGGGTCTTCCACTTCCGGTATGGAAGAGATTTTACCGTCAATGGCTTTACGGATATAATTCAGCATATTCCGGTAGTTGGTCTTTCCTCCATTAGTCAGATAACCTCGTATCAGATTCTGTTGTACACTGTCCAGATTACAAATGTTGTTGGCCGGGTTGGTAGCCATGGAAGTATATACAGGAATACCTTTGTCGGCAGCCTGTTGTATCTGTTGACGTTGTTCCTCGACGATACGCAGACCCATTCCGTTGATGAATACCATGTCGTAACCGGTCAGGCGGTCGAGGTTGTCGAGCGATACTTCACTGAGTTTGATGGATGAATTGTCGTTGGCTTTCGATATACTTCCCTGCTGTATGGTCTGGAAGTTGATGAAAGCAATCTTTGTAGGACTGAACCAGGTATTCCATACGGACATCCCTATCAGAGCTGCAGCAACGATGCATACACCTAAGATGATTTTACTTTTCTTTTTCATTTCTCTTATTTTTAGCTTTGTATGTAGTTTTATCTTTTCTATTTTCTGAAGAACCTGTCTACGTCTAATGCAAGTCCGATGGAGAAGTTGGTTCCCCGGGTATAAGGAGAGTTTGCGTCATAATAGCTTGGAACATAATTAAATATGTTGTTGACGGCCATATTCAGGCTGACTCCTTTCCAGATCCCTTGTGTCAACGTCAGGTTCCACATCGTATATCCCGGATAAGTCACTCCGGTAGTCCCTTCATCCGGATTATTGCCCACATATTTATTGGTTTCTACTTTGGATAACGCACGTCCGTTCAGGGAAAGATTGAATTGATAATTATCCCATGATTTGCCGTATTCGATACGTGCGGTCGCTGAATGTGGGCGGGTACTGGAGAATTTCATTTGTCCGTCGCGCATAAACTCGTGGAGGTATCCGTAAGAAACACGTATTCCCAGACCACAAGGATATTTGGCGGAGGCGTTGATATCCACACCGGCGATGTCTACTTTCTCTGTATTGATATATAGCTGTGCCCATCTTCCGTCAGTGTCGCGGAATGAAGTCAGGTCGATCCGGTCATTGACAAGGTTGTAATATCCTGAAACGGTAAAATTGTAACGGTTCTTGGTATATTCCGCCGAGAGCGAGAAGTTGTGGCTCGTCTCCGATTTCAGGTCGGGATTACCATAAATCATCATGGCATTTGCCATGTCGAAGTTCATATACATTTCTTTGAGGGTAGGAGAGCGGAATCCCTGTGAGTATGAGCCACGGAGGGAGCAGTTGGCTATTTTGTACATCAGTCCGATGTGCGGAGATATATGACGTACGTTAGATTGTGAGAAATAGTCGAAACGTACCCCGCTGATTACGTTGAAATGTTCGGTCGGGTTCCAGTCGAACTGTCCGAATGCATCTGCCGAGTGCATGGTATAACTTCCATTGTTGGTAAATTGATAAGACAATAGATAGTCACGCATATAATCTCCTCCTACGGTCAGAATGTTTTTATCGTTGAAGGTGTAATTGTAGAGTGTGCGTACGCTATGTTGCACATTGCTGTAATCGCGGACATCGTATTTGTATGAGGTCAGATAATCACTTTTATCATATTGGTCGAATGTATAAGCAACTTCCAGATTACTCATGATGTTGAAATCATAGTTGGCTTTCAGACCTCCGCTGAAATCACGATAACGGTCTTTGCTGTCTCCGGTCTTATCCCGTTCGCGGAAATAATAACCTCCGCGTGCAGTCAGTTTCAACTGTTCAATCGGTCTGTAAACAAGACGTTCTTTCACATTCCATGTGCGGTTTCCGAAGATGGTTGTCACATCTCCTTCCGGTACGTCGTAAGAATCGGACATTGTGTGTTGCACATTCGTCTGGCTGTTGAATTTACCGGCTTTGAAACTGAAAGTTCCGCCATATCGTTGGTCGTTATGTTCACCGAAGCGGCTGTTTACATTTAAATTCCATGGGTCCTCGGAATCACGGGTGATGATGTTGATTACGCCACCTACTGCACTGGAACCATAGAGAGTAGAGGCAGCCCCTTTTACAATTTCTACCCGTTCCACGTTATCGAGGTTCAATCGGTTGTAGTCGACGTTGTTTAAAGTTTCTCCTGCCAGACGTTCGCCATCTACCAGGAAGAGTACAGAGTTTCCTCCGAATCCCTGCATATTGATAGAAACCTGCTGATCCATTGAATAGGAAAATTCAATGCCCGGCAGTTCCGATTGTAATAATTGTCCTACGTTGGTTGCATCTACCTTCTTAATATCGTCTGCTGTGATTACACGAGTGATGATAGGAGCATCTTTCAGTAATTTGGGAGTACGTGTACCTGTGACAACCACTGTTCCCAGGTCAAACTGATCTTCCGATAAGCGGAAACTTAGTCTTTTCTCTTTCCCTACAGTCAGTCTTTTTTCTTGTGGCTGATAGCCTACATACGAGGCGGTGATGAGGTATGTACCGGTTCCGGGGAGTTGTAATGTATATGTGCCGTCGACGGATGTGACGGCTCCGGTTCCTTTACCTTTGATGGAAATCGTTGCACCGGGGAGAGGTTCCCCTTCTGTATCAGTTACACGTCCGCTGATGTGATAAGTTGAGTGTTGTGCTAATGTGGTGCAAGTTGCTATAAATGAAAAAAGCAATAATGATATTATAAATGTCGCTTGGGTTCTTGTTGATTGGTTTCATTGTTGTTGTCCTCGAACTCAAGCGGATACTGGAAATCGAAGTCAATATATCCTTTTATACCTCTGGCATTCATGTAGTTGGTAAAACGGATCGCGGCGTATGTATTGTCTTTCAAACGTATCAAAAAAACTTGGTTTGACATGGTGTATACCGGAGGCATCGTTGCGGTATTAACGTCCAGCCAGCTGGAAAGAACAGCATTACGGTAAGACTCTGTGTAGATAATGTTTCCGTCCATCATGCCCGACATGTCAATGGCTATTTTATCGGTTGTCCATTCATCTTCTACAAAATCTTCCGCTTTAGGCAGTTTACCTGTTGCTTTAAACTCGTCGATACTTGTGTAAGTTGTTTTGTAGGTAGCACCCTCGTTGGTTTTTATATCATAACGATGAATAGCGAAATCCCACTTATCAGGAATTTGACTCTCATATTCCTCTCCGATTTTAACGGTGGTAACCGTACGTTCCGAAAGGTTAATGTAGGCCCATTCTGTATATTCAACAGTCTTGACTTGTGAAAAGCTATTCTCCTTGATTTCCATCTCCGTTTCGATGGGGGCATCATAAATATTTTCAAATATTCCATTACAAGCAGAGAGCGACATTGCCGCTCCCAGTACTATAGTATATTTGAAAATAGCGTTCCTGCTTCTTTTCATTGCTTATTTAATCGTTTATTGTGCGCTGTTAGTATTGCTTCCAGTAAAATCTGCTGTAATGTCCCATGGCATACTTCCTGGTTTAAAAACTACAGTAATAGTAGTTGTTCCGTCTGACTTAACTGTACCACTTAAACTCGTACCGGTGATTGCCAGAATTTCTCCTGTAGTCTTTTGGGTGTCTGCTTCAAAGCTACCGATATTGAGTGAGTAACTACCGTCGTTTGCTTTAGTAACATTTACTCCCTTTACAGTGAACTTTTCAAAATAATTCATAGAACCGCTTGTGTTATTGAAGCCGCTAATGGTAACATCTACTGTACTGCCTGTTGGGTTTTCGATGATAACTTTGCAATCTTCAGTAGATTCAGTAGTGGTATTTCCTCCTGGAGTAGTGACTGAAAGAGATAAATTAGTTTGGTATTTATAAGTATCTTTTATATAATAACCAACAGGAGTTTCTCCTTGTATGAAATCAATCTCCATTTTTCCCATAGGTACAGGAATATCAACATTGGCTTTCAAACTTAACACTTTAGAACCATCTACACTACCTTCTGATGTGTAGTCGTAGCTACCGCCTGTGCTGCCGCCCATAGACATGGCAACTTCACCGGAACCGCTGAAAGACTTATTAGAAGAAAGTTTTAAATTATTCAGAGTGAAATCTCCAGATCCGGATTTATATACCAAATTGATGGTACCATCTTCGTTGGCAGTGATTGTTGCTGTGGATTCATCACCCAACAAATAATCAGAGAACATATTGCATGCGCCGACTGAATAACCTTTATAAGCTCCTGCTATTTCTTTGGCAAGGTTAGGTTCATCGTCGTCGTTGTCGCTACAAGAAACGAAAGTAGAAGAAAGAGATGGTGCCATAAGGGCAACCATCCAAAAGTTTAAGATTTTCATACTTAATTTTGATAGATAATGATTAATTAAATTTCCAGCTGCAAAGTTACGGGGATATATATACGGGGGAAATACCTAAAAGAAATGAAAAAATGAGAGGCTTTAATTATATGTAGGTATTGGGAGGAGTGGATTAACTCGTTATTTTTGCAGTCTTTTACTAAATTGATGATTAAAAAATTAAAATGAGAAGAAAATGAAAGGCGGCTACAGTAGAAAAAGTGTATTGACAGGGATTACTTCTTTCCTGATTGTATTGTTTACTATGCCGTTGGGGCATGCATTAATGATTTTTATGGAGTATGTGCTCTCATCCACAGCTCTTCACTATGCGGCTTTCACGATGGGAGCAGTAGGTCTGGTGATGGTGATTATTGGAGTGTTTGCAAAAGGAGATACACGACAGACATTATGGGGATTATTCGGAGGACTACTTTTCTGGACCGGATGGGTAGAGTTTATCTACGTATATTATGCACATCGTTATGAAGTGCAACCATTGCTGAACGCTGCCGGTGAAGTCGTGACAAAACCGGAATATTTAATCATGCCTTCCTCCTTCGGCTTTTGGGTGATGTTTATGCTGATTTACATTTTCAGTATAAAAAGCGGATGCGACTTCTTTACCTATCTTCAAAAAGTCTTTTTCCGTAAGAGTACCACCACGATTGTAGTACGGCCGATGACACGTCATACCTCGATTGTTACTTTTATGGAGTTAAATCTCATCATGTGGACGAGCTATCTCGTGCTACTCTTCTGTTATGATGAGAATTTTGTCGGCGAGCATAGCCCTGTTACTGCTATAGTTGCTTTCGGCTGTCTGGCAGGTTCATTTTTTATTTTTAAACGCCTGTTGAAAATCACTCAATGGGGATATGCCATGCGCTTTTCTATTGCTACGGTAGTAGTGTTCTGGACTTTTGTAGAAGTATTGGGACGCTGGAATATCTTTCATGAAATATGGGTAGAACCAATGGCATATACAACAGAGATGATTACGATACTTTTGGCTTTTTTAGCTCTGTTGGCATTTCTGTTCTACCAGTCTGCTAAAAAGAAGAATAGTCATAACTAAAATATAGAATCAGAAATTATGTTAGAAAAAGGATTGCAATTTATAAAGGAAGTAGTGGTCAAACCGGAAAATCTGGCAGTGGCAATGGGATCGGGTGATCTCCCTGTTCTTGCTACTCCCGCTATGGTAGCATTCATGGAAAATGCAGCTTTGTCTGCTGTTGAAGATCAACTGCCGGAAGGCAATACAACGGTAGGAGCAATGATTCAGACTACACATCTTAAACCCACTGCATTGGGAGACACGGTTCTTGTAACAGCCACACTTCTTGAGGTAGAGGGACGAAAGTTAACATTTTCCGTAGTAGCCTCTGATTCACAGGGTAAAATTGGTGAAGGAACACATATACGTTATGTGGTAGACCGGAATAAGTTTATGGAAAAACTAACCAGTCGTTAATACTGCCAAAAGTGGAAAAGGATGAACTAATCTCCGGGTAAGATGTTTTTTGTATATTAGATATAATAACAATATATAATATGGAACCTCATCATCACCACGAACATAATCATCAGTTGACATCGTTCAATAAGGCTTTTATCATAGGTATTACTTTGAATATTGCTTTTGTTATCGTAGAATTCGGAGTAGGGTTTTATTATAATTCTCTGGGATTGCTTTCTGATGCCGGGCATAACTTGGGTGATGTAGCCAGTCTGGTGCTTGCCATGTTGGCTTTCCGGTTGCAGAAAGTTCATCCCAATAGCCGTTACACGTATGGATATAAGAAAAGTACGATTCTTGTCTCTTTATTAAATGCAGTTATATTATTGGTTGCCGTGGGCATTATTATTGCCGAGAGTGTAGATAAATTCTTCCACCCGGTTTCCGTAGATGGTTCTGCCATCGCATGGACAGCCGGGGTGGGAGTGGTCATCAACGCACTGACTGCCTGGCTCTTTATGAAAGATAAAGATAAGGATCTGAATGTGAAAGGAGCTTACCTGCATATGGCAGCAGATGCATTGGTGTCTGTCGGTGTAGTTGTTTCTGGCATTATTATCACCTATACAGGATGGAGCATTATTGACCCGATTATCGGACTTGGCATTGCTGTTATCATTATTGTCTCTACTTGGGGATTGCTTCACGATAGTCTCCGGTTGTCGTTGGATGGAGTAC
>OGYJ01002438.1_pt1 | contig 12554 bp, 10 predicted proteins | sample 1576531 | NCBI WGS metagenome assembly OGYJ01 (sample SAMEA3541574, study PRJEB24748) | human gut metagenome | biome: human gut; feature: human-associated habitat; material: faeces | place: China | collected 2012 | reverse complement strand
GGAAGCCAGTCCGTAACCTGCCGTACAAAGCGGTGGCATCAATGCAGTAGCAATGGCAACGCCCGGAATCACATTTCCTTTTTCCTTGGTAGAGAGAGCCACCACGCCTGCCAAACCACCAAAAAGCGCGATGAATACATCATAAATAGTGGGCGATGTACGTGCCAGCAACTCTGACTGTGAACCGGCAATAGGGGCAAGAAGGAAGAAGATAGTGGCCGTCGTCACACTGAAAGCGGTCGTTATGAGAAAGCTCTTTAAAGAGCGTTTCATTAATTCGAAATCGTTCAGTCCGACAGAGAGTCCTACTCCCATAATAGGTCCCATCAGCGGAGAAATCAACATGGCACCGATAATTACTGCGGTAGAGTTTACATTCAATCCGAGTGATGCCATAAAGATGGCAAAAATCAGAATCCATAAATTGGCACCTTTGAACTCTACCCCCTTACGGATAGAATCCACTGTGGCCAGTTCGTTATCCTTATCTTTCCTCAAGTCCAGATATTCTCCCAGAAAGGACTTGATAGCAAACTTATTACGTTCATCTGTCTTCATAGTTATTTCTTCTTTATAAATCGATTAATAACAGGAATCTGACTCAATGGTAAATCTTTCTTGATAATATAAGCTATAAATAGCAATAAGAGTACGGTACGGAAAGCGAGACGGAGCACTATATTAGGGATAGGAACCTGCTCTCCAATAACGTAAAGTACCGCTGCCAGCAGAACATAAAGTCCCAGGCTCTTCAAGTCATAATGAATCGGGTATTCTTTCTGTCCTATCCAGTAGGATAGCAGCAAGATGACTGCATAGCCTGCAACAGAAGCCCATGCCGAAGCAAGATAACCGTAAACCGGCACAAACAGGATGTTCAATACGACAATAATAACACAACCAATCACCGAGAAGTAGGCTCCCCAATAGGTCTTATCCGTCAGTTTATACCAAAAGGAAAGGTTGAAATAGATCCCTTTACAGATCTCTGCAAGCATTACAATAGCTACTACCCCCAGGCCTTCCCAGTAACCCCTTGCCACCAGATAACGCAGCAAGTCGAGGTAGAACATGACAGCAAGGAAAGCCAGCAAGGAAAATATAAGAAAATACTTCATCGCAGCGGCATACATCTTCCGGTTGTCTCCTTCTCGGTCTTTGCCAAAGACAAACGGTTCGTAAGCATAACGGAAAGCTTGCGTAAACATTGCCATCACCATCGCAATCTTACTGGTTGCTGCATAGATACCCAATTGCACCAACCCTTCCTGCCGGTCTTCAAAAAGAAACGGATAGATCATCTTATCCACAGTCTGATTTAGAATACCTACCAAACCTAAGATTAATACCGGGAAAGAATATACGACCATTCGTTTCAGCAATACCCGGTCCAACTTATAAGCAAACCCCGTCAGTTCCGGGATAAAAAAGAACATCTGAACAACCGAGATAATCAGGTTGCTAATAAAAATATATCCCACTAAATAATCCGGATCATAAAACCAGGAGATAGTTGACGGACAATGTACATTCAGCCACGGGCACACCAATAGGAAAAATAAATTCAAACCGATGCCACCAACGATAGAGAGCAGTTTGATAGCAGCAAACTTAATAGGCCGCTTTTTATACCGTAAATAAGCAAAAGGAATGCATTGGAAAGAGTCTAAAGCTACCACAACAGCCATCATCGCTATAAACTCCGGATGATCGCCATAATCCAGTAAATTGGAAATAGGTTGCAGGAATAACAAGCAAAGGAAAACAAAAATCAAAGATACCCCTCCTACCGATAACAAGGAGTTGGCATATACTTTCATCGGGTCTTCTCCCGATTTGTTGGCAAAACGGAAGAATCCCGTTTCCATACCGAACGTAAGCAGTACAAGCATCAGGGCTGTAAACGCATATACGTTTGAAACAACTCCATAACCTCCGGTGGAAGCTGGCAATACCGCTGTGTACAAAGGCACCAGCATGTAGTTAAGGAACCGTCCGACAATACTACTCAACCCATAAATTGCAGTATCTTTAGCTAATGATTTTAGTCCAGCCATGTTTTATTAGTAATTATCATTCAGATTGGTTCAACGTTTCTTCTTTTGTTTGAACAACCAATCCATAAATCCGGGATAATTGAAAGCCGGATTCCAGCTTCCATGATTACAACCGGGAAATTCAATATATTCCACATCTGCACCGGCAGCTTTCAGTGCTTTATACGCTTCGCGAGAACCTTTCACCGGAACTACATCGTCCGCATCTCCGTGAAAGATACGAAATTTCACATCCTTGGCAACCGATAGCCGACTTGGATTGACTGTACCGCAAATAGGAACTGCAGCTGCAAAAATCTCCGGATAACGCACGACTAAATCATACGTTCCCATCGCTCCCATTGAAAGACCGATAATATAAACCCGTTGTGTGTCCACTTCGGGCATTACCAGATAAGAGTCGAGCAACTGTTTAAGCGTTTGCAATATAGGACTGATCTCTTGTCCCACTGGCATTTCTGTAGGGATAAGCGACTTCGGACGTCCTGTATAAGCCCAGTAACCGTCTGTCGGACACTGTGGAATTAGAACGAAAGCGGGATACTTCTCTTGATTGACCGGATTAAGAAACATCTGTCCACCATGAGTCAACTGTTTCTCATTATCATTTCCCCGTTCGCCGGCTCCATGCAGAAACAGTACGAGCGGATACTTTTCACCTGGCTTCACCGATTCGGGATGAATCATCCGATAAGGTAAAGAGTCTCCTTTAGAAGAGACAAAAATATCCCTCCCATATTCCTGTTGAGCCGATAAAGACAAGCTCAAAAAGAGAAAAACAAGTAAAGTAGTCCATTGCTTCATCATCCAACTATGCTTTATAAAGTTCTTTTATACCGTTAATACCACTTGTCACATGACGCTTTATGTTAGTCATTAAACAGCGTTTTCTGACTGTTATAAAGACTTCTTCCCAAATGTTTATAGGCAAGTTCGGTCACCTCACGTCCGCGGGGAGTACGTTTCATGAATCCTTCTTTTATCAGGAAAGGTTCGTAAACCTCCTCAATGGTTCCCGCATCTTCTCCTAAAGCCGTAGCAATGGTCGTTATACCGACAGGGCCGCCTTTAAACTTGTCTATAATGGTACAAAGTATCTTGTTGTCTATCTCATCCAGTCCGTACTTGTCGATATTCAATGCCTCCAGCGCAAACTGGGCAATCTCCGTATCGATAGAGCCGGTGCCTTTCACCTGTGCGAAGTCACGTACCCGGCGAAGCAAAGCATTGGCAATACGGGGTGTCCCACGACTGCGGGAATACCCAATTATGGCTGAAAACAAAACCAAGATCGACATTTTCTCCGGCTTTCTCGGTGCCGGCAAGACCACCCTTATCAAAAAGCTCATCAAGGAAGCCTTTGCGGGCGAAAAGATCGTCCTGATCGAGAACGAATTCGGCGAGATCGGCATTGACGGCGGCTTTATGCGCGAGGCCGGTATTCAGGTCAACGAGCTGAACTCCGGCTGCATCTGCTGCAGTCTGGTCGGCGATTTCCGCGAGGCGCTGAAAAAGGTTGTTGAGACCTACCACCCCGACCGCATCCTCATCGAGCCGTCCGGCGTCGGCAAGCTGAGCGATGTCACCCGCGCGGTCGAGGGCGTGGCCGAGACCCTGCCGGTGCTGCTGAACAGCTTTGTCACCGTGGCCGATGTCAACAAGGTCAAGATGTATATGAAGAACTTCGGCGAGTTCTATGACGATCAGGTCAGCCATGCGTCCTGCATCATCCTGAGCCGCACCGGCAACGCCGGTGAGGATAAGGTCGCTGCCGCCGTTGCCCTGCTGGCCGAGAAGAACCCCACCGCCACCATCGTCACCACCGACTGGACCGCCCTGACCGGCGCCCAGATCGTCTCTGTCATGGACGGCAAGCGCGACCTTGTGGCTGAGCTGCTGAACGAGGCCCGTGCCGCCAATGAGGCACACGCCGGTGAGGAGGAGCATCACCACCACCACCATCACCATGATGAGGATGACCACGACCACGAGCATTGCTGCCACCATGACCATGACGAGGATGACCACGACCACGAGCATTGCTGCCACCACGACCATGACGAGGATGGCCACGATCACGAGCATTGCTGCCATCATGACCATGATGAGCATGAGCACGACCATGAGCATTGCTGCCATCACGACCATGACGAGGATGACCACGATCATGAGCATTGCTGCCATCATGACCATGACGAGCATGACCACCATCATGAGCATCACTACGATGAGCATGGCGTCTGCAGCTGCGGCCACCACCACGACCACGATGCCGATGAGGTGTTCACCAGCTGGGGCAAGGAGACGGCCCACAAGTACAGCCGCGAGGATCTCGACAAGGCGCTGCACGCGCTGGACGAGGGCGCTTACGGCATGATCCTGCGCGCCAAGGGCATCGTGGACGGCGGCGACACATGGTATGAGTTCGATATGGTCCCCGGCGAGCATGAGATCCGCACCTGCGGCCCCGATGTCACCGGCAAGCTCTGTGTGATCGGCTCCCAGCTCAAGGAGCATGAGATCGCCGAGCTGTTCCACGTTTGATGTGAAAAATGCCTTCCCCTGAGGGGGAAGGTGGCCCGAAGGGCCGGATGAGGGGCGAGTCTGCCGCAACAGCCCACTAATGACAGGCCGCGATTAGCTCTCCCCTCATCAGTCCGCTTCGCGGACAGCTTCCCCCAAAGGGGAAGCCTTTAACTACGAACCGAAAGGACACCCCTATGCCTAAACAAATCCCCGTATATCTTTTTGTCGGCCAGCTGGAGAGCGGCAAGACAAAATTCATTCAGGAAACGATGGAGGACCCCAACTTCGACTCCGGCGACAAGACGCTGCTGCTGGTCTGCGAGGAGGGCGAGATCGAGTACGATCCCAAAAAGTTTGCCTTCGGCGGCGTGCATGTTGCCCAGATCGAGGACAAGAGCGAGCTGACGCAGGAGAACCTGACCGCGCTGGAGAAAAAGTCCGGCTGCGGCCGCGTCATCATCGAATACAACGGCATGTGGCTCATTCAGGACTTGTACGATGCCCTGCCGGACAACTGGCTGGTCTACCAGTGTCTGGCCACGGCGGACGGCACGACCATCAAGACCTATGCGGGCGATAACGCCATGCGCGGTCTGCTGCTGGACAAGCTGCGCGGCAGCGAGCTGCTGGTCGTCAACCGTGCCGAGGCTGTCAACGATGAGGAGAGCCGCCAGCTGATCCACAAGCTGGTCCGTCAGGCCAGCCGCCGCTGCGACATTGCCTATGAGTTCAAGGATGGCAGCGTTGCCTACGATGACATTCCCGACCCGCTGCCCTTTGATGTGGACGCCCCCGTTATTGAGATCCCGGAGGAGTTCTTCGGCGTCTGGTACATGGACTGCATGGACGACCCGAAGAAATATGACGGCAAGACGGTGAAATATCTGGCGCAGGTCTGCCAGACCCAGCAGGCCGGAAAAGGCTCGTTCGTGCCCGGCCGCTTTGCCATGACCTGTTGCGTGCAGGATATCCAGTTTGTCGGCATGCCCTGCCGCTATGACGATTACAAGAGTCTGGAGCAGCGCAGCTGGATCAACATTACCGCCAAGGTCAATGTAAAATACCACCCCATCTACAAGGGCCAGACTCCGGACTCCACCGGCCCGGTCCTGACCGCGATTTCTGTGGAGCCCGGCGAGAAGCCCGCACAGGATGTCGTGATGTTCAGCTAAAACAACATAAAAAGCACCTGCCTTCGTCAGAAAGCAGGTGCTTTTTTATTTGCAGAGTTAAAGGCTTCCCCCTCGGGGGAAGCTGTCCGCGAAGCGGACTGATGAGGGGCGGCTTTGCGGTGGCAGCTCTTTTATGGGATGCTTCGGCAAACGCGCCCCTCATCCGGCCTTGCTTCGCGCGGCCACCTTCCCCCGCAGGGGGAAGGCTTTATCCTCTTGTGCCCTCAATCTTTGAATCCGTGCTCCACCCCTGCAGATCGGTCGGGGTCAGGCTCTTCATCCAGCCTTCGCGCTCGTCCTCCCACTGGTCCCAAGCGGCCTGACTGCGGATGGCCGTGCCGCTCTCGTAGGAATCGTCCCACGGGTTGGCGGGGTCCGGGTCGGTGGGGTCCCAGCCGCGCTTCTCTGTGTCGGCGGGGGCGGTGTAGATCGTGCCGGGCTTGCCCATCGGGCCGGGGTTCTCCTTGTCGTTGTAGATCACGACCGGCGTGCCCAGCGGGCAGTTGTCGTAGATCCACTTTACATCCACGACCGCCAGCCGGATGCAGCCGAGGCTGGCGATTGTGCCCAGCTTGTTGAACTCGTCATACTCCACATCGTCCTTGTGCTGGCTGTAGTAGGGTACGCTGTGGAACAGGTAGCTGCTGTAGATGCGGGTCGCATACTGGCCGTAGCTCGGGCCCATCAGCAGCCGCCAGCTGTAGTCCACAGGGGTGGAAAAATAGCCGGTCGGGGTGTCCGCGCCGCCGCTGCAGACCATGGCCATAAAGGGGACGGCGTAGCGGCCGGTGGCCGCGTCCACGGTGTAGACGGTGACGGTCCCGCCCGCGTTGTTGACGGCCAGCAGGTAGGGGTAGCCCTCCTTGGCGGTCAGGGTCATGCCGTAGGAGGCAAACTGCTTTTCCAGCGCAGTCAGCACCTTTTCGGCGTTGTCGTCCCAGACGGCGGGGTCTTCGATCACCGGTGCGGTGCGGGTCGCGTTGTCATGGGCGGTTGCCATGGCGGGCACCATGGTCGGCTCCGGCGTGGCGGTCGGGGCGGGGGCGGCGCTGCTCTCCGGCGAGGCGGTGGGCAGGGGGCTTTGCAGCGGGGTTTCGTCCTTGGGGGCGTTGGGCATCTGCACACAGGCGCACAGCAGGCTCAGGCAGAGCAGCAGCGGAAGGATACGGCGTAGGTTCGACATAAAGGCTCCTTATTGCTTGGTGACGCCGTACTCCGCAGCCACAAACCGCTCCAGCGCAGCAAAGCTGCGGCGGACCTTTTCGGTCCCGATGCAGTAGGCCATGCGGAAGTAGCCCGGGCAGCCGAAGCTGTCGCCGGGGACAAGCGCCAGATCGTATTTCTGCGCCTTGCGGCAGAACGCCTTGGCGTCCTCCTCAAGCGCCTTGGGGAAGATGTAGAAGGTGCCGTCCGGCTTGACAACGGTAAAGCCGAGCGCGCACAGCTCGTCATAGAGCAGGTTCATGTTCGTCTCATAGACAGACAGATCGCTTGTCACCGCAAGGCAGCGCTCCACCGCCATCTGGATCAGGGAGGACGGGCAGTTGTGGCCGGTCCCGCGGGAAATCTGCCCGCACATCGGCACGATAGCGGCGGCGTCCTCGCACCGGGGGTTGGCGGCCAGATAGCCGATGCGCTCACCCGGGACGCTCAGGCTCTTGGAGAAGGAATAGCAGGTGAGCGTGTCATCGTAGAATTTGGCAGGGTAGGGGATCGCGGTGCCGCCGAACGCGATCTCGCGGTACGGCTCATCGGAGATCAGGAAGATGTGGTGGCCGAATCGGGCGGACGCCTCAACAAGGAAATCCGCAAGCTGCTGCAGTGTTTCGGCGCTGTAGGCGGTGCCGCTGGGGTTGTTGGGGCTGTTGATGAGGACGGCGGCGGTGTTCTCGTCCACCAGCGGCGCAAAGGCGGCAAAGTCGATCTGGAAATCCGCGCAGCGGGGCGGTGTGACGCGCAGCGTCAGGCCCGCGCCCTCGACATAGGGCTTGTATTCGGGGAAGAACGGCGCAAAGGTCACGATGTTCTGCCCGGGCACGGCCACGCAGCGCAGGGCATGGGCCAGCGCACCGGCCGCGCCGCTCGTCATAAAGATGTGGTCGGCGGTGTAGTCCATGCCGAAGCGTTGGTTCAGGCTCTCGGCCACGGCCTTGCGGGCAGAGGGCAGCGTCAGGGTCGGCGTGTAGCCGTGCAGCGTGACGGGGTCGGTGTTTTGCAGCAGATCCTCGCACGCGGCGGTGAACTGCGGCGGGCAGGGCACCGAGGGATTGCCCAGCGAGTAGTCAAATACATTTTCGTAGCCGATCTCGGCGCCGCGCGCGGTGCTCCACTCCGAAATCTGCCGAATGACAGACTTGGCACCCAGCATATCTTTATAGTGCTGTGCAATCATAATAACAGCTCCCTTGTAAATATTGTGTCGAGTTGCGGGAGGGGGGAACGGCAGTCCCCCTACAATCATTGCTGCCAACCTTCCGGCCGTTTGTAGGGGCCGCATATATGCGGCCCGCCAGCTTATCGCCAAATCCCTTTCACGGTCAATCCGTAGGGGATGGATTTATCCCTCCCGGGCACCTTCCCGCCGCCGCAAACAGCCACGGCGGCCAGAGGACTGGCCGCCCTACAGCCCCACATCAAATCCATGCGTAGGGCGGGGACCCTCACCCCAAAATCACCTTTTCCAGTGCGGCGGCGTCCTCGGCAAGGTATTCGGCCCCGGCGGCGGTCAGCTCCTCGCGGGTGCGGAAGCCCCACAGCACGCCGCAGCAGGGCAGGCCGGCGTTGTGCGCGGTGTCGGCATCGACATTGCTGTCACCGACATACAGCACGCTGCCGTCCGGCGCGACGCCAAGGCTTGCCATCAGCGCGCGGGTGCCCTCGGGTGCGGGCTTGGTCGGTACATCGGGCAATGCGCCGCGCACGATCTCAAACAGGTCGGTGTCAAAGTAGCGGGCCACCACGGCGCGGGCAAATTCGTCCGCCTTGTTGGAAAATACCGCCATCCGCACCCCGGCGGCTTTCAGACGCGCCAGCAGCTCCGGTATGCCGGGGTAGGGCGCCGTCTTGTCGTGCATGTGCGCGCCGTACACCCGGTCAAACTCGGCCAGTGTGGCGGCCAGCTGCGCGGGGCTGCGGCAGTCTGCAGGGCTGAAGCGCTCAACCAGCTTGGGGATGCCGTTTCCCACAAAATAGCGGTACTGCGCAGTATCGTGCTGGGGCCAGCCGTGGGCGGCGCAGACGCGGTTGGCGGAGTCCGCCAGATCGTCGATCGTGTTCAACAGGGTTCCGTCAAGATCAAATAGTACGGTTTTATACATTCCTCAAAACCTCTTTGCACAAGAAATCACTCTTATTATAGTGGCATTTGACGAAAACGGCAAGACGCCCGCGCCGTTTACCGTGAAAAAAATGTAAATTCTTAAAAAACTGTTCCCATTTTGCCGAAATATGGTATGATATAAGGTAGCATTGTAAGGAGGGTCTGTTGAATGGAATTGTTTTTTGACATGCTGCGCTCGATCGTCTACGGCGTGATCGAGGGCGTTACCGAATGGCTGCCCATCTCCAGCACCGGCCACATGATTCTGGCCGAGCAGGTGCTGAAATTCAGCCTGAGCGCCGAGTTTATGGAGATGTTCCGCGTTGTCATCCAGCTGGGTGCAATCCTTGCGGTCGTGGTGCTTTACTTCAAAAAGCTGTGGCCCTTCTGCAGCGATAACGGCCGCGATTCCGGTCTGGCCAGACACATTCGCTGGCCGGTCATGCGGCTGTGGGGCAAGATCCTTGTGGCCTGCCTGCCCGCCGCCGTGTTGGGCCTGCTGCTGGATGACTGGATGGACGCACACCTCTACAACAGCGTGGTCGTTGCGATCATGCTGATCGTCTACGGCATTGCGTTCATTCTGATCGAGCGCCGCCCCCGCGTGCCTACCACCACCAAGCTGAGCCGCATTACCTACAAGCAGGCGATCATCGTGGGCGTATGGCAGGTGCTGGCGCTGATCCCCGGCACCTCCCGCAGCGGCGCGACCATCATCGGCGGCCTGCTCTGCGGCATGAGCCGCGCCTGTGCGTCCCAGTTCACCTTCTTTTTGGCCATCCCGGTCATGGCGGGCGCTTCCGGCCTCAAGCTGGTCAAGTTCCTTGCCAAGGGCGGCGTCTTTACGCTCGGTGAGGTCGGCACGCTGCTGGTGGGCTGCATCGTGGCGTTTGTCGTCTCGATCCTCGCAATCCGCTTCCTGATGGATTATGTCAAAAAGCACACCTTCACGGTGTTCGGCTGGTACCGCATCGCGCTCGGCATCCTTGTGCTGGGCATCTGGGCGCTGCAGAGCTTCGTGCTGGCGTAAAATACACAATAGAAAATCCGCTGCTTCCCCATGCCGGGGGAGCAGCGGATTTTTTGTTTGGTGCGTGATTTGTAGGGGCCGGGCATGCCCGGCCCCTACCGCGTTACGAGGTTACGAATTTTTCGGGAAGGTCACCCGTATGGTCGTCCCGGTGCCGACCTGACTCTGCAGGTCGATGCGCGCATCGTGCAAAAGTGCGATGTGCTTGACGATCGCAAGGCCCAGACCGGTGCCGCCGGTTGCCTTGGAGCGGCTCTTGTCCACGCGGTAGAACCGCTCAAACACGCGGGTCTGGCTGTCCTGCGGGATGCCGATGCCGTTGTCCTCGACCTCAAAGTAGGGGCAGCCGTCACTGCCCACGCCGCAGCGCAGCTCCACATGGCCGCCCGGGCGGTTGTAGCGTATGGCGTTGTCGCACAGGTTTTGGGTCAGCTCGCTCAGCTGGTCGCGGCAGCCCTGCACGGTGGCGGGCCGGGCGTCATACTGCAGCGTCACATAGGCGCGGCGGGCGTTGACCGTCATGTTCTGGGCGGTCTCCTTGACAAGGGCGGCCAGATCCACCGGCACGGCCTCGGCCGCTGCCTCGCGGCTGTGGCTGGCCTGATTGCTGTCCAGCTCGCTCAGCTGCAGAATGTCGCTGACAAGCGCGATCATCCGCTGTGCCTCCTTGTGGATGCGGGCTGCAAAGGTCGGGATGTCCTCAGTCTTGGCCATGCCGGTCTCAATCAGCTCCGCATAGCCGGAGATGCTCGTCAGCGGGGTCTTTAGCTCATGGCTGACATTGGCAGTGAACTCGCGGCGCATCGTCTCGTTGTCCTCGCGCAGCTTGCGGTCGGTCTGGATCGTCCGTGCCAGCGGGATCAGCTCCTCATAGGGGACATCGGCCTCAATCGTGTTGAGATGCTCGGCCAGATGGTTGATGGGCTGCACCATGCGGCGGGTCAGCCACCAGCTGAACAGCGTAGCCGCCAGCAGGATCAGCACGACCGCCGCGCAGAGCAGCGGCAGCGTGTCAGCGCTCAGGCCCCAGATGTTTGCAATGTCCTCGCCCACGCGCAGCACCTGCGTCCCCTCCGGTGTGTCGATGCGCCGCGCGTAGTAGTGGGTCTCGGTCTGCATCGTCTCGCTTTCGCGGGTGATGCACGCGGAACCGCTTGCCATTGCCTGCTGAAATTCCGGGCGGTCGGCGTGGTTGGGCAGGTCGGTCTGTGCCGCGTAGATGTCGCCGTTTACGTCCACGATGTAGGAACCGAGCTTGGTGTCGTACAGTACGGTGCCGTCCGCATCAATCAGCGTAAAGCGCAGGGTGCGGGCGCTCTCCTCCGGCAGCATGGTCACAAAGGACGCGGCATCGTGGGTGCCCTGCGCCTTGTAGGCGGCGGCGTATCCGTCGCAGATCTGGGCAATGTAGCTGTCCACCCGCTCCACATAGCTGCGCTGGAACAGCACCGTGGCGGCGGCCAGCATCGCCAGTACGCAGAGCACGCCGGTCAGGATCAGCCCGCGGCGGTAGCGGCGGGTCATGCTCAGCGGCCGCTTTTGGGTGTTTTCATCAGTCATCGCTGCCCTCCGTGCTGAGCTTGTAGCCCACCTTGCGCACGGTGCGGATCGCCTCACCCGCTGCGCCCAGCTTCTGGCGCAGGGTGCGCACATGCATGTCAATCGTGCGGGACTCCAGCAGATCATCGGTGTCCCAGACATCCTTCATGATCCGTTCGCGGGCCAGCACCTCCTCGGGATGCTCCAAAAACAGATGCAGCAGCGAGTATTCCTTGTAGGTCAGCTCAACGGGTGTGCCGCCCACACGGACCGTGCGGGCCACATCGTCCAGCACGATCTCACCGAAATGCAGGGTGGACGCAGCCGGCGCGGGGGCTGCTGCCGCAGCGCGGCGCAGCACGGCACGCACGCGGGAGATGAACTCCATGATGCCGAACGGCTTGCAGAGGTAGTCGTCCGCGCCGTGGTCCAGCCCCTTGACGACATCAATTTCGCTGGTCTTGGCGGTGACCATAATGACCGGCAGGTGTGCGCAGGCGGGGTCGGCGCGCAGCTTGTTCAGGATCTGGTAGCCGTCCTCATCGGGCAGCATCACATCCAGAATAACCAGCTCGGGCCGGGCCTCGCGCACGGCTGCCCAGAAGCTGGCGGCGTCCTCGCAGCCGCGGGCGTCATAGCCGTTGGATTGTAAGGCGTATTGTTCCAGCTCACGGATGCTGGAGTCGTCTTCGACGATGAAGATCATAGTAATACCTCATGTGTAGTTATAAAAAAGGCTTCCCCCTAGGGGGAAGCTGTCCGCGAAGCGGACTGATGAGGGGCGGGGTTCCCAATACAGCCCGGTAACGGGATGGAGGGGCAAGGCTGCCCCTCATCCGGCCTCGGTCGGAGCCTCGGCCACCTTCCCCCGTTGGGGAAGGCGCGTAATTTTTAGTTTTCAGCCGGATTTT
>OGYJ01002431.1_pt1 | contig 12582 bp, 14 predicted proteins | sample 1576531 | NCBI WGS metagenome assembly OGYJ01 (sample SAMEA3541574, study PRJEB24748) | human gut metagenome | biome: human gut; feature: human-associated habitat; material: faeces | place: China | collected 2012 | reverse complement strand
CGACCTGGCCACGACCTGGACGCAGCGCCGGAGGCCGCAGCCCTTACGCCACGGCAAGGCTGTTACTGTTTTGTAACCAAATGTAACTATTTGTAACTGAAATACTACGGCCATGTGTGGTATCATAATAGTGGGCCAAGGAGTGGCACAAGTGATTATATCGATACAGGAGGAATTGAACATGGAAATTTGTCCTGATCCGCTGGAATGTCCGGCAATCGGATCGGACGTATCGTGTTTTCCGTGGTGCGACTATTTGGAGGAGGTGAACAACACAGATGAAAGTATTGATTGCTTGTGAGGAAAGCCAGACGGTTTGCAAGGCGTTCCGGGCGCTGGGACACGAGGCGTACAGCTGTGACGTGCAGGAGCCGAGCGGAGGCCACCCGGAGTGGCATATTTGTGGGGTGGATGCGCTGGAGGCCGTCAAAGGCGGAGAGATCGTCACCATGGACGGACAGCGGCACGACATATGCAAGTGGGGACTGCTGATCGCACATCCGCCTTGTACCTATTTGACCAGCTGCAGCGCCGTGAGGCTGTTTAACGCAGATCATACAGTCAAAGACTTGGCAAGGGAGCGCAAGGGATGGGAGGCAAAAGAGTTTTTCCTGGCGCTGCTGCGGTGCGGGGTGGAGCGGATCGCCGTGGAAAATCCCACACCGCTGCGGTATTTTGGATTGCCGAGATATGACCAGATCATCGAGCCCTATATGTTCGGGGATCCCTGGAGGAAGCGAACGTGTTTGTGGTTGAGAGGCCTGCCACCGCTTAGGCCCACCAACACGGTAGAGCCGAAGGGCCTGTGGGTGGGAGCCAACAGAAACAGTAAGATCAGGGCAAAGACGTTTCACGGTATCGCCGCCGCTATGGCGGCGCAGTGGGGAGGTGATATCAGATGAAATGCCATGTACGAAAGACTGCCAGCACAGGACTGTTAATTGTCGGAGCGTGTGCCGTGAATTTAAGGAATACGACCGGCAGCGCATGGCGGGCTATGCGGATCGAGATCGCCAGCGAGAGAAGGCGCTGGCCGTGTCGCCGTTTAGCAGTCCCAGATTTAACCGCTATGCGCGGCTAAAGGAAAGAGAGGTTTGATCATGCTGTTATTAGCGATCATAGTATCCGCAGGTGTGGCGTGGCTATTATTAAAATGGTTGGAGGCGATTGAGTATGACGAAGAATAAAACCGGCGAACAGCCTTGTCCCTACAGCATCGGTGTCAAGTGTAACATCGGCGCTTGTGAGTGCGCCAGATACGGCTGGTATCCCATGGAGGCATACCGCAGACGTGCGGATTTGAAGCAGAAGGGATGTGCGGCATATGGCCAGCAAGTCGAAAAGTAAGTCTAAAACTACGCCGAAGGGCAGCGCTAGGGGACACCGAGTCAAATATTCTTTCCCGATTAGCGACTACCAGCTGCCCAGTGCGTTGGCTGAAAATTACAACAAGAAGCAGCTGTTGGCCGAGTACAGGGCGCTGCGTATAGAAGCGCAGACACGCCTTAAAGCTTTCCAAGGCACAAAATATGAGGAAAGCTATGCGTACCAATCAACTAAGCATTTTCTGACCAGCGCAACATCCCCTTATAAATTGAACAAGCGCCAGCTGGCAGCGGGGCTGTCCGAGCTGGCCAGCTATCTGGAATCCCGAACCAGCACACTATCCGGGACACGGTCGCAGGTGCGGAAGTCCATCAACACCTTTAAGGATCGCTGGGGTATGAACTGGCTGAACGAGGCCAATTATGAGGAGTTTACCAAGTTTTTGGAATTTGCCCGTGAATTGAAGGGTCAGCGCTACATTTTTGAAGAAGTCGTGGCCTTATACCGGAGCGCCAAATATTCAAAAATTCCTTTGGATCGTGTGAAAACGAATTTCGATTTTTATTTGGAGCAAATCGACATCACTGACGATCCAAACACAGCACGGCAATATCTCCGGCGGGATCCCAGTAAGCGGCAGAGCGCCAAATCTGTGCGAGGTAAGATGCAATGAAAACAACACCTATGGTACGGGCCGCTGATGTTGACTTGACATTTTTGATGCAAGTGGGTTTTGTCAAGCGCAAGCGTGGAAACCCTGCGAAAAAGCAAGAGCGCAAGTATCTGGACATCATCACTGCCTTTGACATCGAGACCAGCCATCACCCAGAACGTGAGGAATCCCTGCTTTACATTTGGCAGTGGCAATTTGGAGATTTTTACACGGTCTACGGCCGCACATGGTCAGAGCTGCGCCTATTTATTCAGCGGCTTCTCCGTGCATTGGACGATCACGGCGACGCATCGTTGGTTGTGCTGGTACACAATCTGTCGTATGAATTTCAGTTTCTGCGTGGGATTTACACATTTCAGCCGGACGAGGTTTTTGCCGTGGATTCCCGGCGGGTCCTGAAATGCACGATGGCCGACAAGCGTTTGGAATTTCGTTGCGCCATGCTGCATAGCAATATGTCGCTGAAGCAGTATACCAAAAAGATGCACGTTGACCACCAGAAGCTGGACGGCGACGAGTTTGACTATAAGGAACTGCGCTTTCCGGACACACCATTGACCGACCGGCAGCTGCAATACTGCCAGAACGACGTTTTGGGGCTGGTGGAAGCGTATCAGTCCGAAATGGCCAGAGATAAGGATAACCTTTATTCCGTTCCCATGACCAGCACCGGTTATGTCCGACGTGACTGTAAGCGGGCGATGCGTTTTTGTTCCAGCAAAATGATTCGGGACTTGCAGCCGGACGTGGAGCTGTATAAAATGCTGCGGGAGGCGTTCCGGGGCGGGGACACCCATTGCAACCGCCATTTTGCCGGTAAGGTGCTGGACAATGTCCATAGCGCAGATCGCAGCAGCAGTTATCCCGATGTGATGTGTAACTGCAAGTTTCCCATGGGCCGCTTTTACGCCTTTGACGGCGGCATTGACCGTGCCATGGTTTTGTATCATCGTGGCTATGCGCTGTTGCTCCGTGTCCGTCTGTGGGATGTGTCCTTGTCAGATCCGGCATGGGGATTCCCTTATATCAGCTATGCCAAATGTCGCAACACGATCCATCCTGTTTTGGACAATGGCCGCATCCTGTCGGCGGAGATGCTGGAGACTACGATCACAGATATTGATCTACGCATCCTTTTAGACCAGTACGATTTTAGTGACATCGAGATCTTGACAGGCTACCATAGCAGATATGACCGGCTGCCAGCACCGCTGGTGCGCTGCACCATCGACTACTACCAGACCAAGACAAGGCTAAAGGGAGTGTTGGACGAACACGGCCACGAATCGCCTTTTTACAGCAAAAGTAAAAATTTGTTGAATTCCCTGTATGGCATGATGGCACAAGACCCTGTAAAGCAATCCATTCTGTTTGAAGAAGGCAGCGACTGGCTGTTCCGGCAGAAGGACGATCCGATCGAGGATTTGCTGAACGCCAACAGCAAACGGGCGTTTTTGTGCTATCAGTGGGGAGTCTGGGTGACAGCTTGGGCGAGGTTCCGACTGCAGGAAGGTTTGCGTATGGCCGACGGTGAACACAGCTGGCCTATTTACTGTGATACCGACTCCGTCAAGTACATTGGCGATGTGGACTGGTCAAAATACAACCAGAAGCGAATGGCCGACAGTCTCCGGTCGGGAGCCCACGCAACGGATCCCCACGGCGAGGATCATTACATGGGTGTCTATGAGCAAGAGCATACGGCTAACCATTTTGTCAGTCTGGGGGCCAAGAAATACGTCACGGTTTATGAAGATGGCAAATGCCGCTGCACCATCGCAGGCGTGAACAAGGAGAAGGGCGGCGCAGAACTTGACAAGCATGGCGGTATTACTGCTTTTAAGTCCGGCTTTTTGTTTGTGGACGCTGGCGGCACGGAGAGCGTTTATAATGATGATGTGGTGCCACACACGGAGGAATGGCAGGGACATCGTTTTGAGATGGTGCCTAACATCCTGATCCGGGATAGCACCTACCGTGTCGGTATCACACAGGACTACGAGGACATCCTAAGCGATCCCGATTACTATTTGCTATGTAAGCACCGGTTCCGGGATAAATAATGTTTAATAAGCTGGCGAGCTTATCACGCAGAAAGGAACTATCATGAGAAACCGTAACACGACGAGCGAGACCAAGAACTACAATCACGAGTATTCCGTGAGACGTGCAGTGCAGTTTGATAAGGATGTGCTGTTTGACCTGACTATCGATGACTTTACCATCTATGGTTGTCGTGTGGTGGAGGGCAAAAACGGCGACTTTATCAGTCTCCCATCCCGCAAGGGGAAGGACGGGAAGTACTGGGGGATCGTCTACAAGCGCTTTAGTCAGGACGAAACAAGTCTGATCCTCGACATGGTCAGCGCCGCTTTGGCAGAACAGGACTTGCCGTTTTGACGGAGGCGGGGTATGAATCTTTACGACCACCGTGGATACCTTAACATCCCCGTCATCCTAAAATGCAGACAGCCATTTATATTTGTGGTGGGTGGTCGTGGCACCGGTAAGACCTTCGGCGCGCTGCGTGAAGCGCGTCGGAGGTATCGTGCCACAGGTGCGCGCTTTATGCTGCTCCGTCGGATGCAATCCCAAGTGGACTTGATCAACAAGCCGGAGTATTCGCCCTTTAAGGCTGTTGACCGTGTTGACCACCAGTGCACGGTCAGCAGATCGCTAAGCAAATACACGGCGGGGTTTTATGATGGTCAGCTGGACGAACACGGCACACCGCAGGTGACAGGGGATTGCATCGGGTATACCTGTGCGCTGTCCACCATATCCAATATGCGTGGCTTTGATGCCAGCGACGTGGATTTGATCATTTTCGACGAGTTCATCCCCGAAGCCCACGAGCGGCCCATCAAAAACGAAGCTGCAGCCCTGTTTAACGCCTATGAGACGATTAACCGTAACAGGGAGCTGGATGGCGTGGCACCTTGTCAGCTTTTATGCCTTGCCAATGCCAATGACTTGGGCAATCCAGTGTTTTTGGAGCTGGGGCTTGTCCGAAAAGCGGAGTCTATGCGCCGCAAAGGGCAGGAGGTTTACATTGATCCCAAGCGGGGAATTTGTATGATCATTTTGCAAAAGTCCCCCATTTCCCACGAAAAAACCGCCACAGCCCTGTATAAGCTGGCGAAAGATGGCGAATACAGTCAGATGGCCATTGGGAACACCTTTGCCGGTGCCGGTGAAAACAGAATCCAGTCCATACCGCTGCAGCAGCTGGTGCCGGTGGTGACCGTCGGGGAGCTGACCGCATACCGCATCAAGGGCCAGAAGGACTATTATTTTAGTACGCATCCCTCCGGCAATCCACCGCATTACGGCACCGGGCCGTCCGAGTTGCGCCGTTTTAAGGTTGCATTTTCGTGGTTGTGGGAGGCATATATGCAGCGCCGGGTGGTATTCGAGGAACGCCTCTGCGAGATCCTACTACTAAAATACTTGACATAATACTGTTTTATTGTATTATGTAGAGGAGGGAGGGCCGCACAATGTCAGCCCCGGAAGGGCGTGCGTGAGTTTGACAGACTCCTGATGCCCTCCCTCCCAACAAAAAATAATCGAGGTGGTAGTATGCGAGTCTATGTAATTGGCGTGGCAGTCTTTATTGTGGTGGACATCCTGTCCGGCCTGTTGAAAGCGCTGTATAACAAAGAGTTCAAGTCCAGTGTGATGCGCAACGGCCTTTTCCACAAGGCGGGGGAAATCCTTGTTCTGGGCCTGCTGTATCTGGTGGAGATCGAGTCGGCGGCCATGGGCTTGGATGCGGGCCTGCCGCTGTTTAAGACCGGCTGCGGCTATGTGGCGCTGATGGAGATTGGCAGCATCATCGAAAATTTGAAAGCATTTACTCCGGGTATTGACAACATCATTCGGAAGGAGACGGCAACCAATGGCAAAGAAAATTTTTCTGAGTCCCAGCGATCAGACGAGTAACCGGTACGCCTACGGCAACACCTCCGAGGCGATCCAGTGCGGCAAAATTGCCGTGGCGCTGGAGGGGGCGCTGACACGCTGCGGCTTTGCGGTGCGGCTTGTGCATTATCAGGATATGGCCACAAAATGTGCAAATGCCGATGCATGGGGAGCAGACCTTTACATCCCTATCCACACCAATGCCTGCAACGGCGAGGTGTCCGGTACACGCATCTACACCTATGACAACACCGGCGAAGGCCGCAAGGCGGGGCTGTGTATCTATTACAATTTGGCGCCGTTGACACCGGGAAAGTCTGACAACATCAGCGCAAACGCAAGCCTGTATGAAATTCGCAAACCGGCGGCCCCGACCGTGTATTGCGAATGCGAGTTTCATGACGTCCCCGAGACGGCCCGCTGGATCATCATCCATACGACAACTATCGCTGAAGCAATCTGCAAGGGCGTGTGCGAATATTTCGGAGCACCCTACAAGTACCCGGACGAAGCGCCCCGACCCGAAACACTGTATCGTGTCCAAGTCGGAGCGTTCCGGGTTCGGAAAAACGCTGAAAAAATGTTGGAATCCGTGAAAGCACACGGATTCGAGGCTTTTATAAAGGAGGAAAAGTATGAAAGCAAGTGAGATTATCGCATTGGCAACTGCTGGCTACACGGCGGAGCAGATTGCCGTCATCGCAAAGGCTGCCAAGGAGCAGCCGGTACAGCAGCCGGTACAGCAGCCGGTACAGCAGCCGGTACAGCAGCCGGACGGTTATGCGGATCTGATGGGCAGGCTTGATGCACTGACCACCCAGATACAGCAAAGCGCTATCCTTAATAGCGCACAGCCCCGTGAGGAAACGGCCGATGATATTTTGGCAAATATCATTGACCCTCCCGAATTTCACCCGAAAAAGTAACAATAAGGAGGTAAAATTATGGCTGGTGAAATGACTTTTAAACAGGCCGCCACGCTGTTGAACAGCATCCAGCAGCAGGCGACCGGTCAGTCGGCTATGGTCGCAACTGACATCCACAGCTTTATCAGCTGTGCAACCACCACGTTGGCCACGGGCTACGATCCCGTATTCAACGCCATCAATCAGGTGCTGACACGCACCATCTTTTCCACACGGCCCTATTCCAGGAAATTTAAGGGACTGGAAAAGACGGAATCCCAGTGGGGCAACCATGTCCGCAAGCTATCCATTGCGGACAAGCCCGTCAGCGATGACGATCGCTACAAGTGGCCGGTGGCATATGATGCTACCCAGACCGCCAATCCGCTGGGCAACGGCCAGAGCGTAGACCAGGATGTCATCAACAAGCCGGAGATCCTACAGACCAATTTCTACGGGGCCAATGTGTGGGAGGACTGGTATACGATCTTTAAGGATCGGCTTGACAATGCTTTTACCGGCCCCGATCAGCTGGTCAGCTTTATGGGCATGGTGGCGGGGAATATGTCCGATAAGCTGGAAAACATCCGGGAAAATATTTCCCGCGCTGCTCTGGCCAACTTTATCGGCGGCGTGGTCGACGAGGCGCAGGAGGGCCGTGTCGTGCATCTGCTGACGGAGTACGAAGCGGCGACCGGCCTGAAGTTTAATACACCGCAGGAAGTGTATCAGCCTGCCAACTTCAAAGCGTTCATCCAGTGGGCGTATGCCAGAATCGCCCAGATCTCTGACATGATGACGGAGCGGACGGAGTTGTTCCAGACGGTGGTCAATGGCAAGCACGTCATCCGGCACACACCCAAGGCCATGCAGCGGGCTTTCTTGTACGCTCCGGCTCGCCACCAGATGAACATGATGGCCATTGCAGACACCTACCACGACGGCCTGTTGACCATGCCGGAGACGGAGACCGTCAACTTCTGGCAGTCTGCTGAAACCCCGGACAGCATCAACATGAAGGTGGCCCGCATCGACACCAATGGAGCCGCGGCCGTGTCCACCGCCGCCATCGAGCAGGCCGGGATCTTCGGCGTCATCATCGACACCGAGGCCGTCGGCGTGGCCAACACCCAGAGTTGGAGCAATCCGTCGCCGTTTAACGCACGTGGCGGCTATACCAACATCTGGATGCATGAAACGCAGCGCATCTACAACGACCACACGGAAAAGGGCGTTGTGCTGCTGCTTGACTAATGCGCAAGGCCGGGCGGCTTCGGTCGTCCGGCCATTTCATGAAGGTGGTGATACATATGTTTCCTGCAATGCTGTGGCAGTTTTCCAAAAAAGAAAACAGCACAAAAAGGCCGTCGGACAGTGACGCCACCATGGTGGACTGCGAGACCAACAACGACTTCGACCTGCTGCATCCGGTATTTGTGTTTAGCTTCCGTGGCGGCAGCAGCAATCCCACGCAGTATAATTATTGCTATGTGGAAACTTTCAAGCGGTATTACTGGATCACAGGGTGGACTTTTAGCAATGGCCAGTGGATCGCATCCTGTTCCGTGGACGCCTTGGCCAGCTGGAAGACAGAACTCGGCAGACAAAGCGCCTATGTGCTGCGCAGCGCTGCTTCCTATGACGGAAATATCCAAGATACACTTTATCCGGCCAAGACGGATATTGTGTTGGAAACCAGTACGGCGGAATCTCCGTTTGATAGGGCTGGTTATTATGTCGTCGGCACCGTCGGAGATGGAGGTATTACTGATTATGCATCGCTATCCTACGCCGAATTTGCAAAGTTTACTAAAACTGCGTTTTCGGACGCCTTTTATCAAGGTGTTGCAGCGGGTGTTGATTGGATGGCCAAAGCGGCATTCGACCCTATGCAGTATTTACGATCTGTAATATATATTCCGCTAAAATCAAGCGGCGGCCAATTCCGCAGTGTCACACTTGGTTGGTGGGATACCGGAGTACGTGGCGGCTATGTCGGCATAGGGGCATCTGACAAGGCGAAATTTACGTTGGATGTCCCCAAACACCCGCAGGCCAGCGAACGCGGGGCATATTTGAATTGTGCGCCCTATGCGTCGTATATACTGGATTGTCGACCGTGGGGCCGTATTAGTCTGGATCCCGAAGACTTAAAGGGCGTATCAAGTGTGACATTTGATATCAGTGTGGACTACATCACGGGGGAGGGTGTTTTAACGACCACCATCGACGGGGGCCGCAGAGTTTTGGCCGTTGCCCAAGTAGGGCACCAGGTGCAGCTGTCCCAAGTATCGCACGATATTGGTGGTGCTATTTTATCCATAGCAGGCGGCGTTGGTAGCGCCATTACGGGAAATGCTATGGGCGTTGCGCAAGGCATTGGCAATGCCGTCAACAGCGTAATGGGCAAAGTCAACACGATCGGCGTAAATGGGTCTGTATCGCAGATTCTGACACCACCGCAGCTGTCTGCAACCTTTATCAAAATCGTGGATGAAAACAATGCGGATCGTGGGCGTCCCCTGTGTCAGGTGCGGAGAATCGATACATTGCCTGGTTATCAGATCCACGCAGACCCGGAAATGTCCCTGCCCTGCACACAAAGCGAGATGGTTACCATTAGCGGATATTTGACGGGAGGGTTTTTGTATGAGTAGCAGCGAAAAACAGAAAGAGACTCCCGTCCAGCGACCCGACGATGACAAGCGGACAAAGAGCGCCAAGGCGGCGCAGAATGTCACACAAACGAAAGTCCCATATTGGTGGATCATGAGGAGGCGACAACTATGACCGGCGCACCATTTTTTTACGACTATCAAAACGCAATCATTTCCCAAACTACGCCTAACACTGTCCATGTCAAAAATGTTGGGCTGACAAGGTTTTTCCAGCGCTATCTGCTGCAAAAAGCCATCAGTGTGTTCAAGTGGGCAATGCCCAGCACATGGAGTCGGGACTACTTCCTGTACACCCTGTACTGCTGGGGCTTCGTCGCCATCATCAACACGGACAAATTCGGCGTTATCCCGCAGGGCTGCGGCCTAAAAGGCTATAACGTCTTTTACCAACCCCGTTCCGTCATCATCCAAAACCCCCTAATCAGCCACACGCTGGAGCCGGAAATCGGCAAAAACTGTGTGCTGCTGAAGCTGCAGCCTGACTTTTGCGGCATCATGGACCTGGTAAGCTTTTATGCGCAGGAGATGGCGCTGGCCTCCGAGGCGGTGGACGTCAATCTACTTAACAGTAAGCTGTCCTATGTGTTTACAGCATCTAACAAAAATGCGGCGGAAAGTCTGAAAAAACTGTATGACCATATTGCCAGCGGGGAGCCTGCGGTGGTGGTAGACAAGGCGCTGTATAACGATGATGGGACGGTATGCTGGGAGGCATTCCAGCAAAATGTCGGTCAGAACTACATTGTCAGCGACCTTCTGTCCGATCTGCGCAAAATCGAGGCCGAATTTGACACCAAGGTTGGAATCCCCAACGCCAACACCGACAAAAAGGAACGGCTGATCTCCGACGAAGTTAACGCCAACAATGTGGAAACCCGGAATCTCCCGGAGCTGTGGCTGGAATCCCTCCGGCAGGGCTGCGAGGAGGCCCGCAAGATGTTTGGTATTGACTTGTCCGTGGACTGGCGCAATCAGCCGGAGCAGTCCATGCAGCCGACGGGGGAGGTGTCTGACAATGCGGAGTAAGCTATCTGTACTGGGCATCTATAACTATGACGGCCAGATTTTCGACCAGCTGGAGGTGCCGGAAGGCGTCGACCGCGATACAGTGGTCAACAGCATTTTGCTGGAGTGTGCCGATCTGGAGGTGCTGTATCCGGTGCCGGTCGTGCTGCAAACGGCCATCGGCTTGTGGTCTAAATCTATGCTGCCAAGCTGGGAACGTCAGTATCGGGCCATCACGGCGGAGTATGACCCTATTGAAAACTATAACCGGTTTGAAGACTGGACGGACACGGCACATTCCGAGGGCGCAGGCAGCAGTGAGGTGGCGGGCTTCGACAGCGGCAAAATGACACCAAGAGACGGCAGCCAGAGCGCCGCAGATTCCAACAGCGACCACCACGGACGCATCCACGGCAACATCGGCGTGACCACCTCGACGGCCATGGTGCAGGAGGAAGTCAACCTTCGGCGCAAGCTATCCATGGTGGACATCATCGTCAACGACTTCAAAAGCAGATTCACTCTGTTGGTGTATTAAGGAGGTAACACAATGGCGTTTGAACAATTCCCCTATACAAATTTACACGATCTCAACTTGGATTGGCTGTTGAAAACGGTTAAGGACACCAAGGACATTCTGGACAACACGGATATCCCCCAGCACGTCAGGGACGAGCTCACGGTAATGTATAACGACGGGCGGCTGGAGAAGCTGGTCAACGAGAAGATTCTGGCAGACATACAGGCAAAGGTGGACGCCAACACAGAAAGCATTGGCACGGCGAAAGAGTCCATTGCAGCGAACGAGGAGGCAATCGGGAACCTAAAGGTGACTGCTACGCTAGCGATGTTGTCGGCACCAGACGCAGTGTCCGGCGATCCTGATCGCGGATTTTCCCTCTGCATGGTGATTCACAACAAAGATTTCTGCGTCGTTTACGACCATGGCAATGACAGCGCCAACCGGCTGCTGGAGTATCTGCGGCAGAATGGCGTCAAGAAAATTACGGCATTCGTCGGCTCCCACTATCACAGCGACCATTGCACACTGGCGGGCGTTACGACAATTCTCAACAGCGGGATTCCTGTAGAAAAGTGGTATCTGCCTAACGGTGCCGTCAGCTGGGACGCCTTCAAAGGTGTAAATTATCAGGCCGTACAGACCAGCATCAAGAATGCAATCACGGCAGCGGGCGGCGTGATCGTGGAGCCCGCCACGGAGGGCATGATGGTACAAGTGTCCAAGGCCGTATATCTGGAGTTTTACAATGTTGCAGCGCCCACTATCGCAGGGTATTACAACTACACGCTAGACGAGGATTTGGACGACACCGGCAACACCAATTACAACAACTTTTCCATGTGCGCGCGGCTGCGAGTCGGGGACAAGGTTCTGGCGCTGACCGGTGACATCGAGGAGCCAGCACAAGATAAGATGTTCCCCATCGTGCAGGGCGTGGACGTGATCCAGTTACCGCACCACGGACTTGATCTCCGGGACAGCCACGCCTTTATCCGTTCCATGGGGGCATCCGTTTATTTAACGGCGGCCTATGGCGTCGCACGGTTTTACCGGCTGCAGTATCTCAGCAATGCGATGTTGCATAGGGCGATCATGTCCGGCAATTCCCTGTCCACGCTGGGCGGCAAAACCATCGAAATGGTATTTGGTTACAATGGATGCTATGTAACAGCGCCGGGGGCACCCACGCCAATAGGGACGTTTGGAGAAAGCATCCCGGCGGGCAGCGACTTCAACAACTATCGTGAAATCGGGTTTGCGGGGTATGTCCAGAATGCCAGCGTTGCGTCCAAGGTTGCCAATATGCCGGGGGCTTCTGGTGGCCGTCTATGGGTAATAGCCAGCAACCAAAACAGTCAGCCACACGGAAGTCTGGTGCAGGTATTCCTCCCGGCGTTTAGCTATGCGCACCCGGAGGTTAGTATTCGGATGCTGGATGATGACGATTGGAAGCCGTGGAAGACGTTCAAGACAGCCGATTGAGACGACCGGAGGCCGTGGCGTAAGGGCTGCGGCCTCCGGCGCTGCGTCCAGGTCGTGGCCAGGTCG
>OGYJ01002427.1_pt1 | contig 12598 bp, 12 predicted proteins | sample 1576531 | NCBI WGS metagenome assembly OGYJ01 (sample SAMEA3541574, study PRJEB24748) | human gut metagenome | biome: human gut; feature: human-associated habitat; material: faeces | place: China | collected 2012 | reverse complement strand
GTTATAAAGGCAAATATGCCGGAGGCTGTTATTCATTGTGCAGCCTACACAGCAGTAGATTTAGCAGAGGATAATAAAGAGCTTTGTGACAAAATAAATGGCGAGGGTACAGAAAATATTGCAAAGGTTTGCAAGGAAATAAATGCTAAATTAATGTATATAAGTACAGATTATGTATTTAATGGCGAGGGCGAACGCCCATGGCAACCTGATGACACAGTAACAATACCTCTTAATGAATATGGCTATTCAAAATATTTAGGTGAACAGGCTGTTCAAAAGTATGTAAAGGATTTTTACATTGTCAGAATAGCTTGGGTATTTGGTATAAACGGTAAAAACTTTGTCAAAACTATGCTCAATGTAGGCAAAAACCACGATACAGTTAGGGTTGTAAATGACCAGATTGGTACTCCAACATATACTTTTGACCTTGCCAGACTTTTAGTAGATATGATAGAAACAGACAAATATGGTATCTATCATGGAACTAATGAGGGTGGATATATTAGTTGGTACGATTTCACTTGTGAAATATACAGACAGGCTGGATATACTACTAATGTAGTGCCAGTAACTACTGAAGAATATGGTCTTTCAAAGGCAAAACGCCCTAAAAATAGCAGACTTGATAAGAGTAAACTTATCGACAACGGATTTAAGCCACTTCCTGATTGGAAAGATGCCTTAGCCAGATATATTGAAATTTTGAATAAAGAAAACTAATTGATATTTAAAAGGAGGAAACCCCTTTGTTTGAAACAGAAAAAGAAGTTGAAAGAGTAATATTGGTTGCCGTTGATGACGGTACAAATGAATTTGATGCTGAAAGCTGTCTTGATGAATTAGAGGACTTAGCAAATACAGCTGATGCTGTTGTTGTAGGCAGAATGATTCAGAAATTAGGGGCTATAAATAGAGCTACTTATTTAGGTAGTGGTAAAATTGATGAGCTTAAAGCCTTTGCAGAAATGAAAGATGCAACAGGTGTTATTTGTGATGACGAATTAAGTCCTGTACAGATTAGAAATTTGGAAAATGCTCTTAATTTAAAGGTAATGAGTAGAACCCTTGTAATACTTGATATTTTCGCAAAAAGGGCTATGTCAGCTGAAGGTAAGGTTCAGGTTGAACTTGCACAGCTTAGATATAACCTTTCACACCTTACTGGACGAGGTAAGGAAATGAGCCGTCTTGGTGGTGGTATAGGTACAAGAGGTCCTGGTGAAAAGAAGTTGGAAGTAGATAGAAGACGAATTGCCGACAGAATTTCTGACTTAAATAAGAATTTAAAGGAAATTGAAAGACATAGAAGCCTTTTGAGAGAAAACAGAAATAATCAAACTCCAGTAATTGCCCTTGTAGGCTATACAAATGCCGGCAAGTCAACACTTCTTAATGCCCTTACTGGTGCAGGGGTTTTGGCGGAGGATAAACTTTTTGCAACTCTTGATACTACTACAAGAGCTGTAGAAACTCAAAGTGGTGCAAACTATCTCTTTACAGATACAGTAGGTTTTATACAGAAACTTCCTCATGGACTTATTAAAGCCTTTAGAGCAACTTTAGAGGAGGCAAAGTATGCCGACCTGCTTGTTCATGTTGTAGATGCCTCAAATCCAAAAAGGCGTGAACAGATGAATACAGTTTATAAAACTTTGGCAGAGCTTGGAGCTGATAAAAAGCCTATTGTTACAGTCTATAATAAAATAGATAAAGATGATATTGAAATGCCTCTTACAAAGGATAATAGAGCTATGGAAACTTTGGCTATTTCAGCTGGTACAGGCATTGGTTTGCCAGAAATGATTGCAAAGGTAGAGGATATTATAAAGAGCTTTAAAAAGTCAATTAAAGTCCTCATTCCTTATGATAAAGGTCAGCTTTTAAGTATAGTTCATGGTAAATGCGAAATTACAGCATCTGAAAATAAAGACGAGGGCTACTATTTCGAACTCTATGCCGATAATGAAACAGAAAATAGATTAAGGGAATATATTATTAATGATAGGACAATATAAGTTGTAGTAAATGATAAACTATAATAATTTATAAAGGACTAAAAATATGATAATACGACATTCTTTAAAAAATGATATTCCTAAAATGCTTGAAATTTATGAAACTGCCAGAGCTTTTATGCGTTCTACAGGCAATATGGAACAATGGATAAATGGCTATCCGTCAAAGGAAGTCCTTGAAAAGGATATAGAAAATAATGAAAGCTATATCTGTGAAAAAGACGGAGAAATAGTTGGTACTTTTGTATATAACATAGGCATTGATGAAACATACAACAAAATATATGAGGGTCAATGGCTTAACAATAAGCCTTATGGATATATTCATAGAATAGCTGGCGATGGAAAGACAAAAGGTGTTGGTAGTTTCTGTATAAATTGGGCATTTGAAAAATGTGGAAATATGAAGATAGACACCCACGCCGACAATAAGCCTATGCAAAATTTACTTCTTAAATTGGGCTTTAAGAAATGTGGAATAATATATATTGCTGACGGTAGCCAAAGAGTGGCTTTTCAAAAGGAGAAGAAAGTGATTAGGTAATGTCTGAAATATCATTATTTTACGGAATTAGAGTAACTATGAATTGGAACGACCATAATCCACCACATTTCTATGTAGAATATGGAAATTACAAGGCTTCTGTATTAATACAAGAGGGAATAATAAGTGCAGGTTATCTTCCTAAAAGACAATTAAAGCTCGTGCTTGCATGGGCTGAAATACATAATGTTGAGTTAATGCAGAATTGGGAGCTTTCCAAAGATAACAAGCCATTAAACAGAATTAATCCTTTGATTTAACAAGGGAGGTTTTGTACATGGAAAATAATTTAGATACAAGATTTTTTTATCCTGAAGTATTTCAAGTAGTTGCCGGAAAAAATTTTACGGTATATGCTTATATGAATGATGGTTCAGTAAGATTATTTAATGCAAAACCTTTTATAGATAAAGGTGGAGTTTTTGAGCCATTAAGGAATGAAGAAGTATTTAATAAAACTCTTACGGTAATAGGAAATACTATTGCATGGGATTTAGAGGGTAATAGAGATGAATATAAATGTCTTGATATAGACCTTTTTGAAGTATATAAAATTCCTATTGTAGAAGATGTTCCTGAAATGTAAAAATAGCCTCTAAACTGTTATCAGTTTAGAGGCTATTTGTGTTTTACCAATCTAAATTAAATGTAAAATTTACAGTCTTTGAATTGGCATCAAATCTCATATTTTCAACATTAGGTAACTTTGCCAAAGAACTTGCTGGTATACAAAAATGACCATCTATAATTTTTGGAGAAAGACCGGCATTGTATGTTGTGACAGTATCATCGCCAGTTCCTGATAGAACATAATATGGATTGTTTGCTTGGAATACAGCGGTATACATTCTACTTGAACTAATAAACATATAGTTGGCTATTGTAAGTTGTTTTGTGTCAGGATTGAAACTTAAATTCCAACTATAATTTTCAGCATAGTCATTTTCATCTGTACCAACAAAAAGGTTGTATAAACTGTTTTTAACAGCCCCTACATCAACATAGGCTCTATTGTCTATAATAGTATAGTCATTTGTTGTTACATATACTTTTCCGGTACCATGAACCCCATCATCCCATTTGGTTGCAAGAGTAGATGCACTTACTTGCATACTAAATATGCTGGAAAATATCATTAACATTGCTATAAATTTTTTCATATTAATCCCCCTTACATATATAATAAAATAATATATATATAATTTTAAATTAATATCCACTATATGTCAATATTTTTTACCTATATTCTAAATATTCCAAAAACTTTTCTACAGCAAGGGATATTATAGGCAAATTTTTAGACTATACTAAACATCAGCCTATAATTGTAGAGGTATAAATTATCAAACTATGGGCTAAATCTATAAAAACACCCCTGTATGAGGGCGGTCATACAGGGGCTATATAAAGGGAGTTTTATTGGGTTTTACTTAATGCTTTTAATACTTTTGCAAATGTGTTTTATGCTTCAGTTGTTGAAGTCTTTTCAGTCTTTGGTGCTTTATTTATAACTATTTTACTTATAGTTGTGCCGTCGTCGGCGTAAACGATAGTTACTACATCATCAGCACTTATGTCAGAATAAGTACATTCTGTTTTCTGATGATTTTCGCCCATCTTATAAATCTTTACAGAAGAAAGGTCAATAGTTGTAGTTTCTGATGAGAACTTCATTTCAGGCTTTTCGCCCTTTTCGCCACTATGCTTTTCAGGAGCAGTAGTGTCCCCGTCAGGCTTAGTAGGAGGTTCAGGTCTGTCAGTACCGTCATCGTTAGCACTAGGCTTTTCAGGAGGAGTAGCAGTATCTCCGTCAGCCTTAGCTGGAGGTTCAGGTCTGTTAGTATCATCTGTAGCATTATCAGGTTTTTCAGGCTTTTCAGCCTTAGTTACTGTAATAGTATCAGATGTTACAGATGTAACCTTTGCCATATCTCCTTTTTGTCTTTCGCCGTCTTTGTGTTTGTTTTCTACTGTAACAGCAGAACCAGAGGCTGTTGTGTCACTTGTTGTTGCTGCACCTACAGAGCATACACCACAAACTAAAGTAAGAACTGAAATTGCAATTAATAAATTTTTCTTCATAATGGATTACCTCCTTAAATTATTGCTTTGTTTTGTTTACAAGGATATAATAACCTAACAACATTAATTTAAAAATAATATAGGATTAGGAAATAATTAGAAAATGTTTTAAAATTTATTAAAAGAAAAACTCCTACCAAAATTGGTAGGAGTAAAAATGTACCTAGAGGCATACATTATAAAATTTTTATTAATAATCTCGGTCTAACTGTATACTATATGATTCGCCATTACCAATGTTGGATAATGTAACGGTAGGATTAGGACCGGTTAAATCAACAGTAACATTACTTGTGTATGTTTCTTGATAGCCACTACTGTAACTACAAGTTCCGGAAATGTCAAATGTGAATTTTCCGTTATTTATACTAACATCTCGAAAATAGTTTTCATTAGACCATCTTTCTTCCCATGTAGCATCATCAGTTATAACAGGAGAACCATAACTGTCAGTATAATAACCACTTGTGTATGTAGAACGGTCAAAAGTGAAATCGCCATAAATTTTGCCTTTATAAACTTTATCAATGGTTAAGTAAATGTACTTGTTTTCCTCATGGGTACCACCGTTACCTGTGCTATAAATATAAGAACCGACAAATTTCTGATATTTAGCATCAAGTTTTATAAGTTCAACAGCAGAATTAAATTTATCTACGGCAGAACCAACGGCTCTTGCTTTAGCATTTAATTCGTCCTGAGTAGCATTTCTCTTGTCTAATAATGTACTGGCATCATCAATAACGGTTTTTAATGTACTTAATTCAGAATAAACATCATTGTTGTTTGAGTTAGATTTGTATGTTGTATTTGCTTTTTCCACAGCTGATTTTAGGGATGTTCTGTCTGCGTCAGACAACTTACTTTCATTAAGTCCGTCAATAGCCCCTTGCAATTCTGTACAAATTAAATTTCCGTCATATACAGCACAAGATTTAGACTTCTTTTCTTTAGCCCATTCTATTTTCTGCTCTAAAGTATCTTTGCTGACCTGTAAACATTGTCCTACTTCATTACCGACAACAGCATCTTTTAAAGTATTTTCAGCTTGGGATAATGTATCTTCAACCTTTTTCTGTAATTCCCCGTCAATTTCATAATCAATGGTTTTTACTTCAGATTTTTCCCCTACTCCGTTTATAACAAAGTATTTAAGCTGACAGTCGTTTTCAATCTTAACACCATTGTAGTAAAGATTGGATTCCTCTGTTGGTTCACTACCGTCAGTAGTATAGAAGATACCTCTACCTAATATAGTAGCGTCAAATTCCATTTGAACATTAGGAGGATATACATAAGTGCCACCGTTTGGCTCTATGTAAGGAATTTCCACAGGTGTTTTGCCTATTTCAATCCATTTCTTTACAGTATCGTCAAGGTTTTTCTCCCCTACTTTGTTGGCGTAATTTTCTACCATTTTGTAGGCTTTAAATGAGTTTACAGGGTTTATAGTGACAACAAGTTCTTCCAATAATTCTCTATTTTTAGGCTTTGCTCTTTGTACTACTAAAGCATAGTTGCAGGCCTTTTCGTATTCAGAGTTTTTAATATACTTGTCTATCTTTTCAAGGGCTTTTTGTTGGTTTACAATACCAAATTTAGCACCGTCAATAACACCTGTGTACATAGCACCAAAACAACCGCAACATAATATAACCACAATGGCAATAATAATAGCTAAGGCATTTGATTTCTTAGGTTGTGGATTGTTTGTTGGCATATCGTAATACATATTTTGGTTATCATAGCCATTGTATGTATTGTCAAAATTTCCGTTGTTGTCTTGAGGAGGAAGTATAGGAGTGCCACAATTAGGGCAAACTCCTGTACTTTGGTCCTCTATAGGACAACCACAGTTAGTGCAAAAAATCTTATTTTCGTCCATTTATATTACCACCTAACTAACTGTATTAGTAAAGACTGTCAAGATAATCAGTCCAGTAATTAATACTGTCATTTACAGCTTGGTCTGCCTGCATTGAGGCAAATAATAAACCTAAGATAATCATAATAGGTAAAATAGCTATAATAAAGGCAAATACTTTATTTTGTAAGAAAGGAGTGTTACTTTTGTCAGTAAGCATAGATTTAAAATACTGAACAATACTAATTTGACCGCCGTACATTTTATGATTTTTATAAATATGTACAGCTGAAATAATAAATGCTATAGTATATAAAGTATTTCCAAATGAAGCAGATTTAATTATAAGAATTATAAGACCTAGTATGACTAAACCAGCACTTATCATACCCTTTAAATTGCCACTTTCCTTAACAGAGTTAAAGCCATTGTTAAAAGTGTTGCCCATTCCATTCATATTAGGCATATGTGGATTAAACTGGCGGTTTTGCATATTAGGGTTAAACTGGTTCTGCATATTAGGATTGAACTGCCCATTAGGATTGAACTGCCCATTCTGCATATTAGGATTGAATTGGTTGTTCATATTAGGCATTTGCTGGTTAAACTGTTGCTGACCAAATTGACCGTTCATATTTTGCATTTGAGGGTTAAATCCGTTATTTTGCATATTAGGGTTAAACTGGTTCGGTATATTAGGATTAAACTGACCATTCTGCATCTGAGGGTTGAACTGGTTCATATTAGGCATTTGCTGGTTAAACTGTTGCTGATTAAATTGACCACCCATATTAGGCATTTGTGTATTGCCCTGTGCCTGCTGTGTGTTAGGTGGTGTTGGAATATTGTTAGTTGTTTGTTCAGTAGCTGTATTTTCAGTCTGAACAGGGTCTGTACAATGGCAAACCTCGCCGTCAGCTAAGGCTCTACCACAATTTCTACAAAAAGTTCCCATAAGTATCTCTCCTTTATTTTGAATTTTTATAGTTTACTCAACAATTCAGTTTTCTTTTGATTAAATTCTTCTTCGCTGAGAATACCATTTTCCTTTAATGTAGCCAATTTCTGTATTTGGTCTAATACATCAGGCTGTTGCTGTATAATAGTAGGTTGGCTTGCAGCCTGTTTTTGTTCTTTTCTGCATTGATGATAGATAGCAACTACTCTTTCAGCCTCTGGCTTAATAAGTGTATTTATTTTGTGCATACCACCGGCAAAGTGAATAACAAGGTCACAAGTGTTAGTAAGAGAAGTAATGGCAGTGTCTAAAAGCATACCAGTTAAGTCACTTGATTTAGAATTTTGGTCTGTGTTCATAGCTGTTATGTCTTCGTAGTAAAGCTGTTTTACATTAGCTGTAGCACCAAATAATTCTCTGTCCATTATGATGACCTGTTTTGTAGTACAAACTATGTAATCATTGGCAGTAAGGGAGTCTAAACCCCATGCAAAATACAACATAAGCTCGTCATCATATACCATATATTTTTTGATTTGGCTGTAGATATTTTCCCCAATTTTTTCTCTGATTAAGTCATTAACTTCTTGGTCAGTAATTTCAAAATCCTGCTTTTCGATACATTGGAAGTAGTTGTTTAATGTTATAAAATCTTCTTCTCTGTTGTCTACAACATCAATTCTGGCTAAATCCACTTGGTCACATTTGAAAATATAGAAGTTGTTGCACTTTTCAAGATAAAACATATTTATGTTTGCACAAGGCACATATCCTGTAGCGAAGTAGTTTGGATTTTCGTCAAGACAAATTTTAAAGTAGAAATTTTGGTCAGTTACTAAAAATTCCTGTTTTCTGTTATCTATTAAGTGAAATAAATTCTGTTCTGCCTGACAATTTGGAAATAGGCTTATAAAATACTTCAACTTTTTATTGTCAAGGTAAGGATACATTGAAATATATGACTTTTGAACACTACTGGCAGGTAACAAAATCTTGTCATAAAATTCTTTTGTAAAGGACATAATTTTGTCTACACCTATGCCACCGTAAAAACCGCCCTTGCTGTCATCGCCATATTGAAGAATATTGTTTGCAATTTCCTGAGCCTTAGAATTTGCATAAGCTCTGTACTGTGCGTCTAAGGCTGCTGCTTCTGCTTTTCTTTGAGCATTCATAGCAGCTTTGTTTGCCATATCTTCTTTTATTTTTCCTATACCATTTCCGATGCTATCTAAAAATCCCATACTATCACTCCTTTATTTTGTTTTCTTTCTTGTAATCTCTCAATATTCTTTGAATAGTCTTTTCAGAATATCCATATTCTTTGGCTAAAGCCTTGGTGTTACTGCCGTTATATCGGCGTATAATAAGTTGTCTGACACTTTTGGTATCCAATAGCCTTTGAGGAAAATTAACTTGACTGCCTCTAAACATTCGATATACTGTGAGGGTAGCCTCAAGACCTATTTGGTCATTTAATTCTTTATATATCTTTTGAAAAAGTTGTGTATTATACTCACAAATAGATACCACCTCACTTTCAGATTAGTTTAGCATAGTGTTTGGTGTAAAACAAACGACATTTTTCCCGTAAATGAGCCTGCTATTTACACAAACCCTAAATAAATATTGCTTTTTTGTGGTTTTTACAATTACAATTTTAGTAAAATAAATAGACAGTTATTGTCTGTTTATAAAGTTTGTAGAATTTTGGGAAAAAATTTTTATGAAAATAAAAAAATCCCCATTAAGGGGATAAAAAATGACTATTCAAAAGAATAGCCAAAAAACGAATATAAAGATATAAATTAAAAAGGAAGCCGGACGCATCCAACTCCCTTAGGTTTAGTCCGAAGACATCGCCGCAATTCTATGCTTTAGTATATCATAGAATAAAGAAGAAGTCAAGAACTTTATAAATACTCTTTTAAAGTTCTTAATTTACTTCTTGTATTAGTATATACAATTTGATTGTAAATATTCGCAGGAACTAATTTTCTAAATTTTTCACAGGCATCTTCAAATTGGTTAATAAATGATAGGATGTCTTTTTTGTTGCATTTTAAAGTTTTCATTATAAATGCAATTAAAATTATATAATCAAGTATAGAGTTAAAATCTATACTATTAATATTAGTTTCGGCAGTAATATAACGATTAATACAAAGATTAATGTTGTTTTTCCTAAATCTGGTATCAAAAATGATATTGTTATGGGCAATTGAATTTCTCAAATCTTTTATAGTGTAAACTATTATTTCAGTAAGTCTACCATCGCTGTCAAAGTTTCTTTTGAAGCCTATTAATTTGGAGATAGACAACCTAGTGTCTTTATTTAAGCAGGATAAAAAATCTCCAAAGGTACCTAGAGTTAACATTTCAAAAATAGCCCAAATAGGTATAGATTTATCATTTTCATAATAATGATGAACAATATTATTTTTCCGTAGTTATATGAAAGAATATTATATATACTATTTCTTAATTTTAGTCTTTTATTTAATGCTTTTTTTAAGTTATTTTGACTATGGTCTTTATAATCATTCAAAAGCTTGACATATATATCATTGAAACTATTACTAGAAGTTTTAGATAATATAGTTTCTAATGTATAATTTTTTAAAGCTGTTTCCAAAAACATAACCTGAGGATATAAAATGGTTTTTAATTTCATATCAAAATCGTAGACAGCTTGTATTTCATTAAATTTTGTATAGGTAATTCTCCTACTAGGATTATAAAAATATCTGTAGCCTTTATAACCATGAAAATACCCGATATATCTTAATTTTCTCTTTTGAACACTACCGTTAATATCTATACATTTTTCATTTCGCATATATGCCATAAGTGCATTTATACTTTTAGGTTTATTTTCCAACACAATGCCCCCTAGAATAAGATTTATTTACATTTTATCATATATGTGTATAATAATGCAATATCAAACAAAAGGCAGCCCCAACGGGACTGCCCTTTTGTATATATACTATAATACTTTTAAAAATTATAATACTGGAATTAAGTCGTAGAACTTTTCTACATCTTCGTCGTTTAATACAGCCTGAATAATATCGTGACCTAATGGTAATAAATCAGGAGTATCGAACTGCTTTAACTGTTCCTTGAAGAAATCAGTAAGCATCTTAGCACCTTCGTCATAAGCTGCCTGACCAACTCTAGGCTGCTTATCTACCTGTAAAAGACCAGTAGGGATTACTTCGCCGTCCATCTTAATAGACTTTGGAGAGTAACCAAGAATAGAACAACGAGAAGGTACAAGTGATTCCTTCTTGTACTTTAAGCCACCTCTACGAGAAAGGTATTCTCTAGTAGCCCATTCACCAGCGAAACCAACCTTGTAGCAACCAATGTACTGGTTAGGAATAAGGATATATCTAGTTTCTGGTGTATTTAAAATCTGTTCAAGAAGAAGGTTAGCCTGGTCAACCTTTTTACCAGTAGCGAAAGGCCAGTAAGAACCTACACCTTCACTCTTCATAGCCATAGCAGAGCTACTGTTATCAATAATAGATGGGTTAGCGTAACCTCTTGGTGCAACTAATCTCCAAATCCAAGCAAGTGCTGGTGGAAGAATGTGGAACATACCAATGATACCATAGTTAGGCTTGTCGCTAGTTGTAGGAGGAGTACGGATACCGAAGCTTCGGATATCAATTTCTCCAACGCCGTTGACAATGTTCTTCTTAACCTTACGAGGCATAATAACTCTAGGGTTAGGACAAGGCTTGCCAGGAGCATCTTCAATATGGTCCCAAATAAGACAAGTTGAACCAGGAACAGCATCTTCATTAAGGAAAATCATTGGTTCCTTTGGATGGATAGTAGCTTCTTCAACTTCAGGGTCTGTACCATAGTGAACAATGTGGTCAACTCGTAAGAACCAACCGTATTCAGCATCAGCAACAACGAGCTTGCCTGACTTGTTCTGAAGTGATGGATGAGCAAGAGCCATATCATCAGTTACAGGGTGAAGTGTTGAAGTATCAGCAATGTTTACCTTGATTTCTTCGCCTGATACAATATCAGTTGCAAGTAATAATCTACCGTCTTCCTGTCTGTGGAAAGGTTCAGTCATTTCTGACTTACCACCACCAGAAGCACCTTCGTGCATGATTGTAAGTTCAAGTTCGTATGGAGTTACAATCTTAACAGTTGAAGCGTGGAGAGTTACCCAACCTTCCTGTTCACCGATGTGAAGAAGGATACTGTAAACACCCTTTTTAGCTGATGGACCTGGGTAAAGGTTGTAGCTAAATACTTCCTGCATATCGTAAAGTCTGTTATGAACAACTACCTGCTTACCTTCATAGTATAAATGTCTGAAAGGTGGAGCAACATAGATGATAGCCTTTGGCTTGAAGAAGTTAGGAACTTTGTCGCAAGGAATAAAGCCCTGTAATTCAGCAATCATAGCTGCAAAGAAAGCTGCGTTCTTTGGAACGATTGCAAGAGAAGCATAACCAAGCTTCATATCTTCGTTACCAGAATAGAAAGGAACAAGTACAAGACCGTCTCTTTCCTTGAGCCATTTGAAAGTTTCCTGTCTAATAGGCTCAAAAGGCTTGCCAAATCTCTCCATATGTGTTGGCTTGTCTGTTGGAAGGTCATCAGCGATAACCATTGAATTAGGGTCTCTTCTACGCATTGAAGTATCGTCGAAGTTTACTGAAAGACCGTTCTTACACTTAGTAATGTAGGCTTCTCTAATAGTTTTACCGTTAACATCAAAGTTAACATCATAAGTCATATTATCCTTGCCACCGAGAGCTAAATCAAAAAGATGTTCTTTTGTGTCAGGAATAATAATTTCCGCACCACCTTCGATAATCTCCTTCACATGAGGTGGAAGAACCATTTTTTTGATAATCTCTTTGTAATCTTTACTCATTTGAAAATGTCCTCCTTAATAAAAAATCACTATCGTGTTTTATATACAATACTATATAGTTAAGAAGCTATAATGGTTATATGATACCACTAATTATTTAAAAATGCAATATCCTAACCCCCAAAATTCACTTTTTATTAATTATTACTATTTATATTCTATCTAAAAATGGAAAAACTGTTATTTTTATATCATTAAAAATAACCTATTGTCAGAA
>OGYJ01002417.1_pt1 | contig 12642 bp, 12 predicted proteins | sample 1576531 | NCBI WGS metagenome assembly OGYJ01 (sample SAMEA3541574, study PRJEB24748) | human gut metagenome | biome: human gut; feature: human-associated habitat; material: faeces | place: China | collected 2012 | reverse complement strand
CCTGTGGTCCTCAGTCCGCAAGCCAGCCCTCCCAAATCAAAATCAGGAAGTTACTGCACCATCGCTTTCTATCAGGCGGTTTCTTGCTGGTTATGTACAATCGCAGAGACCGTCGGGTTATCCCCAGCCGCAACTCCAGGGGCACCTTTCATCCCCGTGGGAAAAGATGCCATGACTCCTTGGATCTTTTTCTCATCACAACCACTATTCTACCATAAATCCCATTATGTTACAAGATTTTGCGGCAGGTTTGTGGTTCAGACGCCTCCAAAAAAGGGTCCGTAAAATCAGTTTTTTCCATATTGTATCCAAGATTCTCCGACATCGTCTTTCCACCTGCAAAAAATCAGTCTCTTCCCTCCTCGCTGTAAAGGACACCTGTCTATTTTTGACCTATGCTGGGGAGATTTTACTACTCCCCCTTCCTACTATATTGGACACCTATTTGAGATTTTTAACCACCCCCGGGGGCATAGAGGGAAAAACGCCCTTTCTCCACCCTGTATAGGAATTGTAGCCCTCTCTCCTCCGCCGGGAGCTTGGTAACGATCACAGGCGGTCCCTATTCCATCGGGCAAGGAAACAGGCAATCAAGACGCCACCGCCCCAGAGCCCCACAAGAATTCACATAAGTCATCTTATAAATCCTAATAATTGGACATATTATCTGCTATCGTGTTGTCAGGCCCAAGGTTTCATGGCAGCCCAGCGATCCTGTTTCATAAAGCAAGGAAGGCCGGCAGTGGCGTTCCACACGATCGTAAGGCGAAGGACCAGGTGTATTCCAACGTCAGACCAGGCCCTCTGCCCAGTAGGAATTTTCAGGGGAAAAGCTGTATCAAAAGCAGATAGCGCACCACCAATGTCCCACCCTATGCAGCAAGAAAAGGTCCTCCCGGCGGTTCAAAAGCATCGAATACACGCAACAAAACGCAGGAGAATGACATCATGTGTAGAACTGATTCATCCTTTTTAGGTCTGTTGGGTCTGGGGGCTTCTGCGAGTATCCATGCAAGACAGTTCAGATGTTTTGCCCTGATCGAATCATCGCCCGTTCCTCATGGGCGTCGTATTCGTGAAGCATGGATAAAGAGCGATCTTTGTGTGCATATTTTTCACTTATATGCAATTAAAAGGCAGCTTGGCGCATTTTTTGCTATTTACATATATATTTTATACCAAATTTTGCGCCACCAGCTATAGTCACTGTTTCATCAACGTCCAGAAAGTTTTATTGCGATTCTCATTTCTCTTATTCTCTCTATCACTTACAATCTTAACACCATAACATGGAAGAAATTTATTCAAACCCATCTGACCCGGCTCTCTCCCTTGATATCTTTCAATATAGCCAAAACTCATAATTTTTTCTGTCATTTCCTCTGAATCCATCGGTTGATTCAGGTGTGCATAGAGCCAATCCTCCAAATCCTTGAACCGATACGCTTTGATGGGTTGGTGTAGGTTAAACATCGCATACTTCATAAATGACTCAGGATAATTCGTTGAGCTCATAATGTCATCAAGCATTTCGATATCGTGCTCTACCTGTTGAAGCCCCAGCGGATTGATATGGTATCCTGTGACTACATTGTGTTCCAAAATTTTGCTCTTATCGATTTTCTTTTGAATCGCCTCCGGATTGTCACTATGCAGGTATTTATCAAATTCTTCTTTCCCCGCCATGTACGCCTGCGCTGGCAAATACTTGTTCAATAGCATGCTGCGAAACTTTTTCAACCCACTGTTTGTGCCCCAGTACCAGTCAAGACTATAATCCCTGAAATAAACAGTACAGGTGTCATCTGCATCCAGGGAGCGCTTGCGTCCGAGCGACTGAGCTATTTCCAGAGGATTCCATTGGTCGATAAAAATATGCTTCACGCCCCGATCTTTCAATCCGATTCCCACACCCATAGCCTTTGTCGTGAACAGAATATCCTTTAGCTGCCGGCCATCCTTCACGCAGACCGACAAATCGCTGTACTTTTTCCGATATCTTTCGTTGAAAGGGGAACAATAATAGGCGGCTGTGTCGCCAAATATTGTTTCCATTTCAGCCAGATCATCACCAAGCTCCACGAACACGATCGCTTTTTCGCCCACTGGAAGGCGTTTCAGAATTGTCACCAGATTGTGTCGGGCATAGAAATAGGCGGCTTTGACGTACTCATAGTGCTGCGGCAGCCTATAGATCCGTTCAGGCTGCGTTGGACCGCCTTTTTCTTCCAGAAGTTTCCAAGTGCCCCGCCCTGTCGCACTCATATAAATCACGGTATGATCTTTCTCTGCCTGTAGGAGGGCATCAAATGAATAGTGTGTATTGATGTTGAAGGCTGAGAACTCGGACCAGTAGTGGCATTCATCCGCAATGATAATTCGATGTCTGTCCAATAGCTTCTGAAGGCTTCTATGATCGGATGCGTCTCCTTTACAGAGCTGCTCAAGTTTCTGGTAGGTTATAACGGTTAAGACCTCTTCATACAGATCCCATTCCTCTTCCGAAGCATCGCCGAATACTGTCAAGTATTCTTCCCTGCGTCGGTTTTCCAGATCTTCATGCAAAAGCGTCAATGGGCAAAGCATAAGGATCCGGTTGTCACAATTTCCCTCCAAAAATTGATCAACCGCCCATCCAGCCATCTTCCGGATAACGAATTCGCTCTTGCCTCGTCCGGTCCCCATATCCAAAAGGACTCTTCCATTTCCCCAATGCTGGAACGCATCACCGATCAGCTCCGAGGCATACGCCCACCGTTCCTCCGCCGCCGGGACGTCCTCTCCTGTCTGTTCCAATAGCACAATTGCTTCTGGGGGCACCACCTCCACCTCTGGCACACCCTGTACGGTTTCATTTCCCGCCTTTTCCTGTGCTGTCAAGGCTCCTACCACATCCGGCATGTTCCCCTCTACAGTGTCTGGGAGATCGTCCGGTGGGCCATTCGGCACATCAGCTCGCACAATGTCCTGTGGAGCGTCCGTCAAGTCCTCCCATACCGTGTCCTGTGGGGTTTCTGGCTTCCTCTCCGGTTCCATGGTGTAGAGATCGCCCCCGGCGGCTTGCTCTGTGGCATGGCTGGCCGCCCTCTGTGCCTCCTGCTCCCCCCGCTTCTCCTCTGGGGTCATCCTATTCCAGCGCAGAAACCTGCCCATCTCCTCTAGGAACTCCTGCATGGTCATGGTCTTTGGGTCCTTGGAGGGAAGAAATTCCGGCTCGTCCCCCTGGGGCTCCATCAGATGATCAAAGACACCTCCAGGCGTCATTGGTTTCTCTATAGCTGTCTTCATTGCGTCTAGTCCTCCTATAATAATAAGGCGCACAGCCCAGCCATCTTGCCAGACCATGCGCCGGTTGGTATGCGCCTGCCCATAAAAAAACTCTGTTCAAACGCCTTGTTCTGTGATATTATAGGAATGAGAATGAACATCACACATCATTCCCGTCCCTATAGCCGCTTTACCCGGTCGCAACAGGTAAGGCGGTTTTTTGTTTGCCTCGGATCATGTTTCTGGCACCCCATTGTCCTTGTGCCCTTCAAGCCCAACGCGCATCTCCGGGGTCAGCGTTCTGGTAAACTCCAAGTATGCCTGGACCCCCAGTACTACTGCGTATTGCTCTGCCTGGGCCATCAGCTCTGCCGACAGCCCTGCGATCCTGTTCTTGTCTGTCACATCGACCGGCAGGTCATCCAGTGCTTTCTCTAGCGCATCTGCGGCCTTCACCAGCGACTCACACAGCTCCCGTGTCTGCCGTGGGATGATCAAATATCCTTCTTCGCCCAACGACACACCCAAAATATCCACGCTACAGGTCTTGTTGTCCATCGTAAATGTCCTCCTTATCCTTTACATTCCACGCCATCGTGCCGCCCGGGGGTTCACAAACTCCGGCTTGAAGGTCACAGTGGAGAAATTGGCATCCATATAATTTCCAAACTCTTCCGTTGCCGCCTCTTCATCGTAATCGGCCAGTGCATCCACCGTTTCCAGTGCCTGCAGCAGACGAATGCGCCCCCTATCCCGGTCATGCCCCATCTGCACAAGCTCGCTGTCGGTCAGTTCATTGCAAAGCCGATACGCAGCAGCGATATAGCTCCTCAGCACAGGCTTTGATTGGAGCGTTACCTCATAGTAGACCGTCTCATCGAGTTCCTCCTGATCAAAATCCCCGATGCCGCAGCAGATTTCCAATTCGGGGTTGCCCTCTACGTCCAATGTAGGCGTAATGGCCACACCCGTACCATCGCAGAACCGCATCGTGATGCCTTTGCCGATTGTGGAGTCCCTTTTATCCGGACAGATGCATCCATCCGCCGGGGTCGTTTTTCCGGACAGCACTGCATTCAGAATAAGTGCTGCTTCCTGCTCTTCTTCAAGTGCTCCGGCATGGACCTCGGCGCCCTCTAAGTAGATATCCACCATAGTTTTATTTCTCCTGCCTGATCCATCAAAAAATCCACTCGTCGTCCAGATCGTCCGTCAAGCAGTCCTCTTCCATAGCGACGCATCCTTCCAACCCATAATCCTCATCGGTTTCAGCGCAGTCGTCTGCTTCCAGCTCCCCTTCCAATGCGCTTCTCATTACACGGCAGCCCAGCTCAAACCCCTTCATAAAGCAAAATTCCATTCCCCTGTGTGCTGCCTGTACAGATAGATGGCAGATATCCGACAGGACGCTCTGCGGCATATGTGCTACCTGTGCATAGTTTACCAGATAGCTCTCAAATGCGTTTGCGGCTTCCCTGAGTTCCGCCGACTCTCTGAGGTTCACCAGATCACTCAGGCCCACATAGATGTTCTCCTCATCGTCAAACAGGTTCTCTTTTACGTTATTTTTAATCATTTTATAGCTCCTTTTCATTAAATATCGTTTTCGAATGCATGCTTATTTCCGGTGCGATGCTCGCCTTAGTCATAATTAGAGACCCACTGGTACACCTCCCCGACAGTCTCCTCTGTCACACATCCGATCAGCAGCTCCGGCTCTCCCTCCTTATTCAAGAAAGGCTTGATCCGCAGCGTTGTGCCGTCGTCCAGATTGATCAGCACCCCCTTGCACATGGGCGCATGGTAAAAACAGGGCCAGATGCACATCTCCGTGTCGGTCGTTTTTCCAGCCAGCATGATGTTGAGCACCGTCTCTGCGGACTGCTCCTCTTCACGGCTCTCGGGCAGAAAATTTCCATCATTAAAGTATAGTTCCAGCATATAGTCCCTCCTATTTATGCACAATTGTTTCCGTTCTTCAGAGCCAGGTCCAAAGCATCGTCTGCAGGGCTGATAGACTCCAGCAGCCCCTGGACCTCACTCTTCAACCGCCGGAGTTCGCCGCACAGCTGCTCCCACTTCGTCAGCTTCCTGCTTGCGACCCCCTCTCGGAGCCCACGCCGCACAGCTTCTGCCAACGCCTCCTCCAGTCTGGTGTGGTAGGTACAGACATCGTACTCCAGCTTGCCGTCACCTTTCACATGAGCTTTTTTCAGCACATAGCACACACTGCTTGCGTCCAGATAGTAGTTGTCAAAAATCTTTAGCATAGAATGCCTCCATTATTTTTTACCATTGTTTTTTCAGGCGATACACGGCCCAGGCTCTACGAGCTATCCATCCTGTGCTCCCTCCTTGATTTGTTGTATTTTAAGACGGACCAGCCAACTGCCCCCCAGTGACCCGGGAATCAGTCCAACCAATCACCTATCAGGGCTATGGGATTTTAGCTGCAGCAGCACATCCCGTGTAGTCCTTGCGGAGGCAACACCTCGCTACCTCGTCCTCGGGTACAGATTCAGCCCTCTCCCCATGATGGCATCTCCTTTCTTAAAAAGTTGGTCCGAAATGGACTCTTGCGAGATTCTCATATCGGTCATCCACGCAGCGTAAGTATACTCCCAACCAGTACCTATGTCAAGAACTTTTTCAAAAATAACTATCCAAATTGAGAATTTGTTAGTATCTTCAATTCTCGTTATTGGTTTTTATTCATTTTCTCTTTCTGTAAATATTGACATTTTAGAATTTCATAGTATTATATATACATCTATTAGAAAGGAGTGTTTCGAAATGCGCGTCGGTCAGAACATCAAGACGATTGCAGAAGCCAAGAGGATTTCCATCAAAGAACTCAGCCGCATGGTCGGCATCCCCTATACCACCTTGTATAATATGGTGAATCGCAACACCGATCGGTTCGACCTCGGTCTGCTAGAGGACATTGCACACTCTCTTGACGTACCCATTGGAGCACTACTGGAATCGGGAGAGCTATCCTTAACCGAGATTTTGGGCAGCCATTATTCTCCATCCAGCAACGGAGCCCTCTCCAAGCACCGCCCACCCGAACATGAATCCGAAGATTCACAAGATACCGGCAATCATCTTCCTAACAACACTGAAACGGACAATTCTATTCCGTTTGATATAGGTGACAAAAGATACGATACTTTGTGCAATTTCGACCGGCTAAACGCTCTCGGGAAAGAAGTCACCATAAAACTTCTGCTTACCATAAGGGCCCATCAGTTTGATGGGGATCTGCGGCGTCAATTCATCTTCCTGCTGAAGCATTCCAATAATAAGGCCGTCTATCAGTTGAATCAGGCTCTTGCGAATCTTGTCTTTATAGACAGCTTCAACGATCAATACGCCACCCCCAGTTCCATCGAACTCCTCAAACTTTTAGACCAAGAAATCGACTGATCTTACACCTCCGTTACTCTCTCCGCAGAGCAATGGGGGTATTTTTATGCCCATCTATCAAAAAAGCAGCCCCACCACCCGGCGGAACTGCTCCTATGCACACGATCTTCTATTCTTTTACAGGTTCATCAAGGGGCTGGTCTGGGTACCCCGGTCCACGATGTCCTTATCCTTGATGCCCAACAGATACCGCTGGGTGATCATGATATTGACGTGCCCCATCAGGCGAGAGACACTGTACAGGTCCAGTCCATTCTTCAGCTGCATCTGTGCAAAGGTATGGCGGCAGGTGTGGGGGCTGACCCGTACCGAGGAGGAGACCCCCACTTCCTCTGCAGCGTGCTTCAGCATCCGAGCAACTGCTTCATCCGTGAGGGGCTTGCCTGTTTTGCTGAGGAAAAGGTTTCTGTGGCAGGTGGGGCATTCTTTCCGGTAACCATCCCGGAGCGCACAGTATTTGATGAGCTGCTTGGACAGTGCCGGAGATTTAGGCACCACACGCTCCTTGCCGCCCTTGCCGTGCTTCACCAGAATGTAATCCGGTTTGATGTCCTCGGGCTCCATCTGGATCATCTCGTTACAGCGCATCCCTGTGTCAAACAGCAGCATGATGATGGTCTTGTTCCGCACCTCCAGAAAGTCCTTGCCGTCGTAGAACTGGATCATCCGCTTCATTTCTGCTGCGGTAAAAGTATCAATGATGGTCCGGGGCTGCCGCAGTGGCTTTACCTTTTTGGCCGGGTTATCTCGCTCTTCCAAATAGCCCTCCTCCACCAGATAATTGAACCAGGTACGCCAGACCTTCAGCAGATCGTTGATGTACCGGGGCGTATTGCCTGCATCCTGCTTTTCCTTCATCAGGTCCCGAAGGTGCCGTGGGCGCACATCCTCCAATTCTGTGATCTGCTTCCGTTCCAGAAATTCCAGCAAGAACCGGGTAGATGCCCGATAATTCCGCAGAGACCCCTTTGCCAGGTGGCGGCATTCACAGTCATACAAAAATTCGTCCCGAAGCTCCTTCAAACACATAAAAAAACACCCTTCCTTTTGCGGCGGACCACAAAAAGAAGGGCGAAAAATTCCTAGATATGGTTGTCGTACCAAGTCAAGCTTGTTCGTAGTTGAGCAAGACAAACTCCGGCAGACAAATCAGGCGATTTTTAACGGAAGAACGTCATTAGCAGTTCTCAGCGAAGTACTTAATGGTACGAACCATCTGAGAGGTGTAGGAGTTCTCGTTGTCGTACCAAGACACGACCTGAACCTGATAGGTGTCGTCGTCGATCTTAGCGACCATGGTCTGGGTAGCGTCGAACAGAGAGCCGTAACGCATGCCGATAACGTCGGAAGAAACGATCTGATCCTCGTTGTAGCCGAAGGACTCAGAAGCAGCAGCCTTCATGGCAGCGTTGATAGCTTCCTTGGTGACGTCCTTGCCCTTGACGACAGCAACCAGAATGGTGGTGGAGCCGGTGGGAACAGGCACACGCTGAGCAGAGCCGATCAGCTTGCCGTTCAGCTCGGGGATGACCAGACCGATGGCCTTAGCAGCACCGGTGGTGTTGGGGACGATGTTCTGTGCGCCAGCACGAGCACGGCGCAGATCGCCCTTGCGCTGAGGACCATCCAGGATCATCTGGTCGCCGGTGTAAGCATGAACAGTGGTCATGATGCCGGAAACGATGGGGTAGGTCTTGTTCAGGGTGTCGGCCATGGGAGCCAGGCAGTTGGTGGTGCAGGAAGCAGCGGAGATGACCTGATCCTCAGCGGTCAGGGTCTTCTCGTTGACGGAGTAGACGATGGTCTTCAGATCGTTGCCTGCGGGAGCAGAGATAACGACCTTCTTTGCGCCAGCCTGGATGTGAGCCATGCTCTTCTCCTTGCTGGTGTAGAAGCCGGTGCACTCCAGAACGACGTCAACGTTCAGCTCGCCCCAAGGAGCATCCTTTGCATCCTTAACAGCGTAGATCTTGATCTCCTTGCCGTCAACAATGATGGAATCCTCGGTGGACTCGACAGTGTGCTTGCCCTCGCCGATCTTGCCGCAGAAAGAACCCTGAGCAGTATCGTACTTCAGCAGGTGAGCCAGCATCTTGGGGCTGGTCAGGTCGTTGATTGCGACGACCTCGTAACCCTCAGCATCAAACATCTGACGGAAAGCCAGACGGCCAATACGACCGAAACCATTGATAGCAACTCTAACAGCCATTGTAATAGTACCTCCTAATTATTTTACCCATAATCGGATAAATCACGGTATCTTTATTGTAGACCAAAACTGGCAAACTTTCAAGTGTCTGCTAAAAAATTAACAACACAATTTCATCTTTTTTTACTTTTGTATGATTTTATGCACCCTGTCACAAAGCTTTTGTTCAATTACACCAAGGGTGTGCAGCCGCTTTTGTCAGTTATTTCCAGCTTTTCCCTGCCCAATACAGGCAAGCCCCATACCGCCGATGCAGCACAGCGCAAGGCCGGAAAGCAGCTCCGGCAGCACCGCCGCCATGCCGCCGCCAAAGCCTGCTGCCAATAGCAAGAGCACCCGGGGCAGCTCCCAGCACAGGCACAGGCAGAAGGCTGCAAGCGCCGCTGCGTGCAGGGCACGGCCATTTTCCGGCCGGGGCAGATACAGCGTGCGCGCCAGCGCCGCCAGAAGCAGCAACGCCGCCATCTCCTGCCAGACCGCTGCCGTGGGCTGTACCCGGTGCCAGCTGGAACTGTTTTCCATAAAGCGCATCAGCACATTCCAGTAGAACAACGCACTGCCTGCAATGGCCACCGGCAGACCACCGGCGGGCGTTTTCCAGCCGTCTCCGCGCAGCCAGCTGCGCCCAAGGTTGCTCAGCCACACGGCACAGGCCACCTCCAGCAGAATGCGCACAAAGGTGCTTACCGTACCGGCGGCCAGCACAAACTGTGCTGCACCGGCAGCCAGCATACACACTGCCCCGGCAAAGGCCAGCACGCCTGCCGCCGGGTGGCGGCTGCGCAGCGGCTCCGGGGGCAGCGGGCGGCTGCGCCCGGCCAGCACTGCGGCCAGCACCACAGCGCCCAAGGCGAGATACCGCCACCACACCGCACCTGCGGTACACAGACCGGTGGCCGCGTCGGTGGCAAAGGCAAGGTCTGCGCCGCGGCCAAGGCCAAGCAGCACGCAGAGTAGGACAACAACGAACTCTAACGGTTTCATTAACGCTCCTCGATGGGCTTATATTTCTGGCGCACGCCCAGATACTTGTAGGCCGGGCGGATGATACGGTTGGCAAAGATCACCTCTTCCACCCGGTGTGCGCACCAGCCCGGCACACGGGCGATGGCGAACAGCGGGGTGTACAGATCCTCCGAGATGCCCAGCATATTGTAGATCAGGCCGCTGAACAGGTCCACGTTGGCGCACACCGGCTTGGAGCTGCCCTTTTCCTCAGCAAAGATGCCGGGTGCCAGCCGCTCGATGCTGCACAGCATATTGTACTCTTCCTCAAAGCCCTTTTCGTAGGCCAGATGCTTTGCGCGCTGCTTCAGGATGACCTCACGGGGATCGCTGATGGTGTAAACCGCATGACCCATGCCGTAGATCAGGCCGGAGCCGTCGCCCGCCTGCTTGCGTAGGATGCGGCGCAGATACTCGCGCACCTCATCGTCATCGTCCGGGTTCTCGACGTGCTTGAGGATATCCTGCAGCTGACGGTTGACCATCAGGTTCGCACCGCCGTGCTTGGGGCCTTTCAGGGCACCGATGGCCGCAGAGATGGCCGAGTAGGTGTCCGTACCGGAGGAGGACAGCACGCGGGTGGTAAAGGTGGAGCAGTTGCCGCCGCCATGGTCTGCGTGGACCAGCAGGCACATATCCAGCAGCTTTGCCTCCTCGTGGGTGAACTTCTGATCCGGGCGGTAGGTGCTGAGGATGTGCTCTGCCGTGCTCTGGCCGGGCTTGGGCAGGTGGAAGAACATGCTCTGTTTATCGTAGTAGCGGCGCTTCATCTGGTAAGCGTTCACCATCATGGTGGGCATGCTGGCGATAAGGTTGATGCTCTGGTTCAGGATGTTCTCAAGGCTCAGATCCTCGGCGCGGTCGTCGTAGGAGTACAGGCCCAGCACGCAGCGCTGCAACTTGTTCATAATATTGGGCGAGGGGGCGTTCATGGTGTCCATAAAACCGTCCGGCAGGGCGCGGGACTCTGCCAGGATCTCGCAGAAATCGTCCAGCTGCTCCCGGGTGGGCAGGCTGCCGAACAAAAGCAGCCAGATCACTTCCTCAAACACGAAGCGGTCGTTGCGGTAAGCCTCGTCCACGATCTCGTTGATGTTGACGCCCCGGTAGATCAGCTTGCCGGGGGTGGGGATCACATGACCCTCCTGATCCTTTTTGTAGCCCACAACGTCACAGACGTTGGTCAGGCCGGCCAGCACGCCGGTGCCATCCGGGTTGCGCAGGCCGCGCTTGACCCCCAGCCGCTCGCTGGTCTCCGGGTCGATGTAGTTGTTTGCGATGTACTCCTCGCACAGGGTACGCATGGTCGTCGGGTCCAGCGTTGCCACTTCTGCGTGTGCAAAGTTCATAGGAGTGCTCCTTTCCGTCTCTTACTTCTTATACTTTCCGATCCAGTCCATCCTACGCTCTGATGGACATACTTTTATAATATCGCTTTTATGAAGTAAATTCAAGCGCTAAGTGTACACTTCTCACCGCAAAGCGCAAAAATACCGGGGTTTCCCTGCGTATTTCCTGCCGGTTTGCACGCTGCCGGGCGTATGATGTCCCCAAAGCTTGCGTTCCGGGAGGAGGTCTAGTATGAAACGTTCCTTTTTGCTGCTGTGCACCGTTCTGCTGGTGCTGGGCTGCGCGTTGCCGTGTGCTGCCTACCGTCTTGCCTGTATGGCACTTGTTGTGCAGGGCACTGCGCCGTCCGCAGCAGAGGCGGCCTCTGTCACCTCAGAAGAAAGCAGCAGAGTGGCTCCCTCCCCTGCTGACACAGCCGATACCGTTTGCTTTACGGATCAGAGCACCGGGCAAACGATAACGCTGCCGCTGCGGGAATACCTGATTGGGGCAGTTGCCGCCGAGATGCCGGTCAGCTGGCCGGACGAAGCACTGAAGGCGCAGGCAGTGGCAGCGCACAGCTATGCCCTCTACCGCCGGGATCACAGCACCGAGGAAAACGGCGCATGGTTCACCGCAGACCCCGCCCGGCGGCAAGGCTGCCTGACCGATGCAGTATTGCACAGTTACTGGGGCACCGGCTATGCGGCCAACTACGCCCGGCTTTCCGCACTGGTGGATGCAGTACAGACGCAGGTGCTATATTACGAGGATGCCCCCGCCGGGACAAGCTACTTTGCCATGTCCAACGGCCGCACCGAAGCCAGCGAGAAGGTGTGGGGCACCGCCCTGCCCTATCTTGTGCCGGTGGACAGCAGCACCGACACCGCCGCCGACAACTACGAATACACCCTGAACCTTTCTGCCGCCCAATTACAGCAGCTGCTAGCTGAGCGTCTGGGCATTGCCGCCGACCTTTCGCAGCAGGCGCAGTGGTTTGGCACGCCGGTGCTCACTCCCTCCGGCTATGTGGACAGCCTGCCGGTCTGCGGGCAGACGGTGCAGGGTACCGCCCTGCGCAAAGCGCTGGGGCTGCGCAGCGCCTGCTTTACGGTGGTCTGCCAGAGCGGCACCTTCTCCTTTACCACAAAGGGCTACGGCCACGGCGTAGGCATGAGCCAGTGGGGTGCAAAGACACTGGCAGAGCAAGGCGCAGACTACCGCGCCATTCTGGCGCACTACTATCCCGGCACAGAACTGCGGGGGTAATAGCCGCGGAAAAATCATTTTAAATTTTGTGGTTCAGAACCGCCTGCGGGCGGTTCTGAACCACTTTTTCACGGAAAGGGGTCGTAACGAAAAGCGGCTGTTATCGTGATACAAACAGGGCTGCTGCACAAAGC
>OGYJ01002410.1_pt1 | contig 12679 bp, 10 predicted proteins | sample 1576531 | NCBI WGS metagenome assembly OGYJ01 (sample SAMEA3541574, study PRJEB24748) | human gut metagenome | biome: human gut; feature: human-associated habitat; material: faeces | place: China | collected 2012 | reverse complement strand
ATTTAGGGACGCAAACACATACAAATCCTTATAAAACGGATTTAGACTTAATTCTTCGCTCCTTTTTAGCAAAATTTTATTCAAATGATAATGAAAAACTTGACATTTTGTAGTGTGATGTGATGTACTAGAAATAGAAGGAAGGTGCTTCTATGAATGAATCAGTTGAATGTTTAGGGGGAGAATCGAGTGGTTGTTTTGCAGAATCAATAGAAGATGCGTTGGATGTTGCGGATAGAATGGCAGAAGAAACAACCGAAAGGTATACACATGAAGAAGTGTTTGCAAAATGGAAAGAGAAGTAATGTAAGGAAAGGGGTGCGCTCAATTGTATAAAATTACGCTTTCCAATGGTATGACAGTTAAGGTGGTTCAGCCTGAAGAATACCGCGACTTTATTTCTGAATCGGATGCAGAAATGGACTATCGAGCAGAGGAGGCAGTAAAAGCCGCGCTTCATAGGGCAAAGGTTTGTAAGAAACCAATTGCACGTTATGATATGGATACAAAAAGAGCATATATAGAATATCCAAATGGAGAAAGAAAATATGTTGAATAGAAAGCCATGCTAGTTCAAGTGCTCGTTCCTCGCACCTGACCCACGGGCATGCGCCCTATAGAGAAGAGAAGTCATAACACCAAATTCAAGCAAGCTTGAATGGTGTTAAACTTCTCTTCTCTGCATGGCTTTTTGACTTCGCGAGTACTCCCAGTAGGAATCGAACCTACAACTGCCCCTTAGGAGGGGGCTGTTATATCCATTTAACTATGAGAGCAAAATCCGGCTTATGCAGCATAAGCCGGAGATTTTTATTTTATCCGGTAATTACAGATATTTTTTCAAAACATCGACTTTATCTAATCTCTCCCAAGGAAGGTCTAAGTCGCTGCGGCCGAAGTGGCCATAGGCAGCAGTCTGGGAATAGATTGGATTTCTGAGGTCGAGCATCTGGATGATGCCGGCCGGACGCAAATCAAAGTTCTCGGCAATGATGTCGACTAATTTGCTTTCCGGTAATTTGCCGGTGCCAAATGTGTCAATGCGTACGGAAGTTGGTGAAGCAACACCGATTGCGTAGGACAACTGGATTTCTGCACGGTCACACAGACCGGCAGCTACAATATTTTTGGCAACGTAGCGGGCTGCGTATGCAGCCGAGCGGTCAACTTTTGTCGGGTCCTTTCCGGAGAAAGCGCCACCGCCGTGGCGTGCCCAGCCACCGTAAGTATCGACAATGATTTTACGACCGGTTAAACCGCTGTCGCCGTTTGGTCCGCCGATTACAAAACGACCGGTTGGGTTAATATAGAATTTTGTATCTTTGTCAATTAATTCTGCAGGGAGAACAGCATCTACGACATATTTGCGGATGTCTTTCTGAATCTGTTCCCAGGAAACATCTTCGCTGTGCTGCGATGAAACAACAACAGCATCCAAACGCAGTGGATTTCCATTTTCGTCGTATTCTACCGTGACCTGTGACTTGCCGTCCGGGCGCAGGTAGGAAAGCGTTCCGTCTTTGCGGACTTTGGAAAGCTGGCGGGACAATTTGTGCGCCAGATAAATCGGATATGGCATATAGTCATCGTCGGTTTCGTTTGTTGCGTAACCAAACATCATACCTTGGTCGCCGGCACCTTCCGATTCAATTTCGGAGTCCGTCAGCTTCGCTTCTAATGCTTTGTCGACGCCCATTGCGATGTCGGAAGACTGTTTGTCCAGTGCAATTTTAACCTGGCAGGTTTTTCCGTCAAAGCCCTTTGCGGCATCGTCATAACCAATTTTACAGATTGTATCGCGAACGATTGCTTCAATGTCAACCGTTGCATTGGATGTAATTTCACCCATAACTAAAACTAAATCAGTAGTGACTGCTGTTTCGCAGGCAACACGACTCATCGGGTCCTGTGCGAGCATAGCATCCAAGATGGCATCGGAAATCTGATCACAGATTTTGTCCGGATGTCCCTCGGTTACCGATTCAGAAGTAAAAAGTATCTTACCCATGGTTTCCTCCATTCAAATTCATACGTAAATAACATTCTTATTCTACTATAACAGTAAAATATCGTCAAGTTGGAAAAAATGATAAAAAATGATAAAGTTTTACACATTTTTATTTTTTTATGTTATGATAGAAACAGACGGTAAAATAAAGAATAAAAAGTGATAAAGAGGAGAACTATGGCAATTCACATTTTTGTCATTTGCCTTGTTGTTTTGGGGCTTCAGAATATTATTTCCATAACCATTCATAAGAAGCGTTTTTCCAAACAGGTGGATGAATTACAGAAGCAGCTAGATGAAAAAAAAGAAGAATCTGAACTTGTCATGAGGGAAATGCTAAGCAATATTACACATGATTTAAAAACACCCTTAACGGCGATACGCGGGTATGCCCAGGGAATATTAGATGGAGTGGCGGCAACCCCCGACCGCATGAACAAGTATATCAGTACCATAAGAAATAAAGCAGACGACATGGCAAATCTGGTAAATGAGTTGTCGTTGTTTGCTCAAATTTATAATAAAGAAATTGAATATAAAAAAGGAGGTGTCGAAATTGATGAATACATCAGCCGGTGTATGAGCAATTTGTCGCTTGACTTGGAAACCAGAAAGATTGATTTTTTATATCGAAATGATGTGGAAAAGGGAACGTGCCTTTATATTGATGAGGAAAAGATAAAACGAGTTTTTTATAATGTAATTGGAAATGCATACAAATACATTGATAAAGATTTGGGAATGATATTTCTTCATATTGAGGATGCCGGGAAAATGGTCTGGGTTCGAATTACCGATAATGGTTCGGGAATCGAGAAAGATGAACTGCCGCTGATTTTTGAACGTTTTTACCGAACCGACAGTTCCAGAAATTCAAAAACCGGAGGAACCGGACTTGGTCTTGCGATTGCCCAGAGTTTTACGGAACTGCAGGGCGGTGAGTTTAAAGTGGAGACCGATGCAGATCTGTTCAAAGTAACGATCACAAAGGGGAAAGGGACGAAAATTTCTTTTTCTTTGCCAAAGAAAGTAGACGAAAAGAAAAAAATATGATAGCATAGGATTAGTAGAATGGAGGGCCAGTATGAAGAAAATACTTATTGTTGAAGATGAATTACCAATTGCTGAGTTGGAAAAAGACTATTTGGAGCTTAGTGATTTTGAGGTTACGATTGAGACCGACGGCATTGAGGGCGAAGCAAAAGCAATGAGCGGAGAGTATGATTTGCTGATTCTTGATGTAATGCTTCCGGGACAGGACGGATTCGAAATTTGCCGCAAATACAGAGAAAAGTATTTGGCACCTGTCATTGTTGTTTCGGCAAAAAAGGAAGATATTGATAAAATGATTGTGAAAGATGGTGAGCTGAATGCTGATTTTCCAGAATTGATGAATAAATATGGAGGACTACTTCTTGATGTCGTTTGCCTGGGCATTCATAACAAGCCTAGTGATCCACCGGCATGGTTTAAAAAAGCCCTCATTGACAATACGACATGGGAGGATATACGCATATTATTCAATGCAATCATATATCGCATAGGGTATCACCCTTTTTGTACCTCTATCACGATGCTTCGGAACGTGAGCCCGCTACGAGAGACGGAGATAATAGCCGCTCGGAAGAATCTGCAAAGTTGGAAGGATATAACCAAAGCAGATTCTTAGTTATTGCAAAAGAAGCTCTAGGATTAACGTTTAATCAGACGTTGGATAGTAGCTATGGATTAATAGAGATATTGCTTCAGGAGTACTCATTTGTGATGAGACAGCGTAATAAGACGACTGACGAAGACGGAAATGTTGAAGGACGAGATTATGAGTGGGTAGAACTTCCGTCTTTTGATGACCCTAGTAAGACAGTCAGGATAAAGAAATATAACGATATTGCTGGAAAGGTCAAACGATAAGGTAATTTGCCATTGTGTTTATATATTAGGTTAACTGTTTTTTTATAAATTGGTTTAGAGTATGTTTTCTAGTCCCTTGTATCTGTGAAGATATGGGGGATTATTTTTTAATCTCCTGAAGCTTCTGATTGAGAGATGCATTATCCCGCTGTAGATTCTCAATCAATCTTTTCTGATAAGCGAGCATCCCTTCAATTCTTCCTTCATCCTTGCCCTTCTTGTAAGCAGCATTAATTTCTTCTTCTGTGTAGTTCCTTTTATTCGCTACAGATACGTTCTCATTTTCCTTGGTCATGGCGCTAATGAATAGTAATTTATATATTATAGAAAAAGGCTATCTCTCCCCTTTTATTCCGACCAAGGACCATAATCTATTATCTTGCAAATTGGATTATGTAGCAAAGGGAATTGATAGCCTATATTATACTTTCTGTAGGCTTATCAACTCCCAATTTGCAAGATTAAAAAATGTCCTTGGTCAAGACACTGCAAAGATGCTTATTCTTCTCGAAATAGCCAAATTTTACCTCCTCTTTATATTTTAAGAATAAATGCTATATGGGTATTCAGAATAAAGATGGTGCGTTATATTTCGCTACAGGTATAGATAATTCAGGGCTATATTCCGGGCGTCAAGAAGCGATGGGAATCATAAAGGCAATGGCCGGTGAAATTACCGCTTTTGATGTATTCGGAGGGATTGGCATTAGGGCGGGAATCGCTTTTACTCAAGCAGCCAAAGAAGCATATAACTTCGAAAAGCAGTTCCAGCAAAGCATGAAAGAAGTTGCTACTCTTTCAAGCGGGATAAAAGGCAGTCTTACCGATTTTATGAATAGCGTTATTGATATGACTAGAGAGGTTCCAGTCGGAGCCGTAGAGTCAGCGAAAGCACTATATCAGATTGTATCTGCAGGACATGATGGAGCGGATGCTATGAATATTCTAAAAGTATCTGCTAAGGCTGCTATCGGCGGCGTTACAGAAACGGCTACTTCGGCAGATGCTATCACTACAATTCTTAATGCATATAAAAAAGGAGCTTCTGAAGCAGAATCTGTTTCTGATATGTTATTTACCACAGCCAAGCTTGGTAAAACTACAATGGGAGAACTTGGAAAGAGTATTGCTCAAGCTGCTCCCATTGCCTCGTCCTTCGGTATTGATATTGAAGACGTGCTAGCAGCTGTCGTATCAATAACCAAACAAGGTGTTCCAACAGCCGAAGCGATGACTAAAATACGTGCGGCAATTATGGGAACGGCTAACCATTTAGGTGATGCAGCCTTTTCCGGACGTTCTTTCCAGGAAGCATTACAGCTGATCTATAACGAAGCAAACGGAAGTACTACAAAAATGAAAGAATTATTGGGTACCGACGAAGCTTTACAGGCTGCACTAATGATAACCGGACAAAATGCAGTAGGTGCTGCGTCCGATCTGGAACAAATGAAAAATGCAACAGGTGCCGCAGAAGCTGCTTTTATAGAAATGTCCTCATCAGCCGAGAATCAAATGAAGCTTCTTGGTAATAATATAACAGCTGCCCTTCGCCCGTTAGGAAAAGAAATCTTAAAGGAAATATCCAGTGCAGCGCAATCTATGAATGAAGCCTTTGCTGACGGAAGCGCTCAAGAAGCATTGAAAGAAATAGGAGCATTAATAGTTGTTGTTACGACTGCCCTTGCAGGATACAAAGGCAGTATTCTTGCTGTAAGTACTGCTAAGCAAGTATATGCAACGGTAACAGCAATTGTAAATCGACAGCGTGCTATTGAGGCCGCTGATTTAGTCCTAAAGAAAGGCTTGTACGCTATTGAGGCAACAATGATTGCAAAGAATACATCTTCTCGTATCTTATTGACAAAAGCCCTCAAAGCTCAAACTATTGCACAACTAAAAAATGCTGCTGCAATGTTAACTAATCCTTATGTATTAGCAGCTGCCGCATTTGCAGGGCTTGGGTATGCAATTTACAAATGTGCTACAGCAGAATCTGTCTCCGAAAGAGCTATAAGAAAGCATAATGCTGCTATGGAGACTCAAAAAAAACATTTTGATGAATTGAAAAATAAGGCAGAAAGTCTTGTCAATATTATAAGAGATGAAACATCCAGTCAATTTGATAAATTAAGTGCATACAAACAACTTCAATCTATAATGCCAAATGTTTTAAAAAATCTTGATTTAGAGAAGATTAAAACAATGGAACTCCATGATATTTTAAAACTACTCAACAAAGATAAAAATGAGCAATATGTAATGGGGATTAAGGTTAGAGCTGTTATGAAGCAAGAAGAACTTGATGCAGCTACCGCTGAATGGCAAAAGGCTATCGATGAAGCTGAAAAAAATAGAAAAGATGGTATTGAAGATCCAGGATTAAGTATAAGAATTGGACGATTAGCCAAAAAGAAGAATGAAGCTGCAGAGTCTGCCCGTCTTGCAAAAGAAGAAGTAGAGAAAATAAATGAAATTCAGAAGAAAGCAAAGGAAGAACAAAAGAAAGAAGAAGAAAAAGCTGCCATTCAAAATAAAGCCTTTTGGACAAAACAAAAAGAAGATGCTACTAAAGCATTGGAATCAATCGCTTCAGCACAAAAGAAGCAAATGGATGCCGGAAAGTTCAAAGGGATAGATTCTGCTGTGGTAAAGTCTTATAAAGAAAATGTCAAGAAGCTAAAGGAGGCTGAAAAAGAATTAAAAGTCTATGATTCATCTTCCAAGAAGGATGACCAAGCGAAAAAGCTACGTGAAGAACAGGAGAAATATAAACTCCTGCTAGATAAGCAGAATAGAGAGCAACAGCGTATGAAAGAAGACTCTGCAAACCAACTAGAGCAGCTTGAAATAAATAAGCTTAAAGAGAGCAGTGAAAAGGTTCTAAAACAAAGGGAACTCAATCATAAACTAGAATTACAGGCTATTGGTCGCGAAGCTGAAGACAAAAAGTTAAAAGTGATTGAAGATGCTCGTTCCGCCTTTGATGCTAATCCTGACAATAAAGATAAAATCTTCAATGCATCAGCATATGTCAAGTCAGAGCCAGTAAAGAAACAGTTTGATGCATTTGATAAAGTTGCTAATGAAAAAAAGGAAACTACAGATTTAAAGTACAATCGTGGGGATGATTTAGCTGATTTGCTGAATCAGTATCAAGACTATACGGACCAACGCCTTGCTATTGAACGAAAATTCAACGAAGATATTGCCACCTTGCAGGAACAACGTAAGCAAGCGGTTAAGAATGGAGATACAGAACAGGTTGAACAAATTGATCGGTCTATTGCTCAAGCAACAAAGAACAAGGGAATGGAATTGATGGGCCTGGATTACGATAAGTTGAAAGAGTCTCCGGAGTATGTTCGTGCATTTGAAAATCTGAAAGAAACGTCTTCTGAAACTCTTAATTCTCTGCTTACTCAATTAGAGAATGCAAAGAGTACGGCTGCCAAAGTTCTTTCCCCGGACCAGCTTCGCGAATATACTAGTACTATTCAATCAATTATGGATGAATTGGATTCACGTAACCCGTTTCAATCATTATCTGACAAGAAGAAAGAATTAGCAGAAGCAGAGGAAGAGTTAGCTAATGCGCAAATGGAATTAGAGAATGCCCGTCAGACTGCCGAGGCTGTCAAGGGTGGAGCACAAATAGAGAATGGTGTCAAGTCCTCAAAATTCAACGAAAAGACTGGTAAAATTGATTCCACAAAAGCTTATCTGACCGAGGCACAGGCTTTGGATAAAGTAAAAGAAAAGACTTCGAGATACAATGAGGCGAAAGATAAGGTAGTACAAAAGGATGCAAAGGTAAAGAAAGCAGAAAAAGACGTAAAAGCACAGTTGGATGAATTATCAGACGCATTAACTGATGTTGGAAAATCAATCGGTGGACCGGCCGGAGAGATTATTTCTTTAATTGGTGAAATAGGAACCTTTGCATTGACTGCTATGAGTGGTGTTGAAATGGCAGCAGATACATCGGCTAACGCTATCAGTACAGTTGAGAAGGCATCTGTTATTCTTGCTGTTATTAGTGCCGTTATACAGGTAGCAACAAAGATTTTCAGTATGTTCACTAAGGACGATACGACAGAAAAATACGAGAAAGCGAAAGAAACGTATGAATCCTATATTAATATTCTTGATCGGATAATTGAGAAACAGCTGGAGTTAGCGGAGACCTTGACAGGAGATACCGCAAACGCTGTTTATGAAGCTGCTATTGCCAATATCAAAGAACAAAGCGCAAATGCCCGAGTACTGGGGCAACAATACTTAAATTCTGGTGCTTCTGGAAAGTCACACTCAAAGGGTTATGATGAAGTAGATGATATGTCCGGTGAAGGTTGGAAACAAGCTGCAGAGGCATTAGGCATGTCCGTAAAGGAATTTAAAAAGAAAATGGGTGGTCGTATGACTGGATTATTTGATTTGACCGATGAGCAACTTGCGGAACTTCAGGAACATGCCGGTATCTTCTGGTCTCAACTTGATTCAGACACGCAGAAATTTGCAGATCAAATCGCAAATGGTGTCGGGCAGGTAGCGGAGGTGCTGGAACAGCAAATAGCTGATACCACGCTTCTTGATTACAGCTCTCTTCGTTCAGACTTTCAGGACTTGCTTAATGATATGGACGCCGATTCTGCTGACTTCGCTGATAACTTCGAGGAATATATGAAGAATGCCATCGTAAATTCTATGCTTAAAGAAGAATTCATGGACAGCTTAATGGCTTGGAGAGAAAAACTTAACAATGCTATGGATGACGGTGTGACTGAAGATGAGTATAATGCACTGAAGGCAGAAGGGCAACAGCTCTCTAATGAAATGAAAGCAAAACGAGATGCAATGGCAGAAATGTTCGGCTGGAATGATAACGACGATGAGCGTGAGGCATCAAAGAAAGGATTTGCTTCAATGTCGCAAGATTCAGCCAACAAACTAGATGGAAGCTTTGCTGTAATGACTTCGCATACTTATTCTATAAATGAGGAAGTTAAGAGTATTAATTCAGGAACAGAGAAAATAGCAGAGAAACTGTCATATCTAATAAATATGGATAAGAATATGGCTGAAATGCTTCGGGGTAATGATACTATTGTTTCCCATTTATCGGATATCTCCAATTACACATCTAACCTTGTGGAAATAAGAGAGTTCATGTACGCTGTAAAGCTGGGAATAGACACGTTAAACACTAAAGGTATAACATTAAAGCGATGAAAGGGCAATTATTGATTGACGGAATAGAGGCATATACCAGCTTGGGTATATGTGTTACAAAGGGAAGTTATAATAATCTTGTAGCATTTCCTGCCATGAAGGAACCAGATAAGAATGATTGGCCGGAGGAGGATGGACAAGAATTCGATCTTTCTTGTCCTGCATTGGATACGGCCGAAGTAAGCATTGAATTTGCGTATATAGGCAGTTTGGGTATTGGTGGATTGATTGATATACTTTCTGACTTAAGCTATCATGAATTTTACTTTCCTTTCATTGACAGGAGTTATAAGTTACGTCTGTCTTCCCAAAGCAGCTATGTTATTAATCCGAGCCTTGAAGTTGCTAAATTTATTTTTAGTAACGACTTCCCCCGAGAAGTCGATTACGAATACCAGGAGCCCGTAAATGAGCTTCCAATGCCTAAAGGTTACGAGATTGATGACAAAGACTTATCCGATTATGGCGTAGTCGTATTGCAAGGTAGTAATGCTGAAATACTAAAGGCTCCGACGGTAAAAAAGAACCTATTACAGAATTTTAAGCGTCAAGACGGAGCAATCTACGATGGTGAAGTTGTGAAATTTCAGACGAAAGAAGTATCTCTCAAATGCCTAATGCGTACCAGAACAATTGAAGCATTCTGGCGTAATCACGATGCCCTACTCCATGATCTCACAAAACTGTCTGCCAAGGTCGATGATGAAGGATATGAGTATTCCGATGCGGAACGTATATTTTATTGTGATGAGTGGAGTGAAAGCTATCCCTGTTATTACAAGTCCTGTCAGACAAATACTTTTATGCTAAATAATGGTGTATGGTGGGAGTTCACTTTAAAACTTGTTTTTACCAGCTTCCGGATCGGAGAAACGGAGTTCTTGCTTGCATCCGAAGCGGGTGAGTTTATCATAACAGAGGATGGAGAATTTTATATTGATTTAAATTGAAGAGGCCATGGATGAAAAAGAAATGAATGGAATCGTAATTAAAGGAGAATATCATGAGGCGGTACAATGGGACCTGGAAGGATTCAAATGTCACAAATGTTCCCTTTATGAAGTTTGTGATTGTATAGCAACTTGTACATTATCAGATATGTCTCTTTGTGAACATATTACTGATAACAAATTGTCTGTGTTTGTCAATCGCGGAAAAGTGAAAATAGAAAAAGTATAGAAGCCATGCCATTAAAAAAGAAAAGAATATCAGAATTAGATGAAGCTAACGACATGAAAGGCTTCTTCACTATCGGATACCGAATTGTTAGCGGTGTTAAGACTAGCCTTAAATTCGGGCTAGAGAAGATTCAGACGGCATTAGATAATATGCTCAAGGCTACGAGTGATGCACAAATAGCAACTACCGATATGAGGCAGTTAGAAGCCACAGTTGAAGAGAATGAATCGACTCGTGAAACCGCTGAATCCCGTCGCAATGCTTCCGAACAATCCAGGCAAACTGCTGAAACCGAACGTTCTCGTGAAGAACAGGCACGGGAAGCAGCTGAATCCGTTCGTATCACTAATGAGAATGCACGTAAAACCGCTGAAAGTGGACGCTCTACTGCTGAAACTGCACGGGATAATGCAGAAAAGAAACGTGTAGCTGACGAAGGTACACGAGAATCTAACGAGCAGGTTAGAAAAGATTCCGAAATAGGAAGAGGCAATGCCGAATCCGAACGTGTGGCTAATGAGAATGCACGCAAATCTGCCGAAACTTCCCGTGTCTCCGAAGAAGATAAAAGAAAGACTTCCGAAACAGAACGTGTTACGGCTGAAACCGGACGTTCCTCTGCTGAAAATATCAGAAAGCAAAATGAAGATGCGCGTAAGACAGAAGAAGCGGCCCGCGTAACTGCTGAAGATAAACGGGTAATTGCTGAATCCGGACGTGTTGATACAGAAGCTAAACGTGTGTCGGATGAACAAACACGTAAAAGTAATGAAGATGCACGTAAGACCGCTGAAACAAGTCGTTCTTCTGCTGAATCGGAACGTGTGAAGGAAGAAGACAAACGAAAAACTGCGGAGAGTGGTCGTTCTTCCGCTGAATCTACCCGTGTTTCTGCCGAGGATAAGCGGAAAGCAGATGAAGCGACAAGGGAAACGAATGAAACCTCACGTGTGGCTGCCGAATCTGAACGCGTTACCGTCGAATCTGAACGTGTATCTGCCGAAACCGCCCGCAAGTCAGCGGAGACAAACCGTGACTCCGAAGAAGATAAGAGAAACGCTGCTGAAACTTCCCGCGCTACGGCTGAAACTTCCCGTTCGTCAGAAGAAGACAAGAGAAAGCAGAATGAAGATGCGCGTAAAACTGCAGAAGGTACTCGCGGATCAAATGAGGCTAAGCGTGTAAACGCTGAAACGGAACGTGTCGAAGCAGAGTCTCAACGTAAGTCAGAGTATGCCGGTATTGTGCAGGAAATGACACAGGCAACAGAAGAAGCCACGGCAGAGCTTGAAGCCGTTAAGAAAGCTACTAACGATGCAAATGCCGCTAAAAATGCGTCTGTTGAGCAGACAGCCCTTGCTAAGAAAGCCACGGATGCGGCTAATACTGCGGCTGGTAGTGTTAATGCAGCTAAAGATGCTGCAACTACTGCGGCTGCAGGGGCCAATGCTGCTAAAGCTGAATCAGAAGCTCAAACCGCCTTAGCGAAGAAAGCGACAGATGAAGCAAATACGGCCAAGGATGCATCTGTTGAGCAGACAGGTTTAGCAAAAAAAGCGACTGACGATGCGAACGCTGCTGCACTGGCTGCTAATAATGCTGTATCGGGAGTTGATGCAAAAGTGAAAGCTGCTGTCGATGCACTTGTTGCCGGTGCTCCGGATGCTCTCGATACACTTATTGAGTTAGCGAACGCACTTAACAATGATCCTAACTTTGCCACGACGATGGCAACAGAGCTAGGAAAGAAACTTAATATTTCTGATATTGTTAATAATCTGACAAGTGGAGGGACTAATAAAGTGCTTTCTGCCGAACAAGGAAAGGCATTGAAAGCAGCTTTGGACTCCCATAACCATGATAGCAGATATGAACTGATAATCACTAAACTGACCGCCTTTAACAAGAATTTCGGTACGACCGCCGGGACTGTATGTGAGGGTAACGATTCGCGTTTGAGTAATGCACGGCCTCCATTAGCGCATACGCATAAGGTATCTGAAATCAGTGATTTCCCTACCTCAATGCCTGCAAGCGATGTGCCTGCATGGGCGAAGGCTGCTAGTAAACCTAGTTACACAGCAAGCGAAGTAGGTGCATCTCCATCTAATCACAATCATGCAGGTACTTATGAACCTGCATTTACCAAGAATTCGGCCTTTAATAAGAATTTTGGTAGTGCGGAAGGAACCGTATGCGAGGGAAATGATGCACGTCTAAGTGATACACGTGTACCGAAAGCGCATACTCACAAAAAGTCTGAAATCAGTGATTTCCCCTCCTCTATGCCTGCGAGCGATGTGCCTGCATGGGCGAAGGCTGCTAGTAAACCTAGTTACACAGCAAGCG
>OGYJ01002399.1_pt1 | contig 12713 bp, 10 predicted proteins | sample 1576531 | NCBI WGS metagenome assembly OGYJ01 (sample SAMEA3541574, study PRJEB24748) | human gut metagenome | biome: human gut; feature: human-associated habitat; material: faeces | place: China | collected 2012 | reverse complement strand
GTATCCGCCAAGTGTATATGCGGAAATGCCGAAATTGCTAGAGCGTGCCGGAAATTCAGATAAAGGTTCCATTACTGGATTGTATGCGGTCTTGGTTGATGGTGATGATTTTAACGAGCCGATTGCCGATACGGCGCGTGGTATTTTAGACGGACATATTGTTCTGTCGCGTTCCATGGCACAGAGAAATCATTATCCTGCAATTGATGTTTTAGCGAGTATATCCCGTGTTATGAGTGTTGTGGCGTCCAAAGAACATAAGAAATTAGCCGGAAAGATGAAAAATATACTGGCGGTTTACCGGGATGCAGAAGATTTGATAAATATCGGTGCTTACCGCCCCGGTTCCAATAAGGAAATTGACTTCGCGATAGAAAAAATTGATGCCGTTAATGAATTCCTTCGTCAAGGAACCGATGAAAAATTTTTATTTGATGACATTATTCAGATGATGCGGGATATTTTTGAAGAGGATTCCGTAGAGGAAGGATAGAGAGGGTGAACGATGGCACGATTTATTTTTTCCATGCAGAATATTTTGAACATGAAAGAAAAGCTTGAAGAGCAGGCGAAAAATAATTTTGCGCAGGCGAACCGTTCCCTTCAGGAGGCACTGCTTATGCAAAAACAGTGTGAAAATAGACTGGAAGCAGGAAAGCAGACGTTGAAAGAAGCAATGCTTGAAAATCTGAAAGTCGGGCAGATAAGGAGAAGGGAAGATGACGTTGAGATTTTTCGAATGTATTTGCGACAGCAGATATTAGTCGTAAAGCAGAAAGAAAAAGAAGTTGAGGTGGCAAGAGAACATCTCAATGAAGCAATGAAGGAAAGAAAGACTTTTGAAAAGTTAAAAGAAAAGGCTTTTGAAAAATTTGTAGCGGAAGAAAATCAAAAAGAGCAAAAAGAAGTGGATGAGCTTGTGAGCTACCGCTATGGTGCAGAGAAATTCGAGTGAAAGGAGATTTGTCATGGCAAAAAAAGATAAGAATAAGGAAAATAAGGTGTCGACAGATGAAAGTACAGGAAGCAAAATTGTTACGGTACTGATTGTGCTTGTGATTGTTGTGATATGGCTTGCTATTTTTGGTGTGCTGATTAAACTGGATGTGGGAAATTTCGGAAGTGAAGTGTTATATCCGGTTTTGAAAGATGTTCCAGTTGTGAATATGATTTTGCCGGAACCGGCACAGAATCAGAGTGATACATCGACAAGTAAAGAATATGATAATCTGACGGAGGCAAATGCGAGAATTAAAGAGCTTGAGAGCCAGCTCGCAGCAAATAAAAATGCCGGCAGTGCCAACCAGAGTGAAGTGTCCGATCTGCAGGCGGAAATTAACCGATTAAAGAAATTTGAGCAGGCAAGAGGCCCTTTCGGCTCAACCGCCGCGTGAGCGGACGAAACCGCGCCTCCATTGCGCCGGAGCCTGCGGTACGCTATACTGAAGGCAGAAAGGACGTCCGAATTCAGAACGAATGGAGAGTACCGCGATCATGGAGATGGGAAACAGGATCAAAACGCTGCGTCTGGCGAAGAGCATGACGCAGGAGCAGCTTGCACGGGCGCTGCACGTCAGCGCACAGGCCGTCAGTAAATGGGAGCTTGGAGGCTCGCTGCCGGATATACAGCTGCTCCCGGCGCTGTCTGTCGTGCTGGGCACGAGCATTGACGCGCTCTTTTCCCTGACGGATGAGAGCCGCCTTACGCGCATCGACAATATGCTCGAGGACAGGCACTTTCTTACACAGCAGGAATTTGAGACGGAGGAACGGTTCTTGCAGGAAAAATGCATGGAGGGCAGCGAAAATGTGCGCGCCGTGCTGCTGCTTGCAAGACTCTACTGCAAGCGCGCCGGGGAATACCGGGCGCTGGCCTCGCCGCTGGCCCGCCGCGCGCTGGAGCTGGACCCGCAGTCCAAGGAGGCGCATACCGCTGTCTTTGCCGCGGAAAATGGGGCCTATCCCGACTGGAACGTCTCGAATCACAGCGAGACCATCGCGTTCTACAAGGATTTCCTCGCGCACCATCCCGAGGAGTACGGCGCGTATCTTTGGCTGCTCGACCTTCTGCTTGCCGACGGACGGTGCGGGGAGGCACGGGAATATGCCGGGAGGCTGCGCGCGATCCGCGAGAGCTTCAACGACGAGCTGTACCGGGGCATTCTCTGCAAGCAGGAGGGGAGAATCGGCGAGGCGCTCGACTGCTGGGCGGCGATGTGCGAAAAATACGGCGATATGTGGCAGGCATGGGCCTCCCGCGCCAGTGAGCTGGCGAAGCTCTGCCGCTATGACGAGGCGGCCGCCGATTATGAGAGGGCCATGTCGCTCATGCCGCACCCGCAGCTGACCGATCCCGTTGAGGCCATCGCGCAGCTCTGCGAGCTTCGCGGCGACTGCGCGGGCGCAATCCGCGCCTATGAGCGGGTCGTTTCCATCCTGCGCGAGGATTGGAGCATCACGCAGGGCGAGCTGCTGGACGCGCCGCTGCGCACCATCGCGCGCCTGCGGGAGAAGCTTGCCGCAGAGGCGGCGGACGTCTGACGGAAGCGATCATGGAAATACGAATGCCGCCGCACCATTTGCAGCTGCGGCAGCATCAGGCTTTGCGGCCTTCGGCAGGACGGGCCTCCTTCCGATCCGCGAAAGCGGAGGTTTGCAAACTCCCGCCGGATATGCTATAGTATTTCCATATGTATAAAAGGAGGCTTCTCCCTTGCTTTATGTTCTGCTGACTCTTTTTGCCGCTGCGATCGTGGCGGTCGATCAATGGACGAAGGCGCTGGCCGCCGCGCAGCTGGCGGGCCGGACAGTCGTGCTGATCCCGGGCTGGCTCCAGCTGCACTATATCACCAACGACGGCATGGCGCTGTCGCTTCTGAGCGGAAAGCGCTGGTTCTTCGTGGTGATCGCGCTGGTCTATCTTGTTTTCATCGTCTGGGCCATTGCGAAAAAGCATATCCGCAAAAAACCGGAGCTTTGGCTGATCGCGGCCATCACCGGCGGCGCGATCGGCAACCTCATCGACCGCATTGCGACCGGCGAGGTGATCGACATGATCTGCATTCCGTGGTTTTCCACGTTCAACGTGGCAGACCTGTTCATCACGATCCCGGCGGTGCTGCTGGTGCTCTACATCCTGATCTGGGACAAGGAGTTCCTGTCAGACAAGAAGCCGGAGTCCGGCGGCAAGACCGGCGCGCCGGAGGAGAAGAACGATGCTTCTGACGGCTGACCGCTCCGGTGAGCGCATCGACGCGGCGCTGGCGCGGCTGGCACCGGAGCTTTCGAGAAGCGCGGCGCAGAAGCTGCTTGAGGGCGGCGGCGTCCTTCTGAACGGCAGGCCCGCGCGCAAGAGCGACCGGCTCTCCGAGGGTGATACGCTGGAGCTTACGCTGCCGGAGGTGCAGGAGGTCGCGCTCGAGGCGGAAAATATCCCGCTGGACATCGTATATGAGGATGCGGACGTGATCGTGGTCAACAAGCCGAAGGGACTTGTCGTCCATCCGGCGGCTGGCCATTGGAGCGGGACGCTCGTGAACGCGCTGATGTACCACTGCCGCGACAGCCTTTCCGGCATCGGCGGCGAGCTGCGCCCGGGCATCGTCCACCGCATTGACAAGGATACGTCCGGTCTGCTGATCGCGGCAAAAAACGATCATGCGCACCGGGCGCTGGCCGCGCAGCTCAAGGATCACACGCTGGCGCGGACGTATGTCTGCATCGTCTGCGGCAATATCCACGAGGACAGCGGCACCATCGACGCGCCCATCGGACGCGACCCGGCGGACCGGAAAAAGATGTGCGTCACGAAAAAGGACGGCCGCGAGGCCGTGACGCATTGGCGCGTGCTGGAGCGCTTTCCGGGCTATACGCTGCTGGAATGCAGACTCGAAACGGGCCGCACACACCAGATCCGCGTGCATCTGGCATGGCGGAGCCATCCGATCCTCGGGGACACGGTCTACGGACACAGGAAGCCGGAGCTTGGGATGGACACGCAGTGCCTTCATGCGCGGGAGCTGACGTTCCTGCATCCGCGCACCGGCGAAAGGGTCACGGTGCAGTGCGAGCTGCCGGAATATTTTCAGGAGCTGCTTCAGAAGCTGCGCCAAAAGACATAAATACAGCCACTGGCGCGAGCCAGTGGCTGTACTTTTATTCCTGTGTGTCCGGGACAGTGTCCTCGAACTCGCTCGGGACGAGCTTTTTGAAAACGGGCTTCAGAATGGACATATTCAGATATGCGACCAGCGCGCCGCCGATCAGCAGCCAGAAGATCGAGCTTTGCAGGAAGAAGCTCAGGTTGACAAAAAGCAGAATCACGGGCAGCAGATTCAGGACGCTGATCAGGATGGTGCGCGGGAGGTGCGCCAATGCCAGAACCATCGCGTTGCGCAGCGTCTTGAAGATCGAGTCGGCGAAGAAGGCCATGACCGGATAGACGAACGAGGAGATGAACAGCAGGATCAGCGCGGAAATGAACCAGATCACCAGAAGATAGGACGGCACGGCGGCGCTGTTCTCCGGGTTGAAAATCAGCATTGCGTTCATGACGACCGCTACGGTCGGGATCAGGAGGATCAGATAGACCGGCGTCGCCTGCTTGAAGTCCTCCTTGAAGGACTGGAAAAAGTCGCGCACGACAGAGCTGACGGAGTCCTTCTGCCAGTGGCGGATGACGTGATACATGGCGGTCGTGGACGCGCCGATAGTCACGACGGGAATGCAGCAGACGAGCCACAGAATGTTCAGGATCACAAGGTCCGCTACGCGCGACAGGAAGATCATGATGCGGGAATCGGGGTTAAACAGTTTCATAAACGCTCCTTTTTCGGCCTGCCGTCATTTCAGCAGGTAATATGTCCATTTGCGCAGGCGTACAAGCTCGTCCTGCAGTGCTTCTGAGATTACGCCGGTGTAGACGCCGTCCGCAAGGCAGTAACTGGCCTCGCGCTCACGGTAGACGGGAAGCTCACGCCGCAGCGCGTTCAGCTCGTCGAAGAAGGCGCTCTCACCGGAATAGCCGATCAGCTCGAGCAGCATAGCGCCCAGATAATTGTCGCTGATCCGGCCGTTTTCCGGCAGATCGAGCGCGGCATAGTGCGCCGGAAGATCGACCTGCGCGGCGTAGGCGCGGTTTGACCAGATCACATACGGGACAGAATAGGTGTCGATGGTCTCCTCCGGCGAAGCATTGCGGTTGTAATGCAGGCCAAGCTCCGTGCAGGCTGTGCCGAGATTCGGGCGGTGATCGCCGAAGAACACCAGTACGGTCGGCTCCTCGAGCGAGTCGAGGTATTCTGTCAGCGCGGCCAGCATCGCGGAGGAATCGCGCACGCCTTCCATGTAGACCGAAAGCTGCTCCATCGCGCCGTCGGAGACGGGAACACTGAGCGGAACGGGCGCGGGGCGCTCATCATATTTGCCGTAGCCGTAAGCCTGATGGTTCTGAATGGTGACGGTGTAGGTGAAAAGCGGCGTATCGCTTCCGACCATCCGCTCGTTCAGATCGGTCTTCAGCTCGTCGAGGAACGCGGCGTCGGAGATCATGGTACCCTTGTAGTCGCTTTCGTCGAAGGCTTCGACGAACACCTGATCGGAGATGCCGAGGTAGTCATAGACGCTGGCGCGGTTATAGAACCAGCTCTGGCCGGGATGCATGAAGAAGGTGTTGTAGCCCGCCGCCTTGAGAAGGCTCGGGACGGAGCGCGTCTGCCGCCGCACCACGCGGAAGGCGGAGGTCGTGCCCTCGCCGATCATGTTCGTCTGCATACCGGTCAGCACGTCAAATTCCGTATTTGCCGTGCCCGCGCCGTAATTGCTCACGACGATATGGCCGCTGACGGCGTTTTCGCTGGACGCGACCTGCCGGAAGCCGGCAAGCGGATCGTCTGCATCGGTATACTGAAAGACCGGCTCGGCGGCGAGATCGGAAAACGCCTCGCACATGACCATAACGACGTTGGGCCGCACCTCCGGCGCGGCTGCCGCTTCGGCCTGATCCCAGCTCTCGACCTCGGCGTGGGAATAGCCGTCCGGCTTATCGACGGGATACAGATTATAATTGTACCAGAAGCAGTAGTTGAAGCCGAGCGTGTTGAACACGGACGGGATGTTGTAGGCGTAGGGGACCTTGAAGCTCTCGTAGAGCTTTTTGTCCGTATAGACGAAGCGGACAGCTCCGGCAAAGACCGCGATGCTCAGCACCGCGCACACGATGCGCACCGGCCAGCGGCGGAGACGCGGGCTTTTGATGAAAACGCCCAGAACGATGCCCAGCGCGGCCAGAACGACGATCCCGGCAAGCTTTTCCCAATGCAGATCCAGCTGATATTCACCCGCGGCGTTCATGGCCTCGCGGATCAGCAGGATATCGCCCGGCACGAAGGGGTCCTCGCGGCCCTCGATCTTGAGAAGATTGACGTAGGAAAGAACGGCCGCGATCACGCCGGAGACGGAGCCTGCATAAAAAAGATTCCCGAGGAGAAAATAGACCACGGCGGTCAGCACGATCACCGGGAACCAGTTGAGCAGGATCAGCAGCGGCTGATGGTAGAACGCGCGCAGCGTATCGAGGAAGCTGCCCGGCTGGATCCAGACGCATACGAGCGTGATGAAGCCCGTCATGCCAAGCCCCAGAAGGGCGGCCATGAGCGGCGAGAGCAGCAGACGCCGCTTTCCGCCAAATTCGGTTTTTGCAATGAGAGGACGCATGTCCCGCAACCCTCCAATGGACGTCCCGGCGCGCAGCCGGGAGGAGATACCTTAAAATATATAAGCACACTATAGCATAGTAAAAAGTAGAAGTCAACAAGGGCAAAATAGTGAGCAAAGTGCATAAAAACAGGCTGCAAAATCCGTCAAAACGTCGAAAATGAAAAAAGTCGAAAATTCTCTTGTCGATGCGTGAGAATTGTAGTATAATAGTGACACTGGAACTGGAAACGTTTCCAATTCCATTTCAAAGGGCAAAAGAAAAATTTATAGGAGGATTTATCATGAAAAAGATCATCGCACTGCTTCTTGCTCTGACCATGGTTTTCGCTCTGGTCGCCTGCGCGTCCACTGAGAAGCCCGCCGAGACTCCTGCTGACAATCAGGAAACTGAGAAGCCCGCAGAAAACACCCCCGCTGAGCAGCCGGAAGAGACTCCGGTCGAGCAGCCCGAAGAGACGCCTGCCGCTGCCGGCTCCGTCTACTACCTGAACTTCAAGCCGGAAGCTGACGAAGCCTGGCAGAAGCTCGCTGAGACCTACACCGCGAAGACCGGCGTGCCCGTCAAGGTCGTCACCGCCGCTTCCGGCACCTATGACACCACCCTTTCCGCCGAGCTTGACAAGAGCGCCGCTCCGACCCTCTTCCAGTGCGGCAACCAGGGCGCCATCAACTCCTACGGCGAGTACTGCTATCCGCTGGACGGCACCGCCATCATGGATCAGATGACCACCGACGCCTTCAACCTGAAGGGCGAAAATGGCGAGACCCTCTCCATCGGCTACTGCTACGAGGCGTTTGGCATCATCGTCAACAAGGCTCTGCTTGAGAAGGCTGGCCATTCCATCGACGAGATCACCAACTTCGACTCCCTGAAGGCTGTCGCTGACGACATCCACGCCCGCGCTGAGGAGCTTGGCTTCGATGCATTCTCCTCCGCCGGCCTCGACGGAACCTCCTCCTGGAGATTCTCCGGCCATCTGGCCAACATGCCGCTGTACTACGAGTTCCGTGACGACGGCGTGACCGCACAGCCCGCCACCATCACCGGCGCTTACCTCGACAACTTCAAGAACATCTGGGATCTTTACACCACTGACACGGCTACCACCGGCTCTGCTCTGGCTACCGCTACCGGCGACGAGTCCGAGGCTGAATTCGGTGAAGGCAAGGCTGCTTTCTATCAGAACGGCACTTGGGAATACGCCAACCTGACCGGCAAGTTCGGCATGAACCCCGACGATCTGGCCATGATCCCCATCTACTGCGGCGTTGACGGCGAAGAGAAGGCTGGCCTGTGCGCCGGCACCGAGAACTGCTGGGCGATCAACAACGAGTCCTCCGAGGAGGACATTCAGGCTACCATCGACTTCCTCGTCTGGGTCGTTACCTCTGATGAAGGCACTACGATGCTGGCAAATGAGTTTGGCCCCTGCCCGTTCAAGGACGCCAAGCAGCCGGAGAACGTCTTCTTCCAGGACGCCAACAACTACACTGCCGCCGGCAATTACGTTGTGACGTGGGCCTTCAACTGGACGCCTGCTGTTGACGATTGGCGCGCCGCTGTCGTCTCCGCTCTGACCCAGTACACCGCCGGTACCGGCGACTGGGAAGCTGTCAAGACCGCTTTCGTCGAAGGCTGGGCTGCACAGTACGCCAAGGAGAACGCCTGATCTAACTGCATTCCTTCATAGGTAAGTACTACGAGGGGGCGAGCATCCGCTCGCCCCTTCCTCTATAGAAGGAAGCTCTGAATCGATACCCGGCAAATAAAATATCCCAGTCGGCTGCCCGGACGCCGGGCTGCGGACTGAGGTATTTTAGAAAAACGAGAATCAATTATAAGGAGAGAGGATTATGAAGGTACGAAAAAGAAAGCCGGATGCCGCGGCGCTCAACTCCCGGCTCATTCGGCGACCGATCCAGCGCTGGTGCTGGCTGTTCCTGCTGCCGACGTTTGCAGCATTCTGTGTGGGCTTCCTGTATCCCTTCCTGAAGGGCTTCTTCCTGTCCTTCTGCAAGTTCAAGACGACGACCAAATGGACGTGGATCGGACTGCAGAACTACGCGAAGATCTTCCAGGACGAGAGCTTCCTCCATGCGTTCTGGTTTACGGCGCTGTTCGCGGTCGTGTCGCTGGCAATCATCAACATCCTTGCCTTCGCAGTGGCCTATGCGCTGACGCGCGGGATCAAGGGCTCCAACCTGTTCCGGACGGTGTTCTTTATGCCGAACCTGATCGGCGGCATCGTGCTGGGCTATATCTGGCTGATGATTTTTGACGGCATCCTCAGCCATTACGACACGGCAGTTGTGCTGAACAGCAAGTTCGGTTTCTGGGGACTGATCATTCTGCTCTGCTGGCAGCAGATCGGCTACATGATGATCATTTACATCGCGGGTCTCCAATCCATCCCGGAGGATATGATGGAGGCGGCGAAGATCGACGGCGCCAGCGGCTGGAAGTCGCTGTGGCACATCACCATCCCGAACGTCATGCCCTCCATCACCATCTGCACGTTCCTTTCGCTGACCAACGGCTTCAAGCTTTATGACCAGAACCTCGCGCTGACCGGCGGCGAGCCATATGTCCAGTTGGCGGACGGCAATGTCATTAAAACGACGGAGATGCTGGCGCTCAACATCGTCTCCTCCAACACGAGCAATACCAAGGGCCCCGGACAGGCGAAGGCTGTCGTGTTCTTCATTCTGGTCGGCATTATTGGCATTGCGCAGCTCATTGCGACCAGAAAGAAGGAGGTGCAGCAGTAATGGCAAAGTCAAAGACGTCTTCCTTCCATGCGGAGAAGCGGGCAAATAATATCTTGACGGCGTTCTTCGTGCTGCTTTCCATCGCGTATCTCTATCCGATCTTCATTGTGCTGGTGAACTCCTTCAAGTCCAACGCGGCCATCAACACCGATACCTTTGCCCTGCCCAATGCGGGTACCTTCATGGGCTTCCAGAACTATATCAAGGGCATGACCTTCGGCAACTATCCCTTCTACCGCTCTGTGGAATACAGCGTGGTGATCACGGTTTTGTCTGTGGCGCTCATTCTGCTCTGCACGTCGATGGCGGCATGGTACATCTCCCGCGTGGGAAGCACCATCTGCAAGATCGTATACTTCATGTTCGTGTTCTCCATGATCGTCCCGTTCCAGATGGTCATGTTCACGCTTTCCAAGACGGCGGATACGCTCAAGCTCAATACCCCGTGGACCATCCCGGTCATTTATCTGGGCTTCGGCGCGGGACTTGCGGTGTTTATGTTCTCCGGCTTCGTCAAATCGATCCCGCTTGAGATCGAGGAGGCAGCCGCGATCGACGGCTGCGGCCCGGTGCGGACGTATTTCTCCGTCGTGATGCCGATGCTCAAGCCGACGCTTGTCTCGGTCGGCGTGCTGGAGATCATGTGGGTCTGGAACGACTATCTGCTGCCGTATCTGGTGCTCGACCGGACGCAGTATATGACCATCCCCATCCACATCCAGTACCTTAAGGGCAGCTACGGAACGATCGACATGGGCGCAACAATGGCGCTGATCCTGCTTGCCATCATCCCGGTCGTCGTGTTCTATCTCTGCTGCCAGAAGTATATCATCAAGGGTGTTGCCGCCGGCGCTGTAAAGGGATAGAATATTTTGTAGATTTTCCGGAAGCGAGGCAGACCCCATGACCATCAAAGACCTATCCAGAGAGACCGGCTATTCCGTTGGGACCATTTCGCGCGTGCTCAACGACCAGCCGAACGTGAGCGAGAAGGCGAGAAAGGCCATTCTTGCCATTGTTGAGGAGCGCGGCTTTCAGCTCAATACCAACGCGAAGAACCTCAAGCAGCAGCGCAGCAACTGCATTGCCGCCGTGGTCAAGGGAACGTCCAACGAGATGTTTGCGACGCTCGTGGAGCGGCTTCAGGCGTTGTTCGCGTCAACGGCGCATCCGCTGATCGTCGATTTCATTGACGAGGACGACAACGAGGTCAAACGCGCGGTGCAGCTGTGTCTGGAGCGCAAGCCTATGGGGCTGATGTTCCTCGGCGCGAATAACTGCAATTTTCTGGCGGATTTTGATAAGATCCAGATCCCGACCGTCGTCGTCACCAACGACGCCTCCCATCTGCCGTTTGAGAATCTCTCCAGCGTCACGACCGACGACTGCAAGGGCGCGGCCTGCGCGGTGGAGTACCTGCTCAAGGCCGGCCACCGCAGCATCGCGGTGATCGGCGGCGACCGCTCCATCTCCGATACGAGCGCTCTGCGCTGCCGGGGCTGCATGGAGGCGTTTGAGCGCTGCGGTGTGCCGTTTGACGAGGCGCGGATGTATCACACCGGCCGGTATAACTACGAAAGCGGCTATACCGGGATGCAGGAGATATTGAAGAACACGCCGGAGGTCACGGCGGTCTTTGCGATGGCGGACGTGATCGCCATCGGCGCCATCCGCGCCGCCTGCGATGCGGGCAAGCGCGTCCCGGAGGATATCTCCGTGATCGGCTACGACGGACTTAAGGTCGGCGATTACTACTGTCCGAAGCTGTCCACCATTGCGCAGTCGCTGGACCGTATCGCGCTGCGCAGCTTTGAGATCATAATGGCCTGCGTGGAAAACGGCGCGCAGGCAAGGCATATTACCGTACCGTTTACGCTTTCGTGTAAGCAAAGCGTGCGAAACCTGCTGAAAGAGTGAAAGCAAAATGAAAAGAAGCAGCGGCATCCTGATGCATATTTCCTCCCTCCCGTCGGCCTATGGCATCGGCAATCTGGGCAGGGAAGCGTATGCGTTCATTGATTTTCTGAAAAAAGCAAACCAGAGCTATTGGCAGATCCTTCCCATCTGCCCGCCGGGCTACGGCGACTCGCCGTATCAGGCGTTTTCCACTTTCGCCGGGAACCCCTATTTCATAGACCCGGACGATCTGGTGGAAAAGGGATGGCTGACGCAGGAGGAGCTTGCGCAGTACAGCTGGGGCGAGCGGCCCGATCAGGTCGATTTCCGCCGGATGTACGAGCACCGCACCCGCCTGCTGCATACGGCCTTCTGCCACTTCCGGCATGACTCGCCGGCGGATTTTGAGGCGTATGTGGAGCAGGAGGGCTGGTGGCTGCGCGAGTACGCGCTGTTCATGGCCGTCAAGGGCTATTACAACGACGGCCCGTGGACGCAGTGGCCGCTTGACATCCGTCTGCACCAGCCGGAGGCCATGCGCGAGTATGGCGAACACCTGCGCGACGACGTGGAATACCAGTATTTCGTCCAGTATGTGTTCAGCAGGCAGTGGAACGCGCTGCGCGCCTACGCGCGGGAGCAGGGCATCCGCATCATCGGCGACGTGCCGATCTATGTGCCGCTGGACTCGGCGGACGTGTGGGCAAATCCGGAGAACTTCCAGCTCACGCGCACGCGCCGTCCGCGCTGCGTGGCGGGCTGCCCGCCCGACGGCTTCAGCGCCAACGGCCAGTATTGGGGCAACCCGATCTATGATTGGGGCAAGATGGAGCGTGACGGCTACGACTGGTGGCTCAAGCGCATCGGCGCGGCGGGACGGGCCTTCGATGTTGTGCGCATCGATCATTTCCGGGGCCTGTCCAGCTATTGGAGCATTCCCGCTGGAAACCGCACCGCGCGCTGCGGCAAATGGGTCGAAGGCCCGGGCATGAAGCTCGTCGGCGCGATCAAAAAAGCCTATCCGCAGATCGATTTCATTGCGGAGGATCTCGGCTTCCTGACGCCGGAGGTCCGCCAGCTGGTGGAGGAATCCGGCTTCCCCGGCATGAAGGTGCTGGAGTTTGCGTTCGATCCGCGCGAGCCGAGCAACTACCTGCCGCACAATTACGACCGCAACTGCATTTGCTATACCGGGACGCATGACAACGAGACGCTGTATCAGTGGGTCGCGGGACTCTCGCCAGAAAGCGACGCCTACGCCCGCGAGTATCTGCACATCGGGCCGGACGACGACCTGGCGCAGGCGATCATCCACGCCGGAATGGACTCGA
>OGYJ01002395.1_pt1 | contig 12718 bp, 10 predicted proteins | sample 1576531 | NCBI WGS metagenome assembly OGYJ01 (sample SAMEA3541574, study PRJEB24748) | human gut metagenome | biome: human gut; feature: human-associated habitat; material: faeces | place: China | collected 2012 | reverse complement strand
CTTATAAGGAGGCTAACTATGGAAGGTTTAACTAAACAAGAAGTAGAATATAGGAAGAATAATGGACTATCCAATGATGAAAAAGTAAAATATACAAGAACCACTAAAGAAATAGTATTATCTAATACCATAACACTATTTAATATTTTAAATATAGCTTTAATGGTTTTAACATTAACTACAGGTTCTATACAAAATGCTACTTTTATAGGAACGGCAGTATTTAATACTATAATAGCTATCTATCAGGAATTAAAAGCTAAGAGAACTCTAGATAATATTAGAGTTACTAATCAGGAAAAAGTAACAGTAGTTCGTGATGGCAAAAAAGAAGAGATACCAAAAGAAGAAATTGTATTAGGTGATACTCTTTATCTATCATCAGGAGATAATATTCTTGTTGACCTTGAAGTAATAAAGAGTGGTTCACTTGAGGTAGATGAGAGTATTATTACTGGTGAATCAAATGCTATTCAGAAAAAGAAAGATGATAAGATAATGTCTGGATCAATAGTTACTAGTGGTACTGCTTATGCCAAAGTAGTAGGACTAACCAAAGATAGTTATGCTAGTTCTTTAGTAAAAGATGCTGCCTAAGTAAAAGATAACACTTCATACTTACAAAATACTATTAATAAAATACTAAAAATAATAACATTTTTAATTGTACCAGTAGGTATTCTATTATTTATAAGTCAGTATTTTCGTAGTGGGCTAACCTATAAAGAAGCTATACTATCCACAGTAGCGGGTATAATAGGTATGATACCTGAAGGCTTAGTTTTACTTACTTCAATAGCCTTAACTGCGGGTGTATTAAAGATGGCTAAAAAGAAAGTTCTAATACAAAAGTTACATGGTATTGAAATACTATCATGTACTGATGTACTATGTCTAGATAAAACGGGTACCATAACTGATGGAACTATGGAAGTAGTGGATACCGTAGTACTTAATAATAAGATAAATGTAGATGAAATAATAGCTAATATTAATACTGAAGAAGGAAATAATGCTACTGATATTGCTCTAAAGAAAAAATATGGTATTAAGACTAGTTTAAATGTAACTGATAGAACAGCTTTTTCTTCAAGTAAAAAGTGTAGCATTACCACTATAAATGATACTAAGTACTATCTTGGAGCCTTAGAATATATTACTGATAAAAAATTAACTGACTATGAGGAATTAACTAAGTATATATTAAAGGGTTATAGAATAATTACTCTTGCTAGTGGTAATACCAATATTAAAGTAGATGCCTTTATTATTTTAAAAGACAATGTTAGGGCAAGTGCTAAAGATACTTTAAATTATTTCAAGCAGCAGGATGTTGAAATAAAAATAATATCTGGAGATAACCCTGTTACTGTATCTAATATTTTAAGACAGTTAGAATTTGATGGCTATGATAGATTTATTGAAGGTAAAGACTTACCAAAAGATTATGATGAATTAGTAAAAATTGTCAAAGAAATAACTATCTTTGGTAGAATGACTCCGAATGATAAACAAAAAGTAATCAAAGCTCTAAAAGAAAATAATACTGTTAGTATGATTGGTGATGGTGTAAATGATATCCTGGCTCTAAAAGAGGCTGACTGTGGTATTGCTCTAGGAAGTGGTGTTGGGGCCGCTAAAAGTGTTAGTGAAGTAGTTCTAACTAATAATGATTTTAGTACATTACCTGAAATAGTAAATGAAGGAAGAAGAGTAGTAAATAATATTGAAAGAGTAGCCTCAATGTATCTAATTAAAACAACATACTCCTTATTACTATCCCTATCATCAATAATATTATCATATGAATATCCATTCTATCCAATTCAGTTATCACTAATTAGTGCTATTTGTGTGGGAATACCATCATTCTTTCTAGCATTAGAACCAAACTATAACAAAGTAGGTAAAGATTTCATAGTAAATGTCTTTAGAAATGCCCTACCAAATGGAATAATGGTAATGTTAAATATATTCATAATAATAATGTTCTGTAGTATATTTGGCCAGGACTTCAATAACTATAGACTGGTAGTAGTATCCCTAACAGGATTAATAACTCTAAGATTACTATATACGATATGTAAACCACTTAACTTATGGCGTAAAATTCTCTTAATATTCTGTAGTATATCATTTTTTGAACTACTAATTTTACTTCCAGACTTGTTTTTAGTCTCAAAATTTGGTATAGTAAGTATCATCTTTATTTTAGTTCTTGGCTTTGTAGATACTTATGTTATAGATTTCTTTAGAGAATTATATGATAAAATAGTAAATAAAGTAAGGAATTTAAAAAATGAAAGAAAAGAAAGAAAAGAAAAAAATAAATTATCTTAGGATAATATGGGTAACAGGAATATATGTAATGTTAATTATAATATTATATTTAGTAGTTAAGTATAAAGTAGAATACGAAGGATAGTGATAATATGTTTGTCGATGAAGTGGTAATGAAAGTAGAAGCCGGTACTGGTGGTAATGGCTGTATGGCCTTTAGGAGAGAAGCCTGCGTACCAATGGGGGGACCATTCGGTGGTAATGGGGGTAAAGGATCAGATATAATATTTAAAGCTGATGAAGGCCTAAAGACACTAATTGATTTAAGATACCAAAAGAAAATTAAAGGTAACAATGGTGAAAATGGTGAAGGTAAAAATAAGTTTGGTAGTAATAGTGAAGATGTTATTATCAAAGTACCAGTAGGAACTACTGTTAAAGATGCAGATACTGGTGTAGTAATAGCAGACTTAACTAAGCAAGGTGAAATGGCTACGATAGCTTATGGTGGAAGAGGTGGAAGAGGTAATGTTAGTCTAGCCACTAGAAGTAATCCTTGTCCATCATATGCTGAAAAAGGAGAACCTGGTGAAGTAAGAAATATTAAAGTTGAACTACGTATGATTGCTGATGTTGGCCTAGTGGGTATGCCTTCTGTAGGTAAGAGTACTATTCTATCTATGATATCAAATGCTAATCCTAAAATAGCAGATTATCATTTTACTACCTTATCACCAAATTTAGGAGTAGTAAAAACAAAAGATAATACTTTTGTAGTAGCGGATCTTCCTGTTGTTATTGAAGGTGCTAGTGAAGGTGTAGGACTTGGTCATAAGTTTTTAAAACATGTAGAGAGAACTAAGATTATTGCTCATGTTATAGATATGGCAGGTACTGAAGGAAGAGAACCATATGAAGATTATGTCGCTATAAGAAAAGAACTTGAGGATTTTGTTGGCAAAGGAGACTACGTGTTCTTTTCCCAAGAAACTGAAATAACTTGGAATGTTTGGACCGAAGGCAACATCCTCGGCAATTCTGTCGCAACTCACGGTAAAAATTTAATTTTCAAAGCGGACAAGGGCAGTTTTGTTCTCACACCTGAGTCTGTTTCAGTAAAAGGTTTTGGTTCAGCAGTCCAGGTTGGATATCAAGACAGCGTCCATATTTCGGCGGGAGAGAAGATTATCCTCAATAAACCGCAGCCCGGGGTTCTGGATGGCCACAAAGATCCGTACTCAATTACGTTGGGAGAGGGGGCTTCCGCCTTTCTGGAGGCCAAAGAAATCATCCTCTACGGCTCAATCGGGTGGATGGGCGCTGGAAGCAAAGCTGAGCTGAAAGCTTCAGAAAGTGTTCAGATTTTGACTGAAAAGGAGAAACACTCAGGTCTTTTTCCTTTATGGATCTTTGATGGCGCTCTGATCATTGATGCTCCAACCGTAATGATCAATCGCGATATTCTTGTTTCTAACTTGGACGAAGGTTACGAAACTTACGTTCATATCGGTCTTGATGAGAGGAAAGAATTAAAAACAAGAGACGTTCTATTCGGCGGAGAAATAACAGTCCGCGCTCAAAGTACACTCAAAGCAAAGTCATCCGATTCAATGATTTTTGATAAGGCTTTGCTGATAGACGGAAGCGGAAAAGTTGAAATTGAAAGCCGGAATATCGCCTTAAAAAAATTGAATTTTCAACAGACTGGCGGGTCTGCGTCTTTTACTGTTCTCCCCGAAGGAAGCCTAAAATTTGCTGATGCAGTCTCGGTTATTAATGGTGCGAGGCTGGATATTACTTTAGGCGAGAGAAGTGTCTTAAACGGTGCTGTCTTTACGGATTTTCAAGAGGGAAAGGGAGGTTCATATATTTCTTTGGGCGCCGGCAGCATTTGGCAAAACGCGATGCGTTCCAACGTCACAGAGCTGACCGTATCGGAAGGTGCGGTTATAGAAGTTGGAAGCGACAAAGGCCTTCGTCCTCTGGAAATTCAAAGCCTCAAGGGAACGGGGGCGGCGTTCTATCTTCCGGGAGGAAGGGCTGGAAGTATCCGTCAGAGTGGAGACGCAGAGGGCGTTCACTCTGTTTATCTAGGAACCAGCGGTGCGAGCCTTACGGAGACGAAGTTAGTCCATCATGTTTTTAGTTTTGATGACGCTCTGCCCAGTGCTAACAGGTCCGAATTTGTTTTGGGCAATGGCGGCTTGGTAGAAGCCGGACCCTTTCAATATAAGCTGGATATCCAGCCGGTTGAGTATGAAGATCAAAGAGTTTGGTTAATTACTTCCGAAAAAGAAGAAAAACCCATTTTTCCTGTCTTTCCTCCGAATGATTCGACTGTACCTCCGCTCGATCCGGGTGAAACTCCTTCGATTCCGGCGCCCGCTCCCGAAGTACCTGAAGTCGGCTTGTCTCGTTCGGGTAAAACCGTGCTTTCTGTTGTTGGTTCGGGTGCCGCTGTCGTTCAATACCTCAGTTCGCTGGCGGACCTTCAGGAAAGAACGGGTGAGTTAAGAAGAGGCGCATCTGACGGAGCTTATGTTTTAGGCAGATACGAGAAGGGACGTTTTGCTTCCTATTCATCCGTTGGCAGCAGACTGAGATATTCGACCGTTTCTTTTGGTACCGATAAAAAAATCGATCAGAATTGGATTATCGGCGCCCAACTTGGCATGACTGACGGGAACATTAGGGTCGAGGGAGACGCGGGGAAGACAGACATTCATTCTTTTGGCGGTAAGGCCTATCTGACGTGGTTTAAGGAGGATGCCTACGTTGATACAGTGCTGACCTTTAACCGCCACAAGCAGAAAATGCGAGCCAACTTAATGGAAGGAACCACTGCGCACGCTGCCTATCATAACTTTGGATTTGGCCTCTCTTCTGAAGGCGGAATTCGATTCAATTTTTTGGAGAATGCAAATGGTTCGGCGTGGTTTATCGAGCCTCAGGCGCAACTCTCCTACTATAGATTGCTTGGAGAAGACTTTTCTTTTTCGCATGGTATGAAAGTTAAGGTTAATTCCTCCGACAGTCTGAATATGAGGGTCGGGTTGGCGGCAGGTCGTGCCTTTAACAGCCCTGACGGTCAGAGGACAGGCAGCTTATTTGTCAAAGCCGGAGTCAACCATGATTTCCTAGGCAAAACTAAGATTCGTATGAACGAATTTGATTTTAAAACCCGCTCGTTAGGCACTCGGTTTTATTTCGGGGTTGGAGGAGAGTATGCTTTCGGGAACCAATGGAAAGCGTTTGCTCAGATCGGCGGAGAACATGGCAATCGCCTGAATGTGGATTTTTCCTGTAAGGCAGGCATCAAGTACACTTTCTAAAAAGAAAACCCGAGCCACAAGTTCGGCTCGGGTGGTCAGAAAAATACTTTTTAATTCACCGGCGGCAGATCAACGGATAGGCGATCAAATTCTTTAAGCCATTCTTTTTTCCAAATGGCTTTTTGTTCGTCTGTTACCCACGCTGCTTCAATGCTGTTTTCAAGCATTTTGCGAAGCTGCGGTAACGTGAAATCCAGCCAATTATGCATCAGAAGCCATGACTCTGAAATAGAAATATGATGCATCGTCGGGTCATCACTATTGGGAAACACTTTGAGTCCCAGTTCAACCATTTTGCGAACCGGATGCTTGATCGCCCACTCTTCATCCGACAATGTTCTTAAGTAGTAAGAATTTGTCGGGACGACGGCAAAGTGCATGTCGGAAGCTTTTGCTTCCTTGATGAGCTCCGGATTGTCGATAATCGTGTAGCCGTGGTCAATTCGATCGGCTCCAAGAAGTTTCATGGCGGTCTCAACGTTTCTCCAATGCTCACCGAATTCTCCGGCATGAATGGTGATTTTGAAACCTGCCTCTTTGGCCATCTTGAAAGCTTTCCAGAAGTTTTCCGGTTCGTGATTGGTTTCTCGATAATCGATTCCGAGTCCGATCGTGTAATCATCAGGATGTTTAGTCATTTCTTCAACGAGTTCAACGGCCGCTTCCGGAGTGTCCTCGCGGTCGATGGAAGGAATAGAACGAGCCGTGACACCATAACGCTGCATGCCTTGTCTGATACCTTCGTTAATAGCTTGGCGGGCTTCATCATAGGTCATGAAATGTTTTAAGCCCGTCCAGTTCCAGTAGAACTCAATATATTTAACACCCTGACTCGCTACTCTTTGGATATGTTTCAGCGTAATTCGAGTTAAAAAAGAGGGCTTGGAAAGGACTTTGCTCTCCAAGCACCTGAAAATTCTTAAAACACCGACCGGCTTATCACCTCTCGTATAGAAATTGTTGATCTCTTCTTGGCTGACATCCGCCCCGGATTCAGCGACAAGCTCTTCAAAAGTTTCCTTACTGGTAGTACCTAATAAATGGCAATGCAATTCGAGCTTGGGGAAAGTTTTGAAAAAGTTAAGCCATTCTTCGGGAAGCTGCTTTGAGAAAGGAGAATCCGGAACAAAGCCGGGATTATCAGAACGCATATGGCCCCTCTTTTTTGGATTTGAGTCTCGTTAAATATACAACTGAATGCTTCCAAAGCTTATGGATAAGTATCAGTTCGTTACAAAGAATGAATTAATAAGGCAAAACCCTAGTTCTAAAAATCAAAAGTCTCTCATAAAGAAAGGGATCGTTAAAATTTGATCATATTTTAAAAACGAAATCACCGCATCCCACGGAGAGTTCAAATGGTCGACAGCATCCTTGCCGTTATCGTTCTCATCCTTGCAGGCTGGGCAATCGCAAAAAACTACGACGCTAAAGTTGTTTTGTTTATTGCAGCCCTTGTTCTTCTTTACTCGGGACTTCTTTTAGGACACAACGTTCTAGGAGCAAAAGCAAGTACCGGCTTATCTTGGGTGGACCCCTTCCAGGTCACCCCTTCAAGGTTATTAAAGATCAGTTCGTGCGTCAGTACGGTAATGCGGGCTTAATCATCTTGACGCTCTTCGGGTTCGCGGCCTATATGTCGCATATAGGGGCAAACGATATGGTCATCAAGGTGCTGACCAAGCCTCTTTCCTATGTTCGCAAACCGATTATCCTGATCCCCATGGTTTTCTGGGTCGGAACCTGCCTTCAGATTATTATCCCTAGCGCCGCCTCTCTTGCGGTCATCTTAATGGCGACGCTGTTCCCGGTTCTTCGAGCTGCCGGAATGTCGACATTAACGGCTGCGGCACTGATTGCGACCACGGCAACCATTGTTCCGACCCCGCTGGGCGGTGACAATGTGGTCGCGGCCCGGGTTCTAGGCTTTGATAATGTCGTTGACTATGTCGCGTTTCATTTGGCCCCGATAACCATACCCGCTCTGTTTGTCATGGGTATTGTTCATTATTTTTGGCAGACTTATTTGGATAAGAAAGACGCAGGAATGTTAAAAGAGCTGGATAAAGAAGCTTTTATCGAAGCCGAACGCCCTGAGAAAAACACGCCGACTTGGTACTTTATTTTCCCAATCCTTCCCTTGGTTTTAGTGATTTTCTTCTGGGTGTTCTTTAGAAAAGCTAAAGTCGGTCTGGTTGAAATTACGTTGTTCTCACTGATATTGGCTTTTGCCTGCGAGTTGATCAGAAAACGCAATATCAAAGCCGGCATGAAAGATCTGGGTATCTTCTTCAAAGGAATGGGAGACGGCTTCTCGAAGGTAGTCGTCCTAATCGTTGCGGCTTCTTCCATGGTGTTCGGTCTTCGTGTCATGGGTTTGATCGATGCGATTTCGAATTCCATTTCCAATTTTGAAAATGCCAAAGTTGGCCTGATGCTGGCTTTCTCCGGTATTACGGGGTTGATCACATTTATCAGCGGCTCAGGCAATGCTGTGTTCTACAGTTTCATTGAGCTGATTCCTCAGATTGCGCAAAAAGCCGGTATTGACCCAATCATGGTTGCACTTCCGATGCAGTGCATGTCGAATTTGTTCCGCTCTATGTCTCCTGTCGCAGCGGTCATCATTATTGTTTCGGCTTCTGTGAAGGTAAATCCTCTGGTTCTCGTCAAGCGCACGTGGGTTCCTCTGATGAGCGGCGTTGTAGTGGTATTAGCGCTTTCATTCTTCAAGTACATGTGATAAAAAACGGTGCGTATAAGAAACTGTCTGCACTGACTTAAGTAAGGTTTGCAGAAATTGTCATTAGAAAAAGCGAAAAAGCATTTGGAGAAATTCGGCCTCTCGGATCGAATTCGAATTGCAAAGGAATCAACAGCAACTGTGGCGCTTGCAGCCAAAGCATTTGACTGTGAAGAAAAGAAGATTGCTAAGACTTTGTCGTTCATGCTTCTAAGCGGACCGATTCTAGTGTTAGCAGTCGGTGACGCGCGAATCGATAACGCGAAGTTCAAACATACTTTTGCAGCCAAAGCTAAAATGATCAAGCCGGAGGAATGTGAACAAATCATCGGACATGCGCCCGGAGGCGTATGTCCTTTCGGAATCAATGAAGATGTGAAGGTTTATTTGGACGAATCTCTTAAAAGTATGGATTCCGTACTTCCGGCATGCGGGACTTCCGATACCGGCATTGAACTGACGATTCCTGAATTGGAAAAATCTTCCTGCTGCACAGGCTGGGTCGATATAACTAAAACGCTTGATTAATTCAAAACTTCTCTCATCGGAGTTTGAAGCCACTGATCGTTCAGACCTTCTTTAACCCAGCGTCTCTCAGCTGTATCTCCCTGCAGCAGCGAGTTGCTCATGTCCATTGAGAATTCCTCAAAACATTCTTCAAGCGTCTTGCTGTGTGCGTCTGCAAGAAGTGCCCAGCTGCTGGTCGCATCTGAACCGATTTTAACGACATAATTGGTCTGAATCAGTCTGGAGAGCAGCGCATCGACAGCTTCCGGATAACTTCCAATCTTATCGGCAAGTTCGATGTTGGTCATTTGAGGATTGCCGGACTCCTTAGCTAACATAAGGATTCGAAGGAGGGCAACCGCTGAGAGCAGCTCGTCTCCGCTCTTATCGAAATCCTTATAGCGTTTGGCGCGCAGCATCGGCAGCGTTGCTGTAATAGCCGCACCGGCCAGAACAAACATCCAGTTTATGTACATCCATGTCAGCATAACCGGAATCGCGGCAAAGGCACCGTATATCGTCGTGTAGGAACCGCGCATGACATAGATGCCGAAGCCCCATCGGAAGACCGTAAAAACTAAGGCAATCAGAATCCCCCCGACGAGTGCGTCTCTCCAAAGAACCCGGCAGTTTGGAACGTATTTATATAGTGCAGCAAGGATAATAGATTGAAAAATTAATTGGCCGATCGGAATGAGCCACTGGGCGTAGACAGATAAGTGTCCCGACATCGCCATTCCGGTTAGGTAGGAAGAGGCTGCAAGACTGATGCCGATAGCAACGGGCCCAAGCGTGAGGAGAGCCCAGTACATCAGCACTCTCTGCCATAAACTTCTAAGTTTGAGAACTTCATAAGTCGAGTTTAAAGCTGAATCGATAGTTGCAATACAAAGCAGTGCGGATACCATCAAACCGATTAAACCGAAGGCAGTTAAACCGGCAGCTTGAGTGGCAAACTGCTTGATGTAGCCTAAGATCTGATCACTGTATTGTTCAGGCAGCAGGGTTGAAAAAATAAACTGCTCAAAGGCTTCGCGATAAGGAGCGAACAGCGGAAAGGCAGAAAAAGCCGCCATGATGACAGCTAAAGCAGGAACAATGGAAAGAAGAGTCGTTAGCGTCAGCGAGGATGCGACCTGTTTCAAAGAGGCTTTGTCGATACGTTCCATCACGAACATACCGAAATTCCACATTCTTTCTAAATTGGCATGTTTGGTGACAAACGCCGGGACTCTACGACTCATATTTTTCCTTTAGCACTCGACGACGCAGACGGCTAAGCCGCCGAGACTGGTTTCCTTATATTTATTTGCCATGTCCTTGCCGGTCTGCATCATGGTTTCGATTACCTGATCCAGACTGACATAATGGGAGCCGTCTCCCATCATGGCCAAACGGACGGAGTTGACCGCTTTGACAGCGGCAATACCGTTGCGTTCGATGCAAGGAATTTGTACCTGTCCTCTGACGGGATCACAGGTTAGGCCCAAATGGTGTTCCATACCGATTTCGGCGGCGTTTTCAATTTGTTCATTGGTCGCTCCGAGTGCTGCGGCTAATCCGGCCGCTGCCATAGAACAAGCCACGCCGACTTCGCCCTGACAGCCGACTTCTGCTCCGGAAATAGATGCGTTCTTTTTGTAGAGCGCACCGATGGCGCCGGCGACTAAAAGGAACGTGCGAATACCTTCTTTATTTGCCTGCGGGATGAACTGGCGATAATAGTTAATGACGGCGGGAGTGACGCCGGCTGCTCCGTTCGTTGGAGCAGTAACAACTCGGCCGCCCGCTGCATTTTCTTCACTCACGGCAAAAGCGTAAGCATTGATCCAGTCAATCACTTGAAGGGGATCGTCAGCGACTTTCAACGGGCTGTTGAGGAGCTTTTCGTAAAGTTCGTTGGCACGGCGTTTTACCTTCAGAGGGCCGGGCAAACATCCTTTAGCGTTCAACCCGCGGTCGATACACATGCTCATTACAGACCAAATATGATCTAAGGTATCGTCGATCACTTCATGGCTGCGGATGACTTCTTCATTGGCCCGAATCACGGCTTCCATACTCAGTCCGTTTTTACGGCATTGTTTCATGAGTTCATTGGCCGTGGAGAAAGGATAGGGCAGTGCTTTTTTATCTTCTTCCGTCGCAGGGAGGGCGCGGGGCTCCTGTTTGAGCTTGGCTTCTTCTTCCGTTTCGATAAAGCCGCCTCCGACAGAATAATATTTTCGAGAAAAGAGCTCGCTGCCTTTGGCATCAAAGGCCGAAATGATCAGCGTGTTGGTATGGTAGGAATCCAGGACAGAAGGTTCAAAAGTGAGGTCTTTGCTGTAGGTGAAAGAAATCGGCTTGCAGCTGTCGAGAAGCAAACGATTTTTGTCTTTGATGTCTTTGATCCAGTCGGGAATTGAGTCAACGTCGATTACGGAAGGACTTTTACCCATTAAGCCAAGCAGAACTGCACTGTCAGTGGCGTGTCCGATACCTGTTGCAGCCAGCGACCCCATTAGTTTTACTTTGATTCCTTCAACTTCGGGGAAGAGATGCTGACTTCTCAGGAGGGAAATAAAGTTGCGCCCTGCACGCATCGGCCCCACGGTATGGGAAGATGAGGGACCGATACCGATACGGTACATGTCAAAAACAGAAATGTTCATATAGCCTTCGAGAGTATTTCTAAATATTGCACGATGGATAACCGAGCGGAATACAAAACTGCCTCAAATCGGTTATTCTTTTGGTGCATGCATTCTAAAGTTTTTAGCTCTCGGAAGGAACTGATTTTTCATGGAAATCAAAGCGTTGTTAGTAGCTTCTGTCTTAGCTGGTCAGTTCGCTTTGTGTTATGCCTCTTCGGACGGAGATCTCATTGAAGGCATTATTCCGGAGCCGGACAGTATTTCAGTGACGTCCGTGGTTATAGAGCCCTTCCATCCTGACTTTGAAAAGCACTCCGCCGGTTTAACTGCCGGTAAGACTCCGGTTTGCCTGAAGATCACAAGAGTTCGAGAGGCCGACGGCTTGTCTTGGGTAACGCAGACAACCGTCAACCCCCTTTTCACAGAAGAGGCTTGCCGGAGAGCGTCAACAGAGACGCCTAGCGGCCGAGAGCATTTGTTCCATCAGGACTGATGAGTGCGATTAGTCGGAGTGCCGTGGGTTTCAGTGGTGAAAAACTGCAGCAAAAGCACTCCTAAGCCGAGCGCGACCACGCACACGGCAAAAGACGTCACTTGAATATTTCCTAAACTCACGATCGGAGAAACAATCCCTCCGAGCAAAAAACCGATACTTCCGATGATGGCCGAAGCCGCTCCGGCATATTTGCGCCCCAAATTCATGGCAGTGGCTGTAGCGCCGGTAAATATAAAGCCTAGGCAAAAAACCATTAGAAGAACGGAGCCTTCATAGGTGTAAAGATCTTTGGTCGTTAATCCGAAGACTAAACCTAAAACTGCGGCAATCAAACTTCCCGCCGTTCCGAAGTACGTGGCTTTAGCCGTTGTGGAAAAACGGACGGCAAGAAAAGCGCCGGCACCGATGGCAATGGCATTGAGGGCGAAGAGAAGCGAAAAATGGAACTGGGAGAGTCCGAATTCGTTCTGCAAAATAAAAGGCGTAGAGGAGATATAGGCGAAAAGGGCTCCCATACTTAATCCGAACACAGTTGTGAAAGCGGCAAAATTCGGTACTTTGCACACCAAAATAAAACCTTCAAACGAACGAAGGAAAGAGCCTTGTTCACGAGCATCTTTAGGAAGCGTTTCTTTAACCGGAATCACCATTGCTGTAATGACAACACCGATTCCTAAAAGTATGTAAAAAATACCACGCCATCCAATAAGATTTGCTACGGATC
>OGYJ01002394.1_pt1 | contig 12721 bp, 9 predicted proteins | sample 1576531 | NCBI WGS metagenome assembly OGYJ01 (sample SAMEA3541574, study PRJEB24748) | human gut metagenome | biome: human gut; feature: human-associated habitat; material: faeces | place: China | collected 2012 | reverse complement strand
GGGTCTTTTTCTAAAACGGTCGTACACACCAAGATCCTTCCAGACAAGGAATTAGACTTTCCGTCATATAAAAAAGGAACAGATCAAATCTGCCCCTTTTTTGCTTACATTGAAACCTCTGACTATTTTCTGAGTCCGAGTTTCTCAATCAATGCACGATATCTTTCAATATCTACTTTTTTAAGATATGCAAGAAGACCTCTTCTCTGTCCTACCATCTTAAGAAGACCTCTTCTTGAGTGGTGATCTTTCGGGTTTGCTTTGAAGTGATCTGTCAGTTCGTTGATTCTTGCTGTAAGAATTGCGATCTGTACTTCCGGAGATCCGGTGTCGCCTTCATGAACAGCATACTGTTCGATAATTTCTTTCTTTACTTCGTTTGTAAGCATAATAGCCTCCTAAAAAATATAAATTGCTGTATCTAAGTCATCGCCGGAGATGCGAAAAACCGGGATACAGTTCACACGCTAGTTATTATACCTGCCATGCGTGAATTTTGCAAGAGAATAAGCAAATGAATTGATGATTCATCAGCCTAAAACGATACGATCGCTTACAGCATCTGCCGTTTCCTCAAATTTCTTGAGAAGATCATCAATGGTCAGATTCTTCTTCTCATCTTCTGAATAATCAGCAATGATCCTGCCATTATTCATCATGATAAGCCTGTTGCCATACTTCAGGGCATCTTTCATATTATGAGTGATCATCAAGGTCGTTAAGTGCTGTTCATGCACGATTTCATCCGTAATTTTCAAAACCTTTGCTGCTGTTTTCGGATCAAGCGCGGCAGTTGGTTCATCAAGAAGCAGTACTTCCGGCCTTTTAATCGTGGCCATAAGAAGTGTCAGCGCCTGTCTTTGCCCGCCTGAAAGCAATCCGATGCGCGTAGAGAGACGATCTTCAAGTCCCAGATCAAGCCTGGATACCATTGCTTTGTACTTGTCATGATCGCCAGCAGAGAATGCCCAGCGCAGACGGCGGCTTTCCCCTCTTCTGGATGCCAGCAGAAGATTTTCCTCCACCTGCATTCCTGCCGCAGTTCCTTTAAGCGGATCCTGGAATACGCGGCCTATAAACTTGGCTCTCTTATATTCACTCATTTTAGTGACATCTTTGCCGTTGATTTCAATAGTTCCTGAATCCGGAAGATACGCGCCTGCGATAGAGTTCAGGAGCGTGCTCTTGCCGGCTCCGTTGCCTCCAATAACAGTACAAAAATCCCCGTCATTGAGTGTCAGAGAAAGATCGTTCAAAGCTTTCTTTTCGTTGATGGTTCCTTTAAAAAAGGTCTTGCTGATATGAGAAACGTTTAACATCTGTTCAGCCTGCCTTCCCCATATTCACTTTATCTTTGATCATCGGTGCTGCAAGTGCCAGCATGACAATAATCGCAGTAAACAGTTTCAAATCATTTGGTGGCATTCCGAGATAAAGTACACCTGCAATGACCACTCTGTAAAGAATGGACCCCAGAACGACAGCAGCAAGCGAAGCGGAGAAGCTGTCAGCGCCTAAAATAACTTCGCCGATGATGACGGAAGCAAGGCCGATAACGATTGTGCCAATCCCCATCCCGACATCAGCGAACCCATTATTCTGTGCAACAACCGCACCGCAGAGTCCGATGAGCGCGTTGCTGATGAATAATCCGATAATTGTCATCGTGTCTGTATTGACACCCTGTGCACGAACCATCTGCGGATTAAAGCCCGTAGCACGAATGCACATGCCAAGTTCTGTTCCGAAGAACCAGTAAATGAAACCGATAATCACAGCCATCATAATAAGCGGAACGACAAAACCAGCTGCAGACATGCTGATGTGAAGCATTTCAGATGTTGTTGAGAATACCGTATCGGCACGGAGCAGCGAAATATTCGCTTTCCCCATCACGTGAAGATTGATGGAATATAAAGCGATCATTGTCAGGATCCCGGCCAGAATAGCAGGAATCTTAAGCTTCGTGTAAAGAACGCCGGTAACAACCCCTGCGATGAGCCCGCCCAATGCACCTGCGGCCAGTCCGGCCCAGGGTGAAACACCTGCTGCAATCATTGAAGCCGCAATGGCTCCGCCCAAAGGGAAACTGCCTTCGCAAGTCATATCAGGCACATCAAGCACCCTGAAGGAAAGAAATACACCGATTGCCAGAATTGACCACATGAGCCCTTGTGCCACTGTGGATCTTGCTAAATCTACCATAGATACAATCTCCCTCCTTTAATCAAGCGAATTGCCTGTCAATCAATAAAGGCGGCAAGCGCTGTTCTACCGCTGCCGCCTGTTAACTACCTGTAAAATGCGAGGACAGCAGTCTCCGGATTTAAATCAAGGTCTTGCTGGCTGGTTATCATACAAGTACAGTTTTCTTGCCCGCTGCCATACGTCACTGGGCAGCTTGATATGAAGCAGGTCCGCCTGTTTCATATTGATAACCATATCAGGATCGATTTGACGGGTAATCGGAATGTTCTCCGGCAGGAAATTCCCGCTTAAGAGTCTGGCAGCAATTCTGCCCCCGCTAAATCCCATACGGTAATAGGACGGTGAAACCGATATCAGAGCACCTTTCTTCACCATCTCCATCTGTTCACCGATAATAGGAATTCCCGCGGGTGTCAAAATCTTTACCACTGCATCAAAATTCTTGAGTACGGCGGGATCCTCCGGAATATAAACAGCATTCACATTGCCCAAAAATTTACGGATCTGGATATCCGATCTCTGGTCCGGATTAAAAGCAACCTCGAAAAGACTGATATTTTTCTGTTCTGAAACTGCTCTCAAAATCTTAAGCTGGAGCACTGAATCCTCATCTGTGGGATCGTACAGGATTCCAAGCTTATTCACAGGGAAACACTGCGCAGCCGTTCTTATCTGCGTCAGTACCTGCGGAACATCCGAGATGCCTGTAAAGTTTTCGTGGGATTTGAAAACCTCGTCACTTTTGAAAAGATATACTCCAACACCTACGACCGGTATGTTTTTGGTCACTTTGGCAAGAGCCTTGGCCGAATCCGTACCGACAGCTATAATAAGATCTTTTTTATTCGAGGAAAATTTCTTGGCGCCCCGTTCAAGCTTCTTGTCATCCCCATTGGCATTGATCACTTCGATATGAAGTCTTTCTCCATTCGCGTAACCGCTGGATTCCAATCCTGCTAAAGCCCCGGCTACCATTTTATCCTGTTCAGGCAGGCTTTCGGATTGCAGAACACCAATACTGTATACGTTTTTCTGCGGTATAGGTTTTGTGCTTTCCTCCGGAGATTTCTGCTTATTGCCAAAAAAGAGAATTAAGGCTATTGCTATATTGCAGACTGCAAAAACAAGCATAAGCCACCAGAGCTTTTTAAGTTTCGAGGCCACTTCCTGAATCCCTTCTTAAATCATACCATTTCAGCCCTGTCAAGAACCGATTGAGGAATCTTGATTCCGAGCGTGTCCATTTCATTCTTATTGATATATAACTTAGATTTGTCAGCACCTTCAACAGGGAAGTCTTTTACTGTCTTGTTTCCCTTGAGGATCTCGGCTGCCATTTCACCGGCACGGTGCCCGATGTCGTAGAAGCTGATTGATTCAGAAGCCAGAACACCAGATTTTACATGTCCCTGCTCAGCGCCGTATACCGGAATCTTTTCCTTATTGGCAACTGCCATGAGTGTCGGAATAGAAGAAGCAATAATATTATCCGTTGGCACGAAAATTGCATCTACTTTTCCACCCAGGAAGCCTTCGGCAACCTGCTGTACATCATTGACACTGTTTACGGTCAGTTCAATGACATCGATGCCTAATGGCTTGCAGGCATCTTTAAGTTTCTGGGCCTGAATCACTGAATTGATTTCACTTGAATTATAGATGATTCCTAATTTCTTGATATTAGGCTGAATTTCCTTGATCAAAGCAACCTGCTTATCGAGCGGTCCCCTGTCATGAGTACCGGTCACATTGCTGTCAGGCTGTTTTTCAGACTTCATCAGTTTTGCATTTTCAAAATCTGCAATTGCGGTGCAAATGATCGGAATTTTATTTGTTGCATTGGCCATAGCCTGTGCTGCAGGCGTTGAAATGGCCGCAATAAGCTTGTAGTCGCCAGATACGAATCTGTTAGCAATAGATCTGAGGTTCGACTGATCTCCCTGCGCATTCTGCTGGTCTATTTCGATTTTGTCCTTCAGGCCGCTTTCATTTAATGCATCGACAAAGCCCTTGTTGGATTCATCCAGTGCAGGATGCTGCACGATCTGTACAACGCCAACCTTCATTTTACCGCTGTTTCCGGAGCTCCCGGAGTTGTTTCCACAACCTGCGATTACACCTGCTGCCATTAATCCGCAAATCCCGACAGCTAAGATTTTCTTCCAATTTTTCCCTACCATTCTACTATTCCTCCATTCTTAAATCTAAAACAAATCAAATTTCCACAATCAATAAGAACAATTATGGAACCGATATGCTGTTTTAGTGATGACTTTCGATAATTATAGCATATAAAGGCATTTTTCACCATGTAATATACAAAATAACACAATAAAAAACGCCTCTACAGGAGAGACGTCTTCTTATTAACCTTCTACAGTTTTTGTAATGACTTGTTTGCCTTTATAGAAACCGCATACCGGGCATACATGATGAGGTTTTTTCATTGCGTGGCACTGTGGGCATTCCACAAGACCCGGAACAGTCAGCTTCCAATTAGCACGTCTTTTATCACGACGGGATCTAGAACTTTTTGTCTTCGGAACCGGCATTTCTAGCACCTCCTTACCTATCGGCCGTTATGCCGTTTTATTCGTCTTCGCTGCACTTCAATTACGATTTCGGTGCACTGCTCTAATCAACTTAGAGTAAATTATCAACTTCATCATTATACGAAGAGTTATGCCATTTGTCAAGGATAACATTCATTCTATACGGTATTTTCCATGACATATTGCTGAACACTGAGGGAGCGTCCTGAAAAGAAATCTTCATACAAAGAATTCCGTTGTAATGCTGTGTATCAGTATACCATATCAATGAAAAGCATAACAATCCTTTTGCTTAGGCAGGCAGAAATTCCTTATGGCTGATTTGCCCCGGAAGGATCTGCATGTATCCCCGCAATCACCATCTGCTTCTCGTCTTTTCTCAAGCGGAAAAAGCGGTACAAATTGGCCGCGGCTTTCTTATTCATTCCCGGAACGCTTGCCAGTTCTTCTTCTGTCGCCTTTTTCATTTCATCCAGGGAACGAAAAGCATGCCAGAGGGCATTCCTTCGTGTCGGCCCGATTCCCTCCACATGATCAAGGATAGACTCTGTATTGCGTTTATTCGTCCAGCTTCTATGATACGTAATTACGAAGCGGTGCGCTTCATCGCGGATGAACTGAAGAAGCTGCAGCGCAGGCTCGTGATGATCAAGCACAACAGGAACATCACTGCCTTCCACATAGATTTCCTCTATTCTTTTAGCAAGCCCGATGACCGGCGCGTTGCAGCCCGCATTTCTGATTACAGGAAGGGCCGCATGCAGCTGCCCAAGCCCGCCATCAAGAACAATGAGATCTGGTTCAGGCCAGTCTTTTCTATTTCCATATCTTCGCTGCATCACTTCCGCCATGGATTTGAAATCATCTGCATGTCCCTGCGTGGTTACCAGTTTGAATTTGCGATACTCGCTTTTTGCGGGACGTCCATGCTCGAAAACAGCCATTGAGCCGGTCGTTTCGGCCCCCTGATTATGAGATATATCAAAGCATTCCATTCGCTCGGGAAGACGGGGCAGGTTCAGTAGTTCCTTCAGCTTCTTAACAGCGCCCTGTTCTCTGGCATCCTGATATTCCCACTGCAGTTTCTTATCAGAAAGATATTTTTTGGCATTTGCCATAGCCATGTCTTTCAGCTTTCTCTTGAAGCCTCTTTCAGGAACAATCATCTTCACTTCCGTTCCTTTGATCTGCTTCAGCCATTCCAGCAGAAGCTCAGAGTCCTTAGGCAGCATGGGAAGAATGATTTCCTTCGGAACGGACATCGGATTCCCGGCATAGAAATCCTTGATAAAGACTGTAATAATGTCCTGATCCTGCTCATCAGCGCTTTCCGGAATACTGAAATTTTCTTTTCCAACCATTCTGCCATAGCGGATGTAAAAGACTTCAAGGCCGGTATGGCTTCCATCTCTTGCCATTCCGACAACGTCAAAGTCTCCTTCGTTGGAGATGATGTTCTGTCTCTGCTGAACGCTCTGAATCGCCCTGATCTGATTCCTGAATTCTGCAGCCTTCTCATATTCCAGTGCTTCTGATGCCTGCTCCATCTTCTGCTGCAATTCCTTTACCAGTTCTGTGCTCTTGCCTTCAAACAGGTCACAGATGGTCTTTACGTACCGCTGATACTCTTCCTTCGTGCAGTAATTGAAGCACGGAGCACAGCAAAGATGCAGGTGGTACTGAAGGCAGGGTCGCGGCACTTTCATGGAACGGCATGTACGGATAGGATAGTATCTCCGCAAAACACTCAGCGTCTTGCGAAGGCTGCCTACATCCGTAAACGGGCCGTAATATTTAGCATGATCGTCTCTTCGTATATTCCTTGTTACGAAGATGCGCGGCCATTCATCCCCCGTCGTGATTTTGACATATGGATATGACTTGTCATCTCTCAAGGAAATATTATATTTAGGGTGCATTTCCTTGATCAGATTGCATTCCAGGATCAGTGCTTCCATCTCAGATCCAGTCATGGTGATATCTAGATCATCAGCATGCCGTATCATCGCTGCAACTTTAGGCGAACGATTCTTGTCCTCTCTGACATAGGAACGAACCCTGTTTTTTAAGTTCTTTGCTTTCCCGACATAGATGATACGGCCGTCCTTATCTTTCCATCTATATACACCGGGCGAGTCAGGAAGTGCTTCGACTTTAGCCCGGATTTTATCATTGACTTCTATCATCCTTATGCCTCTTCATTATTTCTATAGTCCGGTCGATGACAGGCTTCAAATATTGGCCGGTATAAGATCTGGAAACCTGACAGATTTCCTCAGGAGTTCCTTCTGCAACGACTTCACCGCCTTTATCGCCGCCCTCTGGACCGAGATCGATAATGTAGTCAGCTACTTTTGCCACATCGAGATTATGTTCGATAATGACAACTGTATTCCCCTGATCGACCAGCTTCTGCAGTACGATAAGCAGTTTGCGTATATCTTCACTATGAAGTCCTGTAGTCGGCTCATCGAGGATGTAAAGGGTATCACCCGTTCCTCTTCTCATCAGTTCCGTAGCCAGCTTTACACGCTGCGCCTCGCCGCCGGACATCGTGGTAGCCGGCTGTCCCAGACGGATATAACCCAGCCCGACTTCCTGCAGTGTTAAGAGCTTGCGAAGGATCTTATCATGATTCTCGAAGAACGGAATGGCTTCATCAACAGTCATATTCAGTACGTCTGAGATATTTTTCCCTTTATACCGCACTTCAAGAGTTTCTCTGTTATACCTTGCCCCATGACAGACTTCGCAGGGAACATAGACATCCGAGAGGAACTGCATCTCAATTTTGATGATGCCGTCGCCATGACAAGCTTCGCAGCGTCCGCCCTTTATATTGAAGCTGAATCTTCCAGGCTTATACCCTCTCATCTTGGCTTCTGAAGTCTGGCTGAAGAGCTCCCTGATATCCGTAAAGATTCCCGTATAAGTTGCCGGGTTCGACCGGGGTGTGCGCCCGATCGGCTGCTGATCTATATCAATGACTTTATCAATGTATTCGGTTCCTTCCATGCTCTTGTAGGAGCCGGTTCCATATGATGTATGGTTTTTGATATTTGACAGTCCCTGGTAGAGAATCTCATTGATCAGGGTACTCTTGCCCGATCCCGATTCGCCTGTGACAACCGTCATCTCTCCAAGCGGGATTTTTACATCTATATTTTTCAGGTTGTGTTCTGTTGCCCCGCGGATTGTCAGGTAGAGCCCGTTTCCCTTCCTCCTGCTTTCAGGAAGCGGTATATATTTTTCACCTCTCAGATAAGCCCCGGTTATGGAACCAGGTGTATTTTTTACATCTTCAGGCGTGCCTTCAGCAACAATATATCCGCCTTTTTCACCTGCACCAGGACCGATATCAACGACCCAGTCTGCCGTACGGATCGTATCCTCATCATGCTCTACCACGATCAGGGTATTTCCCAGGTCTCGCATTCCCTTAAGAGTGGCAAGGAGACGGTCGTTATCCCTTTGATGGAGTCCGATGGACGGCTCATCCAATATATACAGGACTCCCACAAGCCCGGACCCTATCTGTGTAGCAAGACGGATGCGCTGCGCTTCCCCGCCGGAAAGTGTCATCGCATTTCTTGAGAGCGTAAGATATTCCAGACCGACATTGGACAAGAAGCTTAAACGGCTTTTTACTTCCCTGAGAATCTGGTCTGCAATGACCTTCTCCTTTTCCGTCAAATCGAGATTTTCGAGGAAAGGAATCAAATCAGCAACCGGCATAGCGGACAGTTCAGCAATATTCTTATTTCCGACATGGAACGCAAGGCTTTCGGGCCTGAGACGTGCGCCATGGCAGACAGGACACGGTTTTTCGATGAGATAGTTGGACAGAGTTTCCTTCATCTTTTCCGTCCATGCTTCCTCATAGCGCCGTTTCGTCATGGGGACAATTCCTTCAAATGTCCGCTGATACGTCTTCGTTTCGCCATCCTGATTCGTGTATTGGAACGTCAGGAGCTCTGTACCGCCGAATTCGAATTCCATCTGCGCTTCTTCCGGCAGATCATCGAAGCAGTTGTCCATTCCCAAACTATACGATTTAAGGAACGCATCCAGCTGTTTATAGAGCCAGCTTTCCTTGTTGTATGGAAATGGCTTGATGGCCCCCAGACGGAATGACAGGCCGTGTTCCGGAAGAATACGGCTGAAATCAGCTTCCAGGGAAGCTCCGAGCCCCGTGCATGCAGGACATGCACCAAGAGGATTGTTGAATGAGAAAATCCTGGGCTCAGGCTTAGGCAGTGAAATCCCGCATTCCGGGCATGCAAAATGCGTACTGAAAATGTGGTCTTTGCCGCCAATCACTCCCGCAACCATCATTCCGTCTCCCAGCTTAAGAGCTGCTTCAACAGAATCAGTCAGGCGCTGTGTAATTCCCTCTTTGATGATGATCCTGTCTACTACCACTTCAATGGTATGTTTCTTGTTCTTCTCCAGATCAATGTCATCATTCAGGACAGCGACTTCTCCATCGATCCGTACCCTGACATACCCTTCTTTCCTGAGCTCTTCCAGCAGCTTTTTATGTGTCCCCTTTTTCCCGACAGCTACCGGCCCTAATATAAGAAGTTTTGTGCAGTCCCCCAGTGCTTCCAGTGCATCCACGATCTGGTCGATGGTCTGGCGCTGTATCGGTTTTCCGCAATTCGGACAAAAAGCTCTGCTGGCATGCGCATACAGCATACGCAGGTAATCATGAATCTCAGTAACCGTGCCTACGGTGGATCTTGGATTACGGCTCGTTGATTTCTGATCGATGGATATGGCAGGAGACAGGCCGGAAATCTTATCAATATCCGGCTTATTCATCTGCCCCAGGAACTGACGGGCGTAAGCAGAGAGAGATTCTACATATTTTCTCTGTCCTTCTGCATAAATCGTATCAAAAGCGAGTGAAGACTTCCCGGATCCGGAAAGTCCGGTAAATACAATCAATTGGTTTCTGGGGAGTGTCAGATTGATATTCTTCAGGTTATTCTGACGTGCCCCTTGTATAACAATTCCTTTTTCCATACATTCTCCTCATAACATGACAAGATTTTCCAGTGCGTCAAGCCGCAGATGCGTATCAAACTGTCATCAGGCTAGATTCTCTTTTTCATAGGCCTGTTGATACGTTTCTTGGCTGATTCCTGCCTTTTCAATGCGGCATCTGCCCTTGAACCATATCTATTCGTCCATTCCTGACGAAGCTTGCTTAAACGGTCACGAAGCATGGCTGCCTCTTCGAACTCCAGTGACTTGGCAGCTTTTTTCATGTTTTTCTCAGTTTCCTTCATCTGGGCATATAACTCTTCATCTGTCGTCTTTTCTGTCTTAGTACTTTCGCTGCCATAATCAGACGGCTTTTCTTCGACTTTCGTCAAATCTATCAGGTCCTTGACCCTTTTCTGTACCGTATGCGGCGTAATATGATGCTCCTTATTATACGCATCCTGTATCTGCCTTCTCCTGTTGGTTTCATCGATGGCATACTTCATCGACTTGGTAATTCTGTCTGCATACATGATGACATGCCCGTGTTCGTTTCGGGCAGCGCGTCCGATGACCTGGATCATTGAGGTCTCTGAACGAAGGAATCCTTCCTTGTCAGCATCCAAAATGGCAACGAGCGATACTTCAGGCATATCAAGGCCCTCGCGGAGAAGATTGATGCCGACAAGCACATCAAACACACCGGCACGAAGATTTCTGATGATCTCGGCTCTTTCAATTGTGGCGACATCAGAATGGAGGTACCTGACTTTTACGCCTGCTTCTGTCAGAAAATCCGTCAGGTCCTCTGCCATCTTTTTAGTCAATGTAGTGATCAGGACTCTTTCGTGGACTTCTTCCCTCTTGTGTATTTCCCCAAGGAGGTCATCCATCTGTCCCTCTATAGGCCGCACTTCGATGCTCGGATCCAAAAGTCCGGTCGGCCTTATGATCTGCTCCGCCAGATTTGTCTGAACCCCCATTTCATAAGGACCGGGTGTTGCCGATACATAAATAATCTGATTGATTCTTTCTGTGAATTCATCAAAAGTAAGCGGTCGGTTATCCAGTGCACTTGGAAGGCGGAAGCCATAGTCCACCAAGGTCTTTTTGCGTGACTGGTCGCCATTATACATAGCGCGCAGCTGAGGCACGGTTACGTGGGATTCATCAATCATAATCAGAAAATCTTCCGGAAAATAATCAAGCAGCGTAAATGGCGGTTCCCCGGGTTTCCTGTTGGACATATGCCTGGAGTAATTTTCTATTCCGGAACAATAGCCGACTTCCTGCATCATTTCCAAGTCATAATTTGTCCTCTGCTCGAGGCGCTGTGCTTCCAAGAGCTTATCCTGCGATCTTAATTCCTTCAGCCTTTGATCCAGCTCAGCTTCAATGGAAGTAATTGCCTTCCTGAGCTTGTCCGAGCTTGTTACATAGTGCGACGCAGGGAATATGCCTATATGGTTTCTCTCTGCCACTGTTTCGCCTGTCAGTACGTCAAATTCGGTTAACGAATCGATTTCATCACCGAACATCTCAATACGGACAGCTATATTGTTTTCAGATGCGGGAAATACATCAATCGTATCCCCTCTCACCCTGAACGTATCGCGCGTAAAATTCATATCATTGCGCATATACTGCATATTCACTAATTTTTCGATAATCTTATCGCGCTCTATTTCTTCACCCGGACGGAGCGACAATCCCATCGTGCTGTAGTCTTCCGGATCGCCGAGACCGTAGATGCAGGAGACAGATGCCACGATAATGACATCCCTTCTCTCAAAAAGCGCCATAGTCGCAGAATGGCGCAAACGGTCGATTTCCTCGTTTCGCGACGAATCCTTTTCAATATAGGTATCCGTCTGTGGCACATAGGATTCCGGCTGATAATAATCGTAATAGGATACGAAATAATAAACAGCATTATCTGGGAAGAAATCCTTGAACTCGCTGGCCGTCTGTGCCGCAAGTGTCTTATTAGGAGAAATAATCAATGTTGGCCGCTGCACTTCTTCAATGACCTTGGCCATGGTAAAAGTCTTGCCTGTGCCTGTTGCACCAAGCAGTACCTGAGCCCACTGCCCTTCATTCAATCCATTGACCAGTGACTTCACTGCCTTTGGCTGATCTCCTGTCGGCTGAAAGGGTGCTTTCAGCTTGAATGGAATCATCGGCTCGATATATTCTCGTTCTATTCTTGATCTATCCATAAATTTCCTCGTATCCAGTTCAATAATCGAATATTCTCTATTTCTATATTATATCACGTAAAAGAATATTTGTTTTGTACATGGAAAAGCTCTTTGCCATATCAATATCTTATGCAAATATGACTTATGGATAAAACCGGTTCAATAAGCTCTCCATGCAGCTTATTAAACCGGTTTTATCACATCATGCTATTGATCCTTCGACAGGACGTTATTTGTTCATCATATCATAGAGAATCCTGACAACATCACTTTCACTGTCGGGGAGCGATTCGCCGCAGGCTTTAGACATGCGGAGTCTCAAATCAGGATTGGTAAGAATATGTTTAACCGTAGACGGCAGTTCATCCCTCTTGACCCATTCAGCGCATCCCTGATTCTTCATATGCATGGCATTGGCCCGTTCCTGTCCGGGAAGTGTGTTTACCAGAACCATCGGAAGATGCATAACCAATGCTTCCGTGCAGGTGAGTGCTCCAGGCTTCGTAACCAGAAGCTCGCTTCTTGCCATAATCTCAGCAACCTTGTTGGTATAGCTGTGGAGCTCTACCGGATGATGAAGCTTTTCAGAAAGCATGGCAACTTTTTCATATAAGTTAATATTTTTCCCTGTGATGACGATAAACTTTGAAATTTCCTTCACTTCATCCAGGCGGGTTATATTATCGATGACATTTCCAAGCCCGAGGCCTCCGCCCATAACAAGAACCGTGCCCTTTTCGAAAGGCTTTCCCTCTGCAGCTTTTTCATAGA
>OGYJ01002391.1_pt1 | contig 12728 bp, 9 predicted proteins | sample 1576531 | NCBI WGS metagenome assembly OGYJ01 (sample SAMEA3541574, study PRJEB24748) | human gut metagenome | biome: human gut; feature: human-associated habitat; material: faeces | place: China | collected 2012 | reverse complement strand
TTGCGGCGGTTTGGGTCGGTTTTTGGGCTTTGCGGCCGGGCCCCTGCGTTTTCCATATTCTTCCATGTTTTTACGAAAGGCAAGTTTTGCGGGACGCGTTTTTCAAAAAACACAGTCCGCAGGGGGCACAAGATTCATATTGCAAAGGTGAAATTTATTTTTTTCCTGATTTTTCTTATTATTTTCTCAAAAGACTGTATTTTTTGTTGCGGTTCTGGTACACTGGATGTGATAAAAATAAGTTGAAGAAACTACGCCGATGTCCGGGCTGTCCCCGGGCGGGGCAGTGTCTCCATCTTTGTGAAGGAAAGCGAGGGATCTCATGAAAAAATTCCTGAAAACGCTGGTGGTCGGGCTTTGCCTGTTCACGCTGCTGTGCTGCGCACTGCCGGCTGCATTTGCCGCCGACAAAACTTCAGGGAGCAAAAAGGAAGAGAACGTGTACGCCATTGGTATGGATGCCCAAGGCGGCATCTGCTCCACCGTGGTAACCTACACGAACCTGTCCGGCAAACTGGAGAGCACGCCCGAGCAGCCTACCATGACGGGCTACACCTTTGACGGCTGGTACACCGAGCCGGTGGGCGGCAGCAAGGTGACCACCTCCACCGTGTTCACCTCCGACGCCACCATCTACGCCCACTGGACTGCCAAGGTCGGTACTTCTACCGTGCCGCAGCCCACCACCCAGCCTGCCGCCCAGTGGCAGAAGTATGTAGGGCCTGCACTTGTGGCCGGTGCCCTGCTTACTACCCTGCTGGTCGCCACCATGTTCTGAACACTGCTGTAAACGCAATGACACCATTGAAGAAAGGGATCTTACCATGACTACTTCTACCATGAAAATGCCCGCCAGCTATTCCGCTATCGAAGCTGAGGAGATGACCTATCTGGACGGCGGCGCCAGCAACGCTTATCAGTCCTTCCTGGACATCGGCAAGGTGTTCAACTACATTGCCCGCATCTTCTCCGGTGCAAGCTCCATCATCAACAACGTTAACGTCATCTACCAGTCCTTTGTATCGCTGAACAGCCTGCTGGGCAGCTTCGGCAAGTAAAAGCATCACCCCAAAGTTCAGATCCGGGAGCCGCGCTTTTTTCGAAAAGTGCGGCTCCCGTTTTTCGTACACGCTGTAATTCAGTGCATTACCGCGCAGCACTTCACGTTCCAGAATTGTGAACAAACTTTTTAAGCTTTTTGGGGGTCAGTGGCCGTTTTTTGGGCTTTTTCTATATAAAAAGCAAAAAAATGCGATATTTTTTGGGCTTTATCTCTTGATTTTGTGTCTGATTTGTTATATTGTTGTTACATGGAATGTGCTAAAATAAGATAGTTTATAAAAGGTCTCTCCAGCTGCGCAAATTGCGTGGCAACAAGTGAATTATCAGGCATTTCCTTTAAGTTGTTTCGATATTTTCGAAAAAATTTTCGTTATCTTTACATTCGGGAGTTTGTACGCAAATGGCAGATCGTGAACTGCGGCGGATGCACCGCGCTGAACTGATAGAGATCATCTATGCGCTGAAGCAGAGCGAGGACCAACTCAAGGCGCAGAACGCCGCGCTTACCGCGCAGCTGCAGGACCGGCAGCTCCGGCTGGAAAGCGCCGGTTCCATCGCGCAGGCCGCGCTGGAGCTGAACAACGTGTTCGCCGCCGCGCAGGCCGCCGCCGATGACTATCTGCACTCGGTGCAGGCCAGTCTTGCGGACACCAACGCCACCGCCGCCAATACCCTTTCGCAGGCGCGCAGCGAGGCCAAACGCATTCTGGAGCAGGCACAGGCAGACGCCGACAGCCTGAAAGCGCAGGCGCAGCAGGAATGCGACGCCATGACCGCCGCCGCCGCGCAAAAACGCACCCAGACCGAGGCCGACTGCAAGGCCATGGTAGAGCGCGCCGAGCAGGAGGTGCAGCAGCGCTGGCAGGCATTTGACCACAAGGCCAACGAGCTGCTGGATCAATACCGCAGCACTGACGGTCTGCCTTCGGAGGAAACATGAAAAAACGCGATATCCGGTTCGCTTCCATCCCTTCCACCGAGGAAGTGGCCGCAGAACGTGAGCGTCTTGCGTACCAGAGCCGCTACCAGCGGGTGCTGCGCAGTACGATCTATATTCTGGTGGTGGTAGCCGCAGCAGCCGTGCTGCTGGCTACGCTGTTTCTGCCGGTGCTTCAGGTCTCCGGCGACAGCATGTACCCTACATTAAATGATAAAGACATTATCCTGCTGGTAAAATCCAACCACATTGAAAACGGCGAGCTGTGCGGGTTTTACTGGCAGAACAAGCTGCTGCTCAAGCGCATCATCGGGCAGCCCGGTGATGTGATCGATATGGACGTGAACGGCGTAGTCTCGGTAAACGGCGTGGCGCTGGACGAACCCTATGTGGACGCGCTGACCGTGGGCGAATGCGACATCCGGTTCCCCTATCAGGTGCCGGAAAACCGCTACTTCGTGCTGGGCGACCACCGTGCCACCTCTATCGACAGCCGCAGCAGCGTGATAGGCTGCGTTGAAAAAAGCCAGATCGTGGGCAGGGTTTTTCTAAGGGTATGGCCCTTGTCCAGCTTCTCGTTGATCCATTGACCCCGGGAGGAGGTATTTCGTTATGAACGACATTCTTAAAACGTACATGGAGCGGTTCCGTGAGAACCGGCACACCCTGCGGCGCTACACCGCATTTGTGCTGGCACTTGCCATGATCACCACCCTGTTCGTCAACTGGCAGCTGCATGGCGTGGGCATCTCGATGACCGCGCAGTACCAGTGCGGCGAGGAGGAGCACACCCACACCGCAGATTGCTACACCAAGGTGCTCATCTGCGGTTACGAGGAAGGCGAGCTTGAAAATGCGGACGAGGTGGCCGCCGCTGCTGCCACCAGCCAGCCCACCGTTGAGGCTGAGCCCGCGCCGCTGGCACTGGAGCCGCAGATCGAGTTTGTGCCCCACGAGCACACCGAGGACTGCTACACCGAGGTGCAGACTCTGACCTGCATGGAGGAAGAGCACGTCCACGGTGACGACTGCTTCGACCCCGAGGATGGCAGCCTGATCTGCGACAAATTTGAGCATACCCACGACGAAAGCTGCTATACCACCGAGTACGAGCTGACCTGTGGACTGGAAGAGGGCGAGCTTGTGGAGCAAGTGGTGGAGCCCACCCAGAGCGCCGAGCTGGCGGCTATGGCTGTGGCCGAGCCTGTGGCACTGGAGCCGACGGTGGACACCGTGGAGCCCATCTACCACCACCACACTGACGCCTGCTACGAGGAAGTGCTTACCTGCCCCCTGCCGGAGCATCACCACACCGTAGCCTGCCTGAGCGACACCTCCGCCGACGTTGAGACCCCCGAGGAGTGGCAGGCCGCCAACGCCGAGGCCGTGATGACCGGCAACTGGGACGAGGACCTGCTCAGCGTGGCAAAGACCCAGCTGGGCTACGAGCAGAGCGAGAAAAACTTCGAGATCGACCCCGCAGACGGCGTGACCCTGCACTACTACTCCCGCTACGGCCAGTCTTACGGCAACCCCTACGGCGAGTGGGACGTGATGTTCCTCTCCTACTGCCTGAAGTACGCCGGTATCCCCCAGAGCGCCATCCCGCAGGAGGCCAGCGTGCTTGCCCTGCGCAGCTCCATGAGCGACATGGATTGGCTGCTGGACGGCGAGGACGGCAGCGCCGCCAATGTGGGCGACATCGTTATTTATAATAAGTACGTCACCCGCACCGTGGCTGTGGACAGCAGCGCCGATGGTGCAGCGGACGATCTGGACGACCAGTTCAGCATGGACACCGATTTCGAGAACGGCGCAGAGCTTGAAACTTCCGGCGCTGCTGCGCTGGATACCGCCCCCGCCGCCGAGGACGCCCCCGCTGCCGACAGCGTGATCACCCCCGATCTCCCCGACACCGCCAACCCGGAGCAGCCCGCCGCAAAGCCGGTGGACAGCACCGGCACCTCTGCATCCGGCGCGGACACCCTTATCCCCAGCGTGGATTCCCCCGCTGCCGAGCCGCAGACCACTACCGTGACTGACGCTCAGCCCGTGGAGACCGTGGGCATCGTGAGCGAGGCGGACGATGACACCCTGACCGTCATCTCCGGCGACGTGGACGGCAAGGTGGCTGAGGTCACCCTTTCCAACGCCGAGGTTCTGGCCGTGGTGGATGTTGCCGCCGCCCAGTACGCAGACGAGATGCTCTCCTCTGCCGTTGACGGCGCACTGAAAGCCCCCGATATGCTTACGCTGGCGGGTGAGCCCATGACCGTAAGCACCACGACCGTTGGCTCTGCCTTGGACGGTACTAATTATGTTACTGATTTCAAGATTCAGAAGCAGCAGGGCAGCCAATACGTTGATGTTGCCACCAGCGTTGTCACTGACCAAATGCACGGCTACCTTGAACTGAAGGATATTCCGGCTCAGGACATTGCAAGCCATGACTACAAGGTTAAAGTAGCTTTGCCGGAGGCTTTTGACTTGCAGAGCGTTGCTTCGGAAACTGGCGACTTGATCGATCCGAACTATACCGGTCCAAAGGGCAGCGTTTGTGGCACCTACCAGTTTGTAAAGGAAAACGGTAAGTGGTACGTCCTGTTCACCTATGACCGTGATTTTATTCATCAGGATCAGGTGTCGAATACCACCAAGGTCAGAAGTACAGTCAACTTTGATTTCCGGTGGGACCAAACCAAGGTCACGACCGGCGGGAGCAATGAGTTTAAGGTCAACGAAAAAGCAAAGGTCACCATTTATATTAAGCGCGAAGAAAGCACCACGCCCGGCGAGGAAAAGAAATTCAGTCTGGATAAACAATCTGCCGGGCTTAAGTACGACGGCAAGAATGCTTACGTTGATTACACTGTAAAACTTACCCTGAAGGAGGACAGAGCAGCCCCCCTGACGCTGACCGATACACTCACAAATCCGTCCGGGGTCACCTTCGACTATGTTGACACCTTCCTCCAAGTTACTGGCCCGGATGGTTCTGCGCCCGACATTTCTTGGGCAGATACCACAGGTAGTACGGGCAAAATGATCACCTTGGGCACTAGTGGTCAGACCCTGCAAAAGGGCACCTATACCATCACTTACCGCGTCAAGGCTGATAATTTTGGCAGCACAAGTTACAACGGGGACTATTTAAAAAACTTTATCAAATTTGGTGATGATGTAGAAGGTACTTCCACCTCTATCAAAACAAAGGATATTGAAAAATCGGGCAAGCTCAGCAAAGACGGCGAGATCATCACATGGACTGTCAAGATCAACAACGGTGACGTCATGCGTTATCTGCCTAGCAACGCTAAATTTACCGATACGATCGACACAGATCAGGAATTTGTTGCCGGTTCTTTCAAGGTCACAAAGACCGATGCAGACGGCAACAAGACCAAGCCCACAGCATCAGATGTCTACGACAGCACAAACAAGACCCTCACCTACCAGCTTGCGGAAGGCTTCAACAAGTATGAGATCACCTACCAGACAAGGGTCACAAAAGCTATCCCTCTGACCGGTCTGGATGTCAAAAACACCGGCAATCTGGAGGGCGATGGGCTGGACAGCAGCTCTGAAGGCACTGTCCACATCGACTCGGATGTTCTTACCAAAGAGGCAGTTGGTGAGCCGACTAATAATGGTACAGAGGCCACCATGCAGTGGAAGAGCACCATCAAACCGACAGATGTCAGCAGCTATATTTACTACGATTACAGTAACGCAGTGCAGGATGCAGACGGTAAAAACCGCAAGGCGCAGGAGATCGACCTTGCCTCTATTGTGGTAAAGGACAAGGATGGGAATTCTGTTTCCGTTACGCCCGTCGCATGGAACTCCGGTGAAACAGATGATTACGACAAGGATCTGGGTCTGTTTATGATAGACTTTAAAGGCATTACTGCATCCGGTCCAATGACCATTACCTACACAACAAAATGCTCTATCGTCCAGCAGCTGCCAGGCTACGGTGCAACGGTCAAGAACCACTGCCGCATCAATAATGGCACTGTGGCAACCGCTGAGCAGAAAATTACAAAAGGCTCTGACACGATAAGTTACTTCTATAAGTATGCTTGTGGTTGGAATTGGACGAACATTCAGAGCGGCAGCGGCAGTACTACCCTGCAGCCCGGCCAAAAGCTGCCTTGGACGATCGAGCTCAACGCGGATGGAGTGCTGAAATGGGAAAATGACACCAAATGGGTCATTACCGATACCATTCCCCGCGGTCTGGTTCTGGACGAAAGCAGCGTTCAAATCAAGAACCATGGCGTTGCCCTGCCCGCTACATCTACAGTCACCAAAAACGCAGACGGAACCACCACGCTGGTAATCACCATGTTGCCGGAGTCGTTCAGTTATACAAATAACGGTGTGACTGAGATCCGCAAGCAAATCAATATCACCTACGACACTACGCTGGATCCTAAATGTACCGACATCTGGAATGACAATACCGCATCGTTTAAGAACGTTGCCAAGTTCGAGCGCAACGGCAATACGATAGGTGATACCTCCTTTACCGAAACAGTCGAGCGCAAAGTTGTTGGCAAGAGCGGTACTTTTGACGAAACCACCGGTCTTTTGACCTATCAGGTCAAGCTGAACCCCTACGGTGCAACGCTGAATGGCGGCGAGCCTATGGTCCTGCAAGACGTCATGACCGTGCCCTCTGATTTGTGGGCTGATGGGTCTGGCACCAAGCGTGTAACGCTGGAAGGCATCTCTGTTTTTGATGCCAATCTGCAGGCAGATGGTACGCTGGAAGCAACCACATGGCGTGCAGACCTTACCTGTGTAGCCGGAAAGTTTGATGACGATGCCGCCGGAAATAACGTTGACACGTCCACCTACTATTTCAAGTACAGCAGCGATAACAGCCACCAGCTTAAGGCATGGACAAAGGTACCCGATAGCACCCCGCTTGTGCTGGTTTTCCATTACCGAGTTAATACGGAAGGTCTGGTTAAAGGCAATGCCTTCACCTTTGAGAACACTGCAACGCTGAATGGTAAGTGGAAGAACGAGCAATGCAACACCAGCTTTACTTCCAGTTCGGGAGCTACTGCCGGTATCGACTTCAACTCCAACCGCTTGACCATCGTCAAGTACTCCGGCACGCCAGACAAGGTTCTGCCCGGTGCAAAGTTCAGTCTGGAAAAGTATAACGCTACCACTGGATGGAAAAGCGAAAAAACTGATATAGTGACCAACACCAGCGGCAACGTAACGCTTGGCAGTCTGGACGTTAACACCTTCTATCGCTTGAAGGAAACACAAGCGCCTGATGGTTATCGGACACCGAATAATTACCATTATTTTGTAATTTCCGACAATAGTAGCTACACGGCCTCTGGCGTTCCCGACTATATTGCGGGCACAGACACCTTTAGCGAGTACAAGTTGGCTGAAGGGCAGAAGTTTGGCAGCTTCTACTACTACTGCGAAAACACCCCCAATGACAACTCTGACTACGTTCTCCCCTCTACCGGCGGCACCGGTACACTCCCGTACACAGCCGTGGGCGGCACCATGATGCTGTCTGCGCTGGCATATAGTTTTATCCACCGCAAGCGCAGACACGAAGGGAGGGCAGATGACTAAACTGCACTTCCCTGCCGGACGCCCGGAGCTTAAACCCCGCCCGCCCAGCGCAAAGTTTACGCGATAGACCGAACAAAAACGACACCCCTCCCCCCCCCTGTGCAAAATGCAGGGGGCGGCAAGGGGCAGAAAAGAAAGGGGCTTTTTCCATGAAAAAAGCAATGAAGAAACTCATGGCTGCACTGCTGGCAGTTGCTATGGTTTGCGCCATGGCGATTCCGGCGTTTGCGGCTGGTGGTACTACTACTGGTAGCATTACCATTGACAACGCTGTTAAAGGTGAAACTTATACCATTTATAAGATGTTCGACCTGAACAGCTATGATCCCACCGCTGGCACCTACTCCTACACCGTAGATTCTAACTGGAAAGCTTTCTTTGCAACTGGTGCAGAAGGCGCTAACTATATTACTCTGGATGCAAATGGTCACCCCACTTGGGTAAAAGGTGCAAAGGCCGATGAGTTTGCTCAGAAAGCACTTGCATGGGCTAAAACACAGTCTGCAATCACTACTGCTGCGACTTCTCAAGCTGCTGGTAGCACCACCGTTACTTTCTCGAGCCTTGCCCTTGGCTACTATCTGGTAGATACTTCTCTGGGTGTTCTCTGTGGTCTGGATACTACCGCCCCTGATGTTACTATCGAAGAGAAAAACGAAGTGCCTACTATTGAAAAGACGGTCAAAGATTCTAACGATAACTGGGTTGACAGCAACACCGCTAAGATCGGCGATACTGTCGAGTATAAGGCAGTTATCACCGTCAAGACCGCAAACACCAACTACGTCATGCACGATACCATGACCGATGGCTTGACCTTTAACAAAGATTCCGTCAAGGTTACCGTGAGTGGCGCTGATGTTCCGACTACCAAATATACTCTGAGTGCTCCCGGCACCAAAGGCGAAACTTTTAGTATTGCATTTGATAACAACTACATCGCTTCTCTGCCTGCAGATACTAAGATTGAGGTCACCTACAACGCCGTTGTGAACGAAAAAGCCAAGATTGATCCTGGTGCGAACGAGAACGAAGCATATCTGACCTTTGGCAATAGTCAAGAGACTGCACACGACAAGACCTATACTTATCTGTACCAGTTCGACCTGATCAAGTACAGCGGCACTTCTGGCAAGCTGCTGGGCGGCGCTCAGTTCATACTGTACGATGCAGAGACTGGCGGCAACGAGATCAAGCTGGTAAAGGATAATACCACTGGCATCTACCGCGTGGCAACCGCAACTGAAATTGCAAATCATAATACCGTTGACCATATTGAAACGGTTCCGGGTCAGACTGTTCGTATCTCCGGTCTGGACAAAAAGGTCTACTGGCTGGATGAGATTCTTCCTCCCGCCGGTTATAATGACCTGCCAGGGCGTGCTAAAGTCGATCTGCAAAGTGGTTCCAAAACTGCACTTGCCGACCGTCTCACTAACGGCTATGATGAGGCAAACGCCAGTTCCATCGGCGGTGTCCCCATCGTCAACAACGCCGGCACTACCCTGCCCGGCACCGGCGGCATCGGCACCACCATCTTCTATGTGATTGGCGGCGGCCTGATGGCTGCTGCAGCCATCCTGCTCATTACCAAAAAGCGCATGGAGAACCGCTAAGCTCTCCTTTTCCCCTGCACAGAGCGGGGCCGCAAGGCCCCCTGCTCTGATCCTGAAACTATAACGTTAGGGAGTAGCCCATGAAAAAGAACAAAAGCACCATTATATTGATCCTCGTCTTTTTCGTGGGTCTATCCGTGATGTTATACCCCACTATCAGCGATTACGTCAACCAGCGCAACCAGTCCCGCGCGGTGGCAAACTACGCGCAGGACGTGGACAACATGACCGATGCGGATTACAGCGCCTACTTTGACGCCGCCGATGCCTTTAACGCACAGGTGGCCGCCAACGAAAACGCCCTTTACCGCCCGGATCAGCTTTCCGGCTACAACGAAACACTGGATATTACCGGCACCGGCATTATGGGTTACATCACCATCTCCAAAATCGGCGTGGAGCTGCCCATCTACCACGGCACCGGCGACAGCGTATTGCAGATCGCCGCAGGCCACTTGGAGGGCACCAGCCTGCCGGTGGGCGGCGCGTCCACCCACGCGGTCATCTCGGCGCACCGCGGCCTGCCCAGCGCAAAGCTGTTTACCAACCTCGACCAGCTGGAAGTGGGCGATACCTTTACCATCACCGTGCTGGACCGGGTGCTCACCTACGAGGTGGACAAAATCTCCATCGTGCTGCCCACCGAGACCGATGAGTTGAAGATCGCCGAAGGCAAGGACTACGTCACCCTGATGACCTGCACCCCCTACGGCATCAACACCCACCGCCTGCTGGTGCGCGGCCGCCGCGTAGAGACCCCGGATCAGTACAAGCACCTCCGCGTTACCGCCGAAGCGCTTAAAATTGAACCCATTATTGTTGCGCCCATTATGGCGCTGCCCATGCTGCTGATCTTGCTGATCGGTATGCTGATTTCCACACGCAAACCCAAGAAAACGAGAGGTGAAGAACATGAAAAGCATTGATCTGCGTCATCGTCTGGCGGCTGTGCTGCTGGCTATGTGCCTTGTGGTATGCTGCGCCCTGCCGGCGTTTGCCACCAGTGCCAACATTGTGCTGGGGCGTCTGGGCTCGCTCCACGTCCGTCTGTACGACACCCACAACGATGTGCCCCTGCGCGGCGGCGAGCTTACCCTGTATCAGGTGGCCTCCGTCAAGCGCACCAACGGCAACCTGTACTTTGACTATACCGGCGATTTTACGGGCTGCGGTGTCGTGCTGGGCGATCTTTCCGACAGCACCCTGGCAGACCAGCTGGTAAAGTATCTGCCCGCTGTGCCCGCCATTGCCGCCCAGCAGGACGTGAACGAAGAGGGCTATGCCAACATTACCAAGCTGCCGCAGGGTCTGTACTTGGTCGTGCAGACCGAGGCATCCCACGGCTACGAGGCCATCAAGCCCTTCCTTGTGTCCATTCCCATGCCCGATGGCGACAACTGGATCTACGATGTGGACGCCACCCCCAAGGTAGGCGCTACCATCCCGGAAACGCCGGACACCCCCGACACCCCGGATGTGCCTGACACGCCGCCGGATACGCCCGACACACCGGACACCCCTGATCTCCCGGAGCAGCCGGACACCCCGGATACGCCGGTGAGCCCCGGCACACCGGATAACCCGGTAAGTCCCGACAGCCCGGACAACCCGGTAAGCCCCGAGAATCCGGATAACCCGGTCTCCCCTTCCAACCCCGATAAGCCTGTTCTGCCCCAGACCGGCCAGTTGAACTGGCCCGTGCCGGTGTTGGCCTGCAGCGGCGTGCTGCTGTTTGCCGCAGGCTGGGTGTTGAACCGTCAGGGCAAAAAGGAAAACTGACTTTGCGCTCCTTTCTTTTCGGCACAGCGTGGCGTTGTGTACCGAATTTGCTCCCCCGCAAGGGGGAGCATTTTTTTGTGGAAAAAGAGTTTCCACGCAAAAGAGCCGCTGTACAATTTGTACAGCGGCTCTTGTTTTATGCAGTTTGTTTATGTCTTACTGCTGCTGGGCGGCCTTTTTGGCTTCCAGTGCCAGAATGGCGTCGCGGCGGCTCAGGTTGATGCGGCCCTGCTGGTCGATGTCCGTCACCTTGACGACGATGGCATCACCCACAGCAACAACATCTTCCACGCGCTCGACACGCTTGGTGTCCAGCTTGGAGATGTGGACGAGGCCCTCCTTGCCCGGAGCGATCTCGACGAAGGCACCGAAGTCTTCATGGAAAACGAACCGATGGGACGCGTGATTCAGAGCGACGGCGAACATTTCCTGTTCGTGCTGACTTATGAATACATGGATTCCGAACTTTATGTTAAGGATGTACCGGTTGAAATCCTGCCGCTTCCTTATGAAGTCACGGTTCCTGCCAGCGTGATCTAATCTAAACGCTTTTCTCTAAAAAGGCCGGAGTTCTCCAGCTCCGGTTTTTTTATTACCGTTTCTCTTTGGCAAAACTTCTTCGCCACCTGTCGCACAACGCTTCCCGCTCCTTGATTAGAATGAAGGATTCTTAGATGTGTTTTACGGAGGGGAGATGCCGATCTCAAAATCGACGGAAAGAATATGGAAGCGACTCAATCGCGACCTGACCGGCAAGCCCTCCTACCGAGCCAACAAAACCGGCTCCTCTCGGCGATTTATTCCCAAAGAACGGTGCACGAATCCCGACACCCTCTCGTTTATCACAGAGCTTTTGCCCTCTGAAGATAAAGTCCCTCTACGAAATACCATCTACACACTGAGCTACGTGCTTCTGGACCGCTCCGACTGTGATCGAAAACTCGCTGAAAAGTTCAAAACCGAATACGGCCGCACACATAACTTCGTACACAAGTTTGCCCAGGTTGTGCTCCCGGAAGAATTTGACCTTCTCGGTACTGTTTACCAATCCTTTTTAACAGAAGGCGTCAATAATTCCACCGGTTCTTATTACACGGAGCGATCCGTTGCTCAAGAGCTGCTGGATTCACTGGAAGCAAAACCAGGTGCAAGCTTTTTGGATCCCTGCTGCGGCAGCGGAACGTTTTTAATACTTGCCCAAGAAATGGGACTGAAGATCTGCGGCATGGACAGCGATCCGATTGCCGTGATGATTGCAAAAGCCAACCTGATTTTGTCAGGTGCAAAAGAGTACCCCGATGTCCGTGTCATCGACTTCGTCAACCGCTGGAAAAGTGAAAGAAGGCGTTTTGACTTTGCGGCCACGAATCCGCCATGGAGCTCAAAAACTAAAAACGTTTACGCCGATGTCTCGAGCTTTTTCTTCATGAAAACGCTCTCGCTCCTTAAATCCGGCGGCAAGCTTGCCTTCCTGATGCCGATCTCTATGCTCAACATTGCTTCGCATCGGCTTTTCAGAGAGCATTTGTTTAGCGACTGCCGTCTTCTTGAGATCCGTAAGTTCGATACGAAATTTAGCGGCGTCCAAACCGATTTTGTATCTATCCTTGCAGAAAAAGCAAAACCCGCAGAAAGGTTTCGGATGAATGAATCCGGAGAAATCAGAGAAATTCCGCTTTCGATTTTTCAGCTCACCGAGCAAAAGACGATTTTCAGCGCGA
>OGYJ01002390.1_pt1 | contig 12731 bp, 7 predicted proteins | sample 1576531 | NCBI WGS metagenome assembly OGYJ01 (sample SAMEA3541574, study PRJEB24748) | human gut metagenome | biome: human gut; feature: human-associated habitat; material: faeces | place: China | collected 2012 | reverse complement strand
TAATGAACAAAAGAATGATACTGAACAGGATAACGTTGGCAATCAATGTGGAATATGTACCGATTTCTTCACGACCGAGTTGCATAAACAAGTAAATAAGTCCAGCAAAGAAAAGGCTGATGCAACCGATGAGGATAAGGATGGGCTTATTGATCAGATTGATGCGTTGAGCAATGCTGACAGCAATCACTCCTACAAGGGTGGAAACGGCTGATGTGATCAGTATGGGAATGAATATATCGGTAGGCTGTGCAGCGCCCATCTGAGCGCGATACATCATGATGCTGATAGGAATCAGGATCAGCCCGGAAGTATTGAGCACCAGAAACATGACCATCGGATTGGTTGCCGTATCCTTCTGAGGGTTCAATTCTTGCAGCTCCTTCATAGCTTTCAATCCCATTGGTGTAGCGGCATTGTCCAGTCCCAACATATTGGCGGAGAGGTTCATAAAGATAGAACCCATGGCAGGGTGGCCTTTGGGGATTTCGGGGAAAAGACGGCAGAACACCGGACTCAGCCAGCGGGATAATGCGTTAATCATGCCGCTTTGCTCGCCGATCTTCATAATGCCCAGCCATAGAGAAAGGATACCCGTCAGGCCCAGCGATATTTCGAAGGCTGTTTTCGAGGAAGTGAATGTTGAATTGACAAGCTCAGTAAAGATTTCTGTGTTGCCCATAAACAGGAGCTTGATGAGTGCCACAATGAAAGCAATTACGAAGAATGCTACCCAGATGTAATTTAAAACCATAAAATAACGCGTTGATTTTCGTGCAAAAGTAGGAATATCTTTCTATTTAGCGTGATAAATGGAAAGATTATTGCATTTATTAGGGCAATAACACTATTTCGAATATGAAATTCTGGCTATCTTTGCTTTCTGATATTGCGACGGAATTAGAGGGAGAAGGAGTTAAAGAGGTTATTAACTCCGGACTCTCATAAAATAATTAACTGATATGAAAAACAAATGTATGTTAGTTGCAGCTTTGCTGTTGTTATCCGGTACAATCTCGGCCAAGGTTGTGTTGCCGCCGATGTTTTCGGATAACATGGTGTTGCAGCAACAGGCGGATGCCCCTATATGGGGTGAGGCAAAACCGATGAAAGCGGTAAAAGTAACCACTTCCTGGGATGGGAAGACGTATGAAACACTGGCTGATAAGGAAGGGCGATGGAAGCTTTCCGTTCGTACTCCTGAAGCGGGTGGCCCGTATGAGCTTACACTGACCGATGGTCAGAAACTGGTGTTGAAGAACGTAATGATTGGGGAGGTATGGATTTGTTCCGGACAATCCAATATGGAAATGCCGCTGAAAGGTTGGGGCAAGGTTCTGGATTATGAGAAAGAAATAGCCGCAGCCAATCATCCCAATATTCGTTTATTGCATGTGGAACATGTTACCAGTACGCAGCCGGAGACGGATATCAAAATCCGTGATAATGGCTGGCAGGTATGTTCGCCACAAACTATTCCTAACTTCTCGGCTACTGCTTACTTTTTCGGTCGTGAAATCTCAGAAAAACAGAATGTGCCTGTGGGATTGATTCATACTTCCTGGGGAGGAACAAATGTCGAATCCTGGATAAGTGGAAAAGTGTTGCAAGAGATGCCGGACTTTAGCAATGTAGTGGAGGAAGTCCGCGCTATGCCTGATAAAACTGCGATGAAAACGGAATATCTGAAAACTCTGGAAGCTTGGAATAATCGTGTGGATGAAGGCTTTTCTACCGGAAAACCGGTACGGGCAGAAGTCTCTTTGGATGATAGTAACTGGGCAAAAATGAAATTTCCCGGCATGGTGGAGGAACAAGGGCTTAATGGCTTTGACGGACTAATCTGGCTCCGCCGGACCGTTGATATACCTGCATCCTGGGCAGGTAAAAAGGTTCAAATGATTTTAGGAACTATCGATGATAATGATATTACGTATTGGAATGGTCAGGAAGTTGGACGTACTACTGGTTATACTATTCAGCGCAATTATACCATCCCTGGTAAATTAGTCAAAGCTGGACCACTCAGTCTGGCTATTCGTATTGTAGATACAGGTGGTGGTTGCGGCATGCCGAACGATCTTTATCTTCGTTCTGCCAATGGAGAGCAAATCAGCCTCGCAGGAGAGTGGAAATACCAAGTGGCGGCTGATGCCCGTAAAGAGGGGATGCCTCCGAAAGACATGTCTGAAAATCCTAATCTGCCAACATCTTTGTATAATGCTATGATCCATCCATTAGTACCTTACGGTATTCGTGGTGCTATCTGGTATCAGGGAGAAAATAATGTAGGATTCGACGAGCAGTACAGGGTACTTTTCCAGTCAATGATTACAGATTGGAGAAGGGCATGGAAGCAGGATTTTCCTTTCTACTTTGTGCAGTTGGCCAATTATCTGAAACCGGAAGAAGTGCAGCCGGATTCCAAATGGGCGGCTCTCCGTGATGCACAGGCACATGCGCTGCACCTGCCTAATACAGGTATGGCATGTGCCATCGACCTCGGCGAAGCTTATGATATCCACCCGAAAAACAAACAGGAAGTAGGAAAGCGGCTGGCGCAAGCGGCATTGGCGAAGACCTATAACAAAGGTACATACGAAGTGCCCGCATTCCTTGGATACCGCATTTCGGGACGTACGCTGATTCTTAGTTTCGATCAGGAAGTAGTAGCCAAAGAAGGTGCTCCGAAAGGCTTTATACTGGCGGGACCGGACGGGAAATACGTTCCGGCACAGGCTACCATCCGGGGAAAAGAAGTCATTCTGCAATCCGACCGGATAGAAATACCGACGGCGGCTTGCTATGCGTGGGCAGACAATCCTGTTTGTAATCTATATGGCAAGAGCGGGCTTCCCGTACCCCCGTTCCGCACCAGAGAATAAATATCAACCATAACAATGTAAACCATGAAATTAAAAGCATTCTTACTTTTTTTTCTATTGAGTTCTTTTTCTCTTTTGCAGGCTGCCGACAAGCCTCTGATCAAAATAGAAACCGAACGGACCAGCCTTATCTATCAAGTAGCTGACAACGGACGTCTGTATCAGAAATACTTGGGCAAAAAGCTTAACCATGATTCCGATATCCAGTATCTGCCACAAGGGACTGAAGCTTATCTGACTCACGGTATGGAGGACTACTTTGAACCGGCTATTCACATACGTCATAATGACAATAACTCTTCATTGCTGCTGAAATATGTAGATCATTCGAGCAATGCCATCGATAACGGGGTCAACGAAACCGTAATTACCCTTAAGGATGATAAATACCCTGTGACCGTGAAGTTGCATTATGTGGCTTACGGCAAAGAGAACATTATCCGTACGTTTACTGAAATCAGCCATGAAGAGAAGAAACCTGTGATACTTTGCAAGTATGCTTCATCAATGCTTCACCTGAACAGCAGCAAGTATTTCCTGACTGAATTTTCCGGTGACTGGGCACACGAAGCCAACGTGACTGAAAGAGAACTGGCTTTCGGCAAAAAGGTGATCGATACGAAGTTGGGTGCACGTGCCAATATGTTTGTATCTCCTTTCTTCCAGCTGGCTCTTGACAATTCTTCGCAGGAGAATGCAGGCGAAGTGCTAGTAGGAACCATCGGGTGGACGGGTAACTTTCGCTTTACTTTCGAAGTGGACAACAAAAACGAACTGCGTATTATCAGCGGTATCAACCCGTACGACTCTGAATACAGCCTGCCCGCCAAAGAAGTGTTCCGTACTCCGGACTTCTATTTCACTTACAGCACGCAGGGGAAAGGTGAGGCCAGCCGCAGCTTCCATGACTGGGCGCGCAATCATCAGGTGAAAAACGGTAATGATACCCGTATGACTTTGCTCAACAACTGGGAGTCTACCTATTTTGACTTTGATGAAAACAAACTGATCGGCTTGATGGATGAGGCTACCAAGCTGGGCGTAGATATGTTCCTGCTGGATGATGGTTGGTTTGCCAACAAATATCCTCGTAGCAGTGACCATCAGGGGTTGGGCGACTGGGAAGAGACTGCCGACAAACTTCCGAACGGAGTAGGACGTCTTGTTGAAGAAGCACAAAAGAAAGGTATCAAGTTCGGTATATGGATAGAGCCGGAAATGGTGAATCCTAAAAGCGAGCTTTACGAAAAGCATAAAGACTGGGTGATTCATCTGCCTAACCGTGATGAATACTACTTCCGCAACCAGATGGTGCTCGACCTTAGCAATCCGAAAGTACAGGATCATGTATTCGGCGTGGTGGACAACCTGATGACCAAATATCCCGGCATCGCTTTCTTCAAATGGGACTGCAACAGCCCGATTACGAATATCTATTCGGTGTATCTGAAAGATAAACAGTCTCATTTGTACGTTGATTATGTGCGCGGACTTTACAAGGTGCTGGACAGAATCAAGGCTAAATATCCTGATCTTCCGATGATGCTGTGTGCCGGTGGCGGCGGACGCTCCGACTATGAAGCATTGAAGTACTTCACAGAGTTCTGGCCAAGCGACAATACCGATCCTATCGAACGTCTGTTTATCCAATGGGGCTATTCGCAGATCTTCCCAAGTAAGACACTGTGTGCCCACGTCACTACTTGGAATCGTGGAACCAGTATCAAGTTCCGTACCGATGTAGCCATGATGTGCAAATTAGGATTCGACATCAAACTGGAAGACATGAATCAGAATGAGCACCTTTACTGTGATCAGGCAGTCAAGAACTACAACCGTCTGAAACCTGTCATCCTTGAAGGTGATTTGTATCGCCTCGTTTCTCCTTACGGAAGCAACCATACTTCTTCCATGTTTGTAGGCAAGGACAAGAAAACGGCTGCGGTATTTGCCTTCGATATCCATCCGCGCTATGCGGAAAAGACATTGCCTGTCCGCCTGCAAGGATTGGATGCCGACAAGAAGTACCGTGTGAAGGAAATCAATATGATGCCCGGTAGCGGTTCCTCATTGAAGGGTAACAACCAGGTTTTCTCCGGAGAATATCTAATGAACGTCGGACTGGATCTTTTCACAACGCAGCAGCTCAACAGCCGTCTCATTGAAATAACAGAAGAATAAAAAGCCATAGACATAAGAAACATATCTTATAAAAACACCACGAACCATGAAGAAATTACTTTTAAGTGTATGTGCATTTTCATTGACTCTCGCTACGTTGCAGGCAGGGGAAATCACTAAATATGTAAATCCGTTTATTGGAACGGGGGCCATCGATGGGGGACTTTCGGGTAATAATTACCCGGGGGCGACCTCACCGTTCGGTATGATACAGCTTTCTCCGGACACCAGTGAAGCTCCCAATTGGGGGGACGCTTCCGGCTACGACTATAACCGGAATACGATCTTCGGTTTCAGCCATACCCGCCTGAGCGGGACAGGAGCTTCGGACCTGATCGACATTACATTGATGCCGACCAGCAGCGGACGCACTTCTTCCGCATTCACGCACGACGAAGAGAAAGCCCGTCCCGGCTATTATCAGGTAATGCTGAAAGATGAGAATATTAATGCAGAGCTTACCACTACTCAGAGAAACGGTATCCACCGCTATCAATATCCCGCCGGCAAAGATGCGGAGATTATACTGGATATGGACCACTCGGCAGATAAGGGCAGTTGGGGACGCCGGATCATTAACTCTCAGATCCGCATTCTGAATGATCATGCAGTGGAAGGTTACCGTATCATCACCGGATGGGCGAAACTGCGCAAGATTTATTTCTACATGGAGTTTTCGAGCCCTATCCTTACTTCTACGCTGAGAGACGGCGGTCGTGTTCATGAAAACACAGCTGTGATCAACGGTACGAATCTTCATGGCTGTTTCCGTTTCGGCCAACTGAATGGCAAACCATTGACGTGCAAAGTAGCCCTTTCGTCCGTCTCTATGGAGAATGCCCGTCAGAACATGGAACAGGAAGCACCGCACTGGGATTTCGACCGCTATGTGGCTGCTGCGGACGCTGATTGGGAAAAACAACTAGGAAAGATCGAAGTGAAAGGTACGGAAGTGCAGAAAGAGATATTCTATACGGCTCTTTACCACACCATGATACAGCCTAACACCATGTCCGACGTGAACGGCGAATACATGGCTGCCGACTATACGACCCGCAAGGTGGCGAACAATGAAACTCATTACACCACATTCTCCCTGTGGGATACTTTCCGCGCTTCTCATCCTCTCTACACATTGCTGGAACCCGAACGGGTGACTGACTTCGTGAAGAGCATGATACGCCAGTATGAATATTACGGCTACCTGCCTATCTGGCAATTATGGGGACAGGACAATTACTGTATGATCGGTAACCACTCCATCCCTGTGATCACTGATGCCATCCTGAAAGGTATTCCCGGAATTGATATGGAGAAGGCCTATGAAGCAGTCTATAACAGTTCGGTAACCTCACACCCCAACTCTCCTTTTGAGGTATGGGAGAAATACGGCTTTATGCCCGAAAACATTCAGACTCAATCTGTCTCCATCACTCTGGAGCAGGCTTTTGATGACTGGTGTGTTGCCCAACTGGCTGCAAAATTGAACAAGGATGCCGATTATCAGCGATTCCACAAACGCTCCGAATATTACCGGAACCTTTTCCATCCGAAAACAAAGTTCTTTCAGTCCAAGAATGACAAGGGAGAATGGATCGAACCTTTCGACCCGTATCAATACGGTGGAAACGGCGGGCATCCGTTTACCGAAGGAAATGCATGGCAATACTTTTGGTATGTTCCGCATAACATCCAGGCCTTGATGGAACTGACAGGAGGAACGAAAGCCTTTGAACAAAAGCTGGATACCTTTTTTACCTCTACCTATAAGAGTGAGCAGATGAATCATAACGCTTCGGGATTTGTGGGACAGTATGCACATGGCAATGAGCCCAGCCATCACGTAGCTTATCTCTATAATTTTGCAGGTCAGCCGTGGAAGACGCAAAAGTATGTCAGTCATATTCTGAACACGCTGTATAACAACACTTCTTCGGGATATGCCGGAAATGATGACTGCGGTCAGATGTCTGCCTGGTATGTATTCAGTGCGATGGGATTCTATCCGGTCAATCCTGCCGACGGCCGGTATATCATCGGTTCCCCGCTTTTGGATGAGTGTACTTTGAAACTAGCAGGTAATAAGGAATTCCGTATCCGGACCATCCGTAAGTCTCCCGAAGATATCTACATTCAGTCGGTGACTTTGAACGGGAAGAAACACAAAGATTTCTTCATCACTCATCAGGACATCATGAACGGTGGTACGATGGTATTCAAGATGGGTAAGAAACCATCCGGATGGGGAAAGTAAACAGTATGAATTCAGATATTGTATCTAATAGAAACATGGATGAGTTATATCATATAGGGCAATAAATATTATAGCCTTGTTTCTATATAATAAGAGACTGTCTACCTTCTGACAGTCTCTTATTATTATTTTCTTATTTAACCTCTTCGGAAGTCTGTAACATCTGGAACAACTTGTCCAGCTTTGGAGCCATGATAATCTCCGTACGGCGGTTCTTGCTTCTGCCTTCCGCTGTTTCATTGTCGTCAACAGGCATATATTCGCCGCGACCGCTGGGCTGTATCTGCAAAGGATTTACACCGTAGTTCTTGATCAGGATACGTACGACGGAGGTAGCACGAATCACGCTCAAATCCCAGTTGTCTTTGAACTGTACGGTGTTGATCGGTTTATTGTCGGTGTGACCTTCGATAAATACGTCGATGTCGGTCTGCTTGTTCAGGACTTCCGCCAATTTGCCGAGAGCTTCCTCTCCGCGTTTATCCAGACGGGCGCTTCCTGACTGGAACAGCAATTTGTCCGACATTGCCACATACACCTTTCCATCCTTTTCACGAACCGTCAGTTCGTCTGTGCTAAAGCCCAGTAACGCGTCTTTCACACTGTTCAGCAGTTGTTTCACTTTCTCGTTCTGAGCGTTGATCATGTCCTGCAACTCGTTGATGGTGCGTTCTCTTTCGCTAAGTTCGTTTTTCTTCTGACTCAACAAGGCATTCAGTTTTTCCTGTTCCGTCATGTTAGTACTAAGCATGCTCTGATACTGACGGATACTGTTTCCCATCTGGGTGGTATCACGCAGGAGCTTCTTGATTTGTGCTGACAGCTGGTCGCCCGTGTTGCGGCAATCAGTCAATAAACTTTGCAAGCTGTCGATACTTGCAATACGTGCGGCTTCTGTCATCATGAACTTCTTTTTCGTTACACATGAAGTACATAATAACAATGTAAGGAAAGTAAATAATGCAATTTTCTTCATTACGCTTTATTTTTTTTGCAAAGAAATAATTTTCTTCTGAAGATTACAAAAATTCTTTTATTAAACTCTGTGTCATATAGTTAAGAAATGACCTGAGAGAATTTTACTGCTGGTACTTCGTTGATATCAAGACAGGCTGTTGTACGGAATATGCCAAAGAATCAGCGTTGCAAAAACTCGCAAAGTTTCTGTACAGCCAGTGCACGATGGCTGATCTTGTTCTTTATTTCGTTTCCCAGTTCGGCAAAAGTCTGTTCGTACCCTTCGGGCTTGAATATCGGGTCATAACCGAAGCCGGAATCTCCGCGCTTCTCTTTGATGATTTCCCCTTTGATCACACCTTCAAAGAGATATTCCTTTCCGTCGAGAATCAGCGAAATGGCAGTGCGGAATTGCGCTTTCCGATTCTCTTTTCCTTCCAGTTCGTGGAGCAGCTTGCGCATATTCGCCTGAGCGTCGTGTCCTTCGCCTTCGGCATAGCGGGCGGAGTACACTCCGGGCGCTCCGTTCAGAGCTTCCACTTCCAGTCCGGTGTCATCGGCAAAGCAGTCCAGCTGATAGTTCCGGTAGATAAAAGAAGATTTCAGCAAGGCATTTCCTTCCAGCGTTTCGGCTGTTTCGGGAATGTCCGTGTGGCAGTCAATGTCATTCAGACTGAGCAGTTCTACCTTATCTCCGAGAATAGCGGCTACTTCTTCGAGCTTATGAGCATTGTTAGTGGCAAATACAAGTTTGCGTTTCATTGTCTTATTCTTGTTTTTTAGCGGAATTATCCGGATTCATTCACCTGTTTATTTCACTTTCAACTGATCGAACCCTTCGCCATACACCCCGATGACGGAACTTTGCGAGATGAAAGCGTTCGGGTCGATACGTTTTACTAGTCGGAAGATATCCAGCGACTGACGTCTTTTGGCCAGTACGACCAATACTTTTACATCGTTTTTGCTGTACCATCCGGTACCGTTGAGCACGGTCACCCCACGGTCTGTATCTTTAATGATGCGATCGGCTATCTCATCATACTTCTTGGAGAAGATGAAGAACTGTACGGACTGACGGGCACTGTTGATAATCCAGTCGAGCACGACACCAATGATGAACAGAGTGACGAAACCGAAGATTACCCGACGCCAGTCGTGAAACACAAAGTAACAGGAACCGATGATGAACACATCACAAATCATGATCATCCTTCCAAGTGATACGTCTTTGTATTTGTTGACAATAGCAGCGATGATATCCGTTCCTCCGGTGCTGCCGTTATAATTGAAAGTAATGCCCAGACCTACACCGCACATAGCCGCACCGATGATACAAGCCATAAAGTCCTGTCCGCTGCCGAGCAGCAGAGGCTTTCCGTCGGCCGACATATCGGGCGTTTGTATGTAGTTGTTTACCAACACTTGGAATATCCATAGCAGGAAAGTCAGCATGAAAATTGCATAAGTAGTCTTTATGCTGAATCGCGGACCTAATATCTTGATGGCAAATGTCATCAGAACCGCATTGATGATGAAGTACGACCACTGGATAGGAAATCCCGTTGCGTAATAAATGATAGCCCCGATACCGGTAGTACCCCCTGTCGTTATCTGGTAAGGCAGCAGAAATGCCGCCCATCCCAAAGCATAACTGATCAATCCGAGAGTGATGTAGATATAATCCTTCACTTCTCTCATTATTTCCGCTTTTGCTGGTTTGCGCATTTAATTAATAGGTAATAAGTATTAATTAATAGGTAATAAGTCGTAGTCGATAGGTACAGGTAATAAGTATTAAGTATTAGGTATTAACCTTGCGGATATGCTCGGAAAGCAGCTACGGTTATTACCTATTACTTATTACCTGTTACTTATTTTAAACTACCACATTTACAATCTTCTTCGGCACCACGATGATCTTCTTCGGTGTTTTGCCTTCGATCCACTTCTGCGAACGTTCGTCGGCTAATACGGCAGCCTGGATGGCATCCGAAGCGGCATCAGCGTCAAACTCCATGTTGAAGCGTGCTTTTCCGTTGAAGGAGATGGTATAGTTGATCGTATCTTCTTTCAGATATTCTTCGTTGTATGCGGGCCATGCGGCGTCACATACGGAAGTTTCGTGTCCCAGTGTATCCCACAGTTCTTCGCAAACGTGCGGAGCGAAAGGAGCGAGGGTGATAACGAGCTGTTCCAGTATCTCTTTCTTGTTGCATTTCAAGTTGGAGAGTTCGTTGACACAGATCATGAATGCGCTGACAGACGTATTGTAAGAGAACTGTTCGATATCTCCCGTTACTTTCTTGATCAGTTTGTGCAGGCTCTTCAACTCTTCCTTCGTTGCAGGCTCGTCTTTCACCAGATATTCGTCGGTACGGCTGTAGAACAATGACCAGAACTTACGGATAAAGCGGTGTACACCGTCGATACCGTTCGTATCCCAAGGCTTGGACTGCTCAACCGGACCGAGGAACATTTCGTACATACGAAGGGTGTCTGCACCGTATTTTTCCACAATCATATCCGGATTGACTACGTTGAACATTGATTTACTCATCTTCTCAACCGCCCATCCGCAGATGTATTTTCCGTCTTCGAGGATAAACTCTGCTTCCGCATATTCGGGACGCCATGTCTTGAATGCTTCCAGGTCGAGGATATCATTGGATACGATGTTTACATCCACATGAAGTGGAGTCACTTCGTATTGGTCTTTCAGGTTCAGTGAAACGAAGGTGTGAGTATCTTTGATGCGATATACAAAGTTGCTGCGGCCTTGAATCATGCCTTGGTTTACTAACTTCTGGAACGGTTCTTCTACTACCGATGCACCTACATCGTGCAGGAACTTATTCCAGAAACGGGAGTAGATCAAGTGTCCGGTAGCGTGTTCCGTTCCTCCTACATAAAGGTCTACGTTTTTCCAGTATTCGTCCACTTTCGGGTCCACCAATGCTTTGTTGTTGTGCGGGTCCATGTAGCGCAGATAGTATGCGGAAGAACCGGCGAATCCCGGCATGGTGTTCAGTTCCAGCGGGAATATGGTAACGTTGTCGATCTTTTCGTTTTCTACTGTGCACTTGTTTACCGTGTCCCACGCCCATTCCTTGGCGTGTCCCAATGGAGGTTCGCCTGTTTCGGTGGGGAGGAACTTGTCTACTTCCGGAAGTTCCAGCGGCAGACAGTCTTCGTCGATCATGTACGGCATTCCGTCTTTGTAGTATACAGGGAACGGTTCCCCCCAGTAGCGCTGGCGTGAGAAAATGGCGTCGCGAAGACGGTAGTTCACTTTCACACGTCCCAGATTATGTTCTTTCACATATTGCTTGGTCTTTTCAATGGCTTCCTTGATGGTCAGTCCGTTCAGAGACAGATCACAGTACGGAGTTACATCCGGACGCGGAGAGTTGCAAACAATGCCTTCTTTGGCATCGAAGCTTTCTTCGCTTACGTCACAACCTTCTACCAACGGGCGGATTTCGAGTCCGAAATGCTTGGCGAAAGCATAGTCGCGGCTATCGTGGGCGGGTACGGCCATGATGGCTCCTGTTCCGTATCCTGCCAATACGTAATCGCTGATCCAGATGGGCACTGCTTCACCTGTAAACGGATTGATAGCATACGAACCGCTGAATACACCGGTCACGCTGCGGTCGGCGATGCGTTCGCGTTCCGTACGTTTCTTGGTGCGGTCAAGGTAGGCGTCTACTTCTGCTTTCTGGGCGGGAGTGGTCAGCTGGGCTACCAGATCACTTTCCGGAGCCAGAACCATGAAGGTCACACCGAACATGGTATCTGCACGGGTAGTAAAGATGGTAAATTCGAGATCGCTGTCTTTTACCTTGAACTGTACTTCGGCACCTTCGGAGCGTCCGATCCAGTTCTTTTGAGTTTCTTTCAGTGATTCGGTCCAGTCGATGGTATCCAGTCCGTCGAGCAGACGCTGAGCATAAGCGGATACACGCAGACACCACTGGCGCATCTTCTTCTGGACTACGGGGAAGCCGCCGCGTTCGCTGACGCCGTCTATGACTTCGTCATTTGCCAATACGGTTCCCAGTGCCTGGCACCAGTTCACCATCGTTTCGCCGAGGTAGGCGATGCGGTAGTTCATCAGGATTTCCTGCTGTTCCTTTTCGCTTTTGGCTTTCCATTCTTCGGCGGTAAAGCTGAGTTCTTCGCTGCAGGCAGCGTTGAGTCCTTCGTTTCCGTAGATTGCGAATGCATCGATCAGTTCCTGGATAGGGCGTGCCTGCTGTTCGTCGTTGCAGTAGTAGCTGTTGAACATCTTTTGGAAAGCCCATTGGGTCCAGTGATAATATTCGGGTTCGCACGTACGGATTTCGCGGCTCCAGTCGAAAGAGAAGCCTATTTTGTCGAGTTGCTCGCGATAGCGGTCGATATTAGCTTTAGTAGTGATTGCGGGATGCTGTCCGGTCTGAATAGCGTAT
>OGYJ01002387.1_pt1 | contig 12736 bp, 9 predicted proteins | sample 1576531 | NCBI WGS metagenome assembly OGYJ01 (sample SAMEA3541574, study PRJEB24748) | human gut metagenome | biome: human gut; feature: human-associated habitat; material: faeces | place: China | collected 2012 | reverse complement strand
CCAAGGAAGTTGGCGGAACCGGTTTGGGTCTGTCTATTGTAAAGCATGGTGCAATGCTGCATCACGCCTCGCTGGAGTTGGAAAGTGAAGAGGGAGTCGGAACGACCGTTCGGATTCGTTTCCCAAAGCCGGAAGCAGCAGAAGAATAGCAGGAAGAAGAGAAAAAGCAATCCAATCGGATATCGATTGGATTGCTTTTTTGTTTCCCCCTTGCAAAATTTCTATTTATAATACAAATCGTTCCAGCATTTCTGCCAGACCATCGTGGTCATTGTCTGCGGTTGTGATGTAATTTGCAGCAGCCTTTGCAGCGTCGCAGCCGTTTGCCATTGCAACACCCAGTCCGGCATAGGCAATCATGGACACATCATTATAGCCATCGCCTGCGGCAATGGTTTCTTCCTGTCGAATGCCCAGCACTTCAATCAAGTGAGCAATAGAAGTGGCTTTATCAATGCCTTTTGGCATGACTTCCAGGAAGAATGGTTCGCTGCGGAAGACATCGGCTTGGGTGCCAAGTGCTTCCCGCATAATGGGTTCCAGTGGTGCCAGCTGTTCCGGCGGTGCCAGCATCAGACATTTGACTGGGCATGTTTCCAGTGCGTCTGGAATGGAGGAAACCACTGCAACCGGCATGCGATTGATGCGGGATTCCAGTTCCAGGTAGGAATTTTCAGAGGCAGGCACTTCCGAAAGAATCTGACCGCCTTGATAAGTAATCATTGGGATGCCGTGTTCCTTGGAAAGCTGGTAAGCAAGCTGAAAGGCGTCTTCAGAAAGGCGCTGAACGTTGCCAAGTATGCCGAGCAGCTCGGCGTTCTGAAGAACGTTGCCAAGACCACCAACCTCGGCGCTCCCGCTACCCGTGAGCTGGTTGCCGAGATCCTGTTCCGCGCTATTCAGCAGCCCATGGTCACCTACACTCCGGCCTTCGGCTATGTGACCGATAAGGTTCAGAAGCTCGACCAGACCAGCCTGGGTTACAAGAACTTCAAGCTCGTCTCCGGCGACGGCACTGACGATTGGGGCCGTCCGACCACCGTTTGGGCCAAGGACGCTAACGACAACGCCAAGTACGACGCTAAGGACACCACCGTGTATGCCACCATCGTCGCTACTCCCGACGCCGCTTTCCATGTTGCTACCACTGAGTGCGACATCTGCGAGGCTCTCGGCATCAAGAAGAGCGACAAGATCGCTGAGATCTATGACAATGGCAAGCTGACCAAGGACACCGATACTCTGACCGCTACCGAGACCAAGGCTACCCTCGGCGATCAGGGCCAGCAGATCGAGTTCTATGAGCTCAAGGACGGCGGCTATCGCATGGTCATCATCGATACCTACCTCGCCAAGGTCAACGATGTTGTCACCGAGAAGGTCGACAGCAAGAACCACGTCACCCGTGACGATTATCTCGAGCTCCGCGTGTTCGACGCGAAGACTGCAACCGAAGACACTTACACTACCCAGTGGGTTGCCGGCAATGACTACGCCGAGGGCGATTACGTTCTTGTCAACGTCAACAAGTCCGCTACTACCAAGATCATCCTGAGCAACAACGCTTCCGCTTCCGTGAAGCCTCTCGTTGAGGTTGTGGGCAAGGCTGACTCCTTCGAGGGCGCTCAGACCGAGATCTGGTACAAGGCTAACAAGCACACCATCGACAAGACCGAGTACAACGATGCTGTTATGTTCCTGCTCAACGCAGCGGGCCAGAAGGGCACCGATAAGTACACCTGGTTTGTCGACCAGTATGGCAACCTCATCGGCTGCACCTCCATCGACAGCACCAACTATGCTGTTCTGAAGGACATCATCTGGAAGTCCGGCACCAAGGCTCACGCTGAGGCCACGCTCGTCTACATGGACGGCACTGAGGCTACTGCTGAAGTCAAGTCCATCGACGGTCTTGATGTTAATGAGCAGGGCTTCTCCGGTGATTTCGATGTTCGCCTCGATAACGCTGTTGCCTCTCAGGGCGACACCAGCAAAAAGGACGTTAAGTTCGCTCTTGCTGAGAGCGGTGACAAGAACGGCACTGCTTACATCTCCACTTCTGATGTTTTCAATGAGAAGTATGAAGGCCTCGCTCTGTACAAGGTCGAGACCGACAAGGACGGCAAGGTGAGCCTGCAGGCCATCACCACCAAGGAAAACGGCAATGTCAAGGATACCTATGTTAAGTATGCTGATGATGTCACCATCAACCCCGATTCCACCGTTCTCAAGATTAAGAACGTTGACAGCAGCAATCGCATTACCTACACCAAGGTCACGCTGAGCGACAACACCCAGTTCCTCGTTCGCGAGACTGACGATAACGACAACTACACCTATAGCAAGTACACCATCAACGATCTGCCCAAGTACGCCGACGACAGCCTGACCGTTTACTACACGGTTGGCAGCAACGGCTTTGTGACCCGCGTTTACATCAAGAATGCGACCGACGAGTCCGCTTTCGGCAAGTTCGTGTTCGTTCCCGAGAAGGCCACCAGCAACTTCAAGTGGATCATCGACAGCTCCTATGACGAGGGCGGCTACTATGAGGCTCAGGTCTATGTTGACGGCGAGCTTCAGTGGATTCAGGTCAATGAAGAGACCGGTCTGCTCCTGAACAACAACGCGGGCAAGCTCTTCAGCGTTGCGGGCAAGTGGAACGAAGGCTTCGGCAAGTTCTACGGCCGTCTCGATGGCGCTGTGCTCGTTGGCGAGGACAACGACACTGCTTGGTCCGATTCCACCAAGGACAGCACCATTGCTGACTACATCTACAACGGCACTCTGGACGGTCAGGTCCTCGAGAGCAAGGATGAGAATGATCGCGTTGAGAACAGCTGGCGCATCACCGGCGCTACCGTCATCAGCGTTGACGGCAAGACCACTGAGCTGACCAAGGATGTCCTCAAGACCGAGGGTGTTTGGGTCGTCTCCAAGGAGACCAAGCGCGAGGGTACTGCTCTCTACATCTTCGTCGGCACCAAGCTGAAGAGCGATGCTGGTCTGGATGTTGCTATCAAGGCTACTGACAAGCTGACCGGCGCTGAGCAGGGCACTGTTACTGTTGATAAGACGAAAGCCACGCTGATCACCGTTGCATTCGACAAGAACAACAAGGATCTCAAGAACGCTACTCTGATCTACACTGCTAACGGCGCGCTGTCCCAGGTCAAGGTCAACAGCAAGACTGCTGTCTTCGAGACCGCTACCGACGATGTTATGTACAACAATCCGTCCCGCACCGTTGTTGTGACCAGCGAGGATGGCACTACCTCTAAGACCTACACCATCAAGCTCGACTGGACCAAGGCGGCTGAGTGGGCCCCTATGGGCGACGCTGACTTCGAGTACAAGATCATCAGCGGTGAGAATCCCAACTATGTTGGCGAAGCACGCGTTAAGGACGCTGACAGAACCATCTCCGAACTGACTACGGTCTTTGGCGATGGCAGCAAGGTCTATTACACGGTTAAGAATGGCGCTGAGGTTTTACTCAAGGATGCTGACCTGACTGCCATGACCAACCACACGGTTGCTTCTGAGCTCGCGCTTGGCAATGGTATCAGAGTTGTCAATGCATTTGGCTCTTGGACCTTCGTCCCCTACGTTGCTGAGTAATTTTATTACTGACAACACTTAAAACTGTATAGTTTTACAGCCCCGAGGCTTTTGCCTCGGGGCTGTTTTTATGCGATTCGCTTTTTACTCGTCGTAGCCGATGGCGGTGTAGTAGTACAGCTGGCCGCCGACGTTGAGCTGGTAGTAAGGGGACTCCTTGCCGTTCATGTACCATGCGACGGAGCGGTCGCCCCACGTGACCGTGAGCTGGGAGTAGCTGTCCGCCGTCGGACGCGAGGAGCCCACGACGCGCGGACGCATCAGAAGGCTCGGGTTGTGGATGCCGCCGTCCCAGTTGGCGATGGCGATGAAGACCAGCGCGGGCTTGAAGTCGAATTGCAGCGTGTTCGGGTTGGCTGAGCCGTAAGTGCCTGTGCCGGTGTACGAGCCGAACGCGATGCGCGCGTTGCGGCCATGGACGCCGAGGTTCTGCGCGAGGGCCTCGAGCGCGGCGGCGGTCGCCTTTTCGGCGAGGGCGTCGGCGTGGGTTTTGAGCGCCGCGTCGGTCTTTTGCGTCAGGTCGTTGAAGTCTGACATTTGGATGAAGTCCGATTTTTCCCACGTGGGAAGAGCGTAGTTTGTAGTCCGTTTCATAGCAATCTCCTTAAAAATGATAAAAATAAAACCCCCGGAAAACCGGGGGTTCATGCTTGTCAAGCATGAAAGGAGTTGTTGGACGAAGGACGGCAACCAACTGAAAATTTTACAAATCGCCCGACATGAAGCCGCCGCGGAGCCAGTTGGCGAGCTCGGCGGGGGTGCCGGGGACGCCGACGGTGGCGAATTCCGTGCGCGAGGGGACCATCTGCGCGTTGTCCGAGCTCTCCGCCCACTGGACGCGCTGCAAAATGTGCTCGGTGCAGTGCTCGAGCGGGCCGTCGGGCGCGGGCTTGTATTGGAGGAGGATGGTCACGCAGCGGTTGTCGGACGTCCAGCGGCCGAAGTTTGTCGTGGGCTTGCGCCACTTCCAGAGGCATTTGTCGCCGCGCTGCTTTTTGAGCTTCAAATAGCCGTTTTCGATGTCCTGCGTGCAGCGCATGAGCCAGATGACATGGTAGCCCGCGCGCTGGAAGTGGGAGCAGACATCGAAAAAGTGCTCCTCCATGAGTAAGCCGTCCTGGAGCATCATCACGAAATGGTTGATCTGCACGTAGGCGGTGACGGTGCGGCCGTCGACGGTGACGGGGACATCGCGGCACTCGGGCGGGACGATCGCGCGCCACTGCTCGCGCCACGCGGAGGCGGAGGACTGGACGAGCGGGGGCGTTTTCTTCTTCCAAAACAGCATGGGAACTCCTTTTTCGCAATTTTTGTTCCATTATAGCGAAAACGGGACGAAAAGGCAAGGAATATTGGCATTTTACAGGGATTTGACAGAGTGGGGCGCGACGGGCGCTTGCTATTTTGGCGAAAACATGATATTCTACTGTGATTCTAAGGAAATCGACTTTTCTTTGCAAGGAGAACGGCTATGAAGCTTGACCACAAGCGCACGGTGCTGGTGGGGCTGGCGTTTTTGTCCATCTGCGCGTTCTGGCAGATGTACGACAACATCATCCCGCTGATCTTGACGAACACGTTCCACTTAGACGAGACCATTTCCGGCGCGATCATGGCGGCGGACAATGTGCTGGCGCTGTTTTTGCTGCCGTTCTTCGGCGCGCTGAGCGATCGGATGAACACGAAGATCGGGCGGCGGATGCCGTTTATCCTCGGCGGCACGGCGGCTGCGGTGATCCTGATGAATCTGCTGCCGTTTTTTGACAACGGCTACGCAAATGGCGCGAGCACGGGTAAGCTCGCGATGTTCGTCGTCACGCTGGGGCTGCTGCTCGTGGCGATGGGGACCTACCGCTCGCCCGCGGTGGCGCTGATGCCGGACGTGACACCCAAGCCCATAAGATCGCGCGCGAACGCGATCATCAACCTGATGGGCGCGGTCGGCGGCATTTCGTATCTGATCGTGGCGGCGGTGCTGTATCCGAACAGCAAGACGGCGGGGGCCGAGCATGTGAACTACCAACCGCTTTTTGTCGTCGTGTCGGCGCTGATGGCGGTTTCGGTCATCGTACTGTACTTCACGACAAACGAGCCGAAGCTCGCGGCGGCGGAGAAGGAATACGAGGCCGAGCATCCAGAGCAGCAGCTCGTGGAGGAGGAGCCGGACGGCAGTGAGGAGCTGCCCAAAGAAGTCAAGCGCAGCCTTGTGATGCTGCTGAACTCGATCGCGCTGTGGTATATCGGCTACAACGGCGTGACGACGTGGTGGACGACGTATGTCGGGCGCGTGATGGGGCAGGGCCTCGGCGGCGCGTCGACGTGTTTGCTCGTCGCGACGGGCGGGGCCATCGTGTCGTACATCCCCGTGGGGCAGCTGGCGTCGAAGATCGGACGCAAGAAGACCATTCAGGGCGGCGTCATCCTGCTTGCGGCGTGCTTTGCGTCGGCGTACTTTTTGACGACGCATTATCAGAGCATCAACGCCGTGATGTTTGTCGTGTTTGCGCTCGTCGGCCTTGCGTGGGCGGCAATCAACGTCAACTCGCTGCCGATGGTCGTCGAAATGTGCAAGGGCAGCGACATCGGCAAGTTCACGGGTTACTACTACACATTTTCGATGGCGGCGCAGGTCGTGACGCCGATTTTGGCGGGCACGCTCTTAAAGCACATCAGCTACAGTGTGCTGTTCCCGTATGCGGCGTTCTTCGTGGCGTGCAGCTTTGTGACGATGTGCTTTGTGCGCCACGGCGACTGCAAAGTGGAGGCCAAGGCCGGCCTTGCGGCGTTTGAGGACATGGATGCGGACTAAATCGAATACAAGAAGTGATCTAAAATGAAAATTTTACGGATCGTTGTCGGAATTTGCCTGATTCTGGCGGTCGCGTGGGCGGTTTTACTGCGCGCGCGGCGCGGGACGGAGTCGATGGCGGCGCTGCGGAAATTCCGCTATGCGCACCGCGGGCTCTACGATAAGGAGGCGGGCATTCCCGAAAATTCGCTGCCGGCGTTCTCGCGCGCGATCGCGCGGGGCTTCGGTGTGGAGCTTGATGTGCATCTGCTGCGCGACGGGACGCTTGCCGTATTCCATGACAGCGATGTGAAGCGCATGACGGGCCGCGAGGGATACCTCGAAGACCTGAGCACGGACGAACTCAAGGACTATGCGCTGGACAGGACGAAGGAGACCATCCCGCAGTTCAAGGATGTGCTCGCGCTGTTTGCGGGCACGGGGCTACCGCTCATTGTGGAGGTCAAGAGCTTTCGCGACAACTTCGCCGAGCTGACCGAGCGCACGATGGCGGAACTCGACAAGTTTGACGTCAAGTACTGCGTGGAGTCGTTCGACCCGCGGTGCGTGGCGTGGCTGAAAAAGCACCGGCCAGAGGTCATCCGCGGGCAGTTGAGCTGCGACTTTTTGAAAGACCGCGGCAATTTGAGCCTGCCGATGGCGTTTGCGACGACGAACCTGCTGGGCAACATCATGGCACAGCCGGATTTTGTCGCCTATAAATTTGAAGATAAGAAAAAATGGGCGCCGCGGTTGTGCCGTAAGCTCTACGGCGCGCAGGGCGTTTACTGGACCATCCGGTCGAAAGAAGACTTGGAGACGGCGGAGCGCGAGGGCGCGATCGCCATTTTTGAGCGGTTTATTCCCTAAAGAGGGGTCCCACTTGTGGAAGGGTGGGGGAAAAGAAGCAAAACCGAAAGAAAAGGAAGAAGGTTTTATGGCAGAACAGAAAAGACGCTGGGGCGACCGGCGCGACGCAACACTGCTGCGGGATGTGGATTCGCTGCACTTTATCATGGGCATCATCTATCCCAACCGCGCGGACAACGAGGCGTATATCGCAGAGCGCGTGAATTTAGAGCCCATCAAGGACTACATTGCGACGAAAAACTACGAGGGCATTCCGTTCAAGTACACGTTTTTCCACGTGATCCTGACGGCGCTCGTTAAGACGGTCATTTTACGGCCGAAGCTCAACCGCTTTTACGCGAATGAAAACTACTATCAGCGCAATAAGGTGACAGCGGGCTTTGTCATCAAAAAGGAGTTTGCCGACGGCAGCGAAGAGGCCATGGCTCTGCTGGAGATAAAGCCTGAGAGCACCATCGACACGATCCACGAGGAGATCCACCAGGAGGTTGCGGCCTGCCGCGAGCAGAAGAAGGTCAACACGACCGACAACAGCATGAATGTGCTCAACAGCCTGCCGCGCTTTTTGTCCAAGGCGGCGGTGCGATTTATCCGCTGGCTCGACAAGCACGGCTGGTGCCCCGATTTCCTGATCGGCAAGGACCCGAACTACAGTTCGGTGTTCATCTCCAACCTCGGTTCCATTCATCTCAAAAGCGGCTACCACCACCTGACGAACTGGGGCACGAGCTCGCTGTTCTGCATCATCGGCGAAAAGAAGTGGACGCCGCTGTACGACGAGCACGGCCTTGTCGAAATGCAGGAGACGGTGGACCTCGGCCTCACCGTGGATGAGCGCATTGCCGACGGCTACTATTACGCAAAGAGCGTGCGCCTTTTCAAATATCTGTTAGAACACCCCACCCTTCTGGAGCGGCCAATGTCGGAGGAGGTAGACTATGAGTGATACGATCGTAAAGACCCCTTGGAAAGATTCTATGGGCGAGGTGCCGATGCACCTTGACTACTTCAACGGCTCGATGTTCGAGGCCGTGGAGCAGATCGCCAAGAAATACCCTGGCAACATCGCCTTCACCTTTATGGGTAAGTCCACGACCTACCGTCAGATGATCCGCGAGATCGAGCAGTGCGCCAAGGCGCTCAAGACCATCGGCGTGCGCGAGGGCGACAAGGTGACCATCGCTATGCCGAACTGCCCGCAGGCGATCTATATGTTCTACGCCGTCAATCTCGTCGGCGGCATTGCGAACATGATCCATCCGCTCTCGGCGGAGAAGGAGATCGAGTTTTACCTGAACGCCTCGGAAAGCGTGGCGGCGGTGACGCTCGACCAGTTCTACAACAAGTTTGAAAAGGTGCGCGAGCGCACGAAGGTCGTGAACATGATCATCGCAAGCGTGCGCGACGCGCTGTCCCCGACGATCAAGGCGGGCTATATGCTCACCGAGGGACGCAAGATCGAGAAGATTCCCGAGGACGCGCCGGTCATCATGTGGAAGGACTTCATGAAGCTCTCCCGCTCCTGCTACTATAAGACCTATAAGGTCAAGCGCGAGGGCGCGGACCCCGCTGTGATCCTCTATTCCGGCGGTACGACCGGCACGACAAAGGGCATCGTGCTGACGAATAAGAATTTCAACGCCCTCGGCCAGCAGGTCATCGCGGCGAACCCGATGTTCCGCCCCGGTGACCGTATGCTAGCGGCGATGCCGCTCTTCCACGGCTTCGGCCTCGGCGTGTGCGTGCACACGATGCTCTCGCAGGGCGGCCGCTGCATCCTGATCCCGCGCTTTACGGCCAAGAGCTACGCCAAGCAGATCGTGAAGTACAAGTGCAACTTCATCGCCGGCGTGCCGACGCTTTACGAAGCGCTGCTGCGCCTGCCGAGCATGGACGGGGCGAACCTCAGCTCGCTCAAGGGCGTATTCTCCGGCGGCGACAGCCTGTCGATCGAGCTGAAGAAGAAGTTCGACAAGTTCCTCTACGACCATAAGGCGTCCATTCAGGTGCGCGAGGGCTACGGCACGACCGAGACGGTCACGGCCTGCTGCCTGACACCGCCGCACATGTTCAAGGAGGGCTCCATCGGCCTGCCGTTCCCGGATACCTACATCAAGATCGTCGAGCCGGACACTGACCGGGAGGTTCCCTACGGGCAGGAGGGCGAGATCCTGCTCGCGGGCCCGACCGTGATGAAGGAGTACATGAACAACCCCGAGGAGACGGCGCAGACGCTTCGCACGCACGCCGACGGCCTGACGTGGGTCTACACGGGCGACCTGGGCATGATGGACGAGCAGGGCTTTGTCTACTTCCGCGGCCGTGCCAAGCGCATGATCATTTCTTCCGGCTACAATGTCTATCCCGGCCAGATCGAAAATATCCTCGACGCGCACGAGTACGTGCAGATGAGCTGCGTGATCGGCGTGCCCGATCCCTACAAGATGCAGAAGGTCAAGGCCTTCGTCAAGCTTGCGCAGGGCGTGCCCGCGACCGAGGAGACCAAGCAGGTGCTTCTGGCCTACTGCCGCAAGAATGTGGCGAAGTACGCCATGCCGTATGACATCGAGTTCAAGGAGGATATGCCCAAGACTCTGGTTGGTAAGGTGGCGTATCGCCAGCTGGAGGAAGAAGAACTTTCTAAGCTGAAGGCTCAGGAAGAGAAATAAGGTTTTCTGCACTGGTGCAGAGAGAAGATTCCCCCGCCTGATGCGGGGATGCGAATAAGGGAGGGATATCTCTTTTTCAAAAAGAGATATCCCTCCCTTGCTCAGCGCCCTTTTAAGGCGCGCAGAACGCATCGCACGCAGTGGGGAGCAAATTCCCCTGCTGTGCTCACAGACGCGCTCACACACGCTGTGAGCGCGCAAAAAAGCACCCCTTCGGTTGGCGGACCGAAGGGATGCTTCTTTTCCAAAGATACCGTGAGATATCTTACAGAGCGAAGGTGCTGAGCGCGGGGATGAAGGTCAGCATCATCAGCACGATGAGCATCGCGCCGATCATCGGCATGATCTTCTTGGCGATGTTCATGATAGGAACATCGGAGATCGCGCTCGCGATGAAGAGGTTTGCGCCGTAGGGCGGGGTGATGAAGCCGATGCAGAGGTTGACGGTCATCACGATACCGAACTGGACGGGGGTCATGCCGTAGCTCTGCACGATGGGCAGGAAGATCGGCGTGAGGATGAGCATGGAGGAGATGTTGTCGATGAAGCAGCCGACGATGAGCAGGAACAGGTTGATCATCAGGAAGACGACGACCTTGTTGTCGATGGCGCCGATCTTCGCGGCGATGGAGGCAGGGATCTGAGACATCGTCAGGAAGCGGGCAAAGCCCATGGAGAAGCCGACGAGGAACATCGTCTGGCCGTTGACCAGAACGGACTCACGCAGCGCATCGTAGATGGTGGCGGGGGTCAGTTCCTTGTAAACGAAGACGCCGACGATCAGGGTGTAAACGATACCGACAACAGCGGACTCGGTCGGGGTGAAGATACCGGCATAGATACCGCCGAGGATGATGACGGGGACCATCAGGGCAAGCCATGTATCCTTGAGCGTGTGCCAGAGCTTGCGGAGGGAGAAGTGCTTGTTGGCGTGATTCTTCATGCCGTAGCCATTCTTGGTGACGGTGATGTAGTTGACGATCATCAGCACGACGCCGATCAGGATGCCGGGAAGAATACCGGCCTTGAACATATCGGCGATGGAGCAGTTGGCGACAACGCCGTAGATAACGAACGGGATGCTGGGGGGAATGATGACGCCGATGGTACCGGCGGCAGCGTTCAGCGCGGTGGCGTAAGCGCGGTCATAGCCTTCCTCTTCCATCTTGGGGATGGTCAGAGAGCCGATGGCGCTGACGGTTGCGGGGGAGGAACCGGACAGGGCTGCGAAGAACATGGAGGCGACGACCGCGACCATACCGAGCGAGCCCTTGATGTGGCCGACGAGCGCGTCGGCAAACTCGAGGATCTTATTGGATAGGCCGCCGAATTTCATCAGGTTACCTGCCAGAATGAAGAACGGAACGGCCAGCAGCGGGAACGAGTCAAGGCCGCTGAAGCACGCGGTCGCGATGGTGGTGATACCGAGGCTGGTGGTGGTGACCAGCGTGATGACCGTAGAAGCGCCGAGCGCGATGGCCATCGGTGCGCCCATCATCATGAAGAGGAAGAGGAGCGCGAAAATCAGAATAGCTTTTAAGATCATTTTTCGTTATTCTCCTTTCTTCTTGCTGTCCTTGATGCTGCGAACGCTGTTCTGGATGAAGCGGAAGGTCATCAGGGCCATGCTGAGCGGGAGGGAGAACCAGGCGATCCACATCGGCATGTGGCTGCCGGTGGCGATGGAGTTACTGGCATAAACGGTGTAAGTGACTTTGCCGGAGGTGTAGAGCATGAACATCATCAGGCCGATGAACAGGACGGCAACGAAGATGTCGGCGAAGACCTTCATCGCGCCGGTGAACTTACTGGAAAGTAGGTCGATCTTGATGTTCTTGTTTTCCTTGGTCGCATAGGCTGCGCCGATCCAGACGAGCCAGATGAACATATAGCGGGCGATCTCCTCGCTCCATGCGAGGGGCGATTTGAGGATAAAGCGCGTAATGACCTGCGCAAAAACAATGATAACTTCGGCGACCATCAGGAGCACCAGAAGATATTCCTCAAAGTGGTTATTCAGCATTTTCAGAAATTTCATGTTTTTTGTTCACATCCTTTGATAGCGGCGTGTTTTTAGATAGCGGTAATGGTTTTGACAGGGCTGGAATGATGGGCGGGGAAGGCTGGGTCATTCCGCAGCCTTCCCCGCAGCAACCGTTTCAGTAGACTCTTATGCGGCAGTTCTGCTCAGAAACGATCGATTGAAAGTGGATTCGACTGACTTACTGGTTGAAGGAATCGGCGAGGTCGATTAGGTCCTGACCGTAGAGGTCGGCAGCGGTGACCCAGACGGATTCCTTGGCCTTCTGCTGGAACTCGGCCTTGGCCTCGTCGGAAAGGGTGGTGACCTCAACGCGGGCATCCTCGATGTTCTGGAGCAGGCTCTGGTTCTCCTCGGTGATCATCTCAGCCTGCAGAGCGGTGGTGTTGGCGCCGGCCTCACGGATGGCGTCCTGATAGTCCTGGGGCAGGCTCTCGAGGAAGTTCTCGGCAACGCACAGAGCGGTGGAGGTCCAGATGTGCTCGGAAACGGTCATGTACTTCTGAACTTCATAAGATCGGAAGATGTTGTTGTTCCAGATCATAGCGGTGGGGTTCTCCTGACCGTCGACCGTGCCCTGCTGCATAGCGGTGTAGAGCTCGTTGAAGGCCATCGGGGTGGGCAGAGCGCCAAGATACTGGAAGTAAGCGACGTGCAGATCGTTGGTCATGGTACGGATCTTCAGGCCTTTGAGGTCATCCACGCAGGTGATGGGCTTCTTGGAGTTGGTGATGTTACGGAAGCCGA
>OGYJ01002376.1_pt1 | contig 12792 bp, 8 predicted proteins | sample 1576531 | NCBI WGS metagenome assembly OGYJ01 (sample SAMEA3541574, study PRJEB24748) | human gut metagenome | biome: human gut; feature: human-associated habitat; material: faeces | place: China | collected 2012 | reverse complement strand
GGGAAGTATACGGATAAATAAATATAAAGATACTTTCGTTTCCGGAAAAGTCATTTTCGCTTATATCGTTTTTATAATAACACAGACAGTTATGTTTGTCACATAAAAGTTTGAAACCCCAAACAAAAAAATAAACCTTCTCATACCGCAAAGCCGCATATCCACGGATAAATCCCCATCCCAGAGGGATCACCCTTCTGATGAATATAAAGGCTATTCGCAGATGGCTACACAATCTGACATGGATGCCTTTTAACAGAAAGTTCACAGCTCATATAATGACACTATATTGACGTGACACGAGTATGTGAGTATACTGTAAACCATGTGGAGGTTTTGCGTATGTCAGCAACAAATCTGAACATCCGAACGGATAAGGAAACAATTAAAGGATAAATCTGAAAAGCGAATCAGCTGATGGAAAAATGCACGCTCTGCAGATGCGGTATTTACATCAGCCCCTTCCACATATTTCTATGAAATAAAAAGTGGAGTCAAATTGAATGAAAACACAAGCAGACAAGAAGTCAGTCAAAGACATCCAAGAGTTAAAGCAGAGATTTACCAAGTTTTCCATAGGTTTATTTGCAATTTTGACGCTTTCAATCACATTATTGGCATCAGCATATACATATATTCTGCAAAAATCGTATACAGATATCGCCCTTGAAACGGAACTCAAACGTGATATGGAAAATGCAGATGCAATTCATAAATTGGTAAATAAAAAAATCGGAAGAGAAGAATTTGCCACGCTCCGCCATCAATCTGATGAAAATACAGAAATGTATCACGAGATTTCCTCGTTTCTAAATGAAATTCGAACGCTGAATTCAACCAGATATTTATACACCGCCACCCGAAATGAAGAAAACAGGCTGATCTATGTGGTGGACGGTCTGGATCCCAACGCAGGAGATGTCAGACATCCGGGAGACTATATTGAGGATGAAATGATTCCGTATATTAACAAGGCTCTTTCAGGAGAAACGGTGTATTCGCAGAACATTGTTGATACGACATGGGGTCCTATTTTCACAGCCTGTTATCCTATAACAGGCGATTCGGATGAAATAGTTGGTGCTTTATGCATTGAAATGGATATGCAGTCTGTGAATGGGCTTGTAGAGCGAACAAGAAGAGCATCCGTTTATGTTGGAGCTATGGCAGGATGTGTGCTGTTTTTGCTTTGTGCTGTCTGCTTTATCGGCTACAAAAGAAAAAGAGAAAATGAAATTGAACAGACGCTTTTGTTGCGCGAGGCTGCGGAAAAAGCAGAGACCGCAAACAGAGCAAAATCATCCTTCTTACTTAACATGTCACATGATATTCGATCACCTATGAATGCTATTATCGGATTTACGGACATTGCACTGAACCAGACAAATGTATCTGAAATTCACGATAGTCTGCAAAAGGTAAAAATAAGTTCAGAGCATCTGCTGTTGTTATTGAATAATGTACTGGATCTTAGCCGTATCGAGAACGGAAAGGTAAGCTTCTCACCTGAGCCGGAGAATTTGCCTGTCCTAATAGATAATGTGATTGCTATCGTGGATGGACTCCTACTGAATCGTGATTTAACATTTGAGATACATCGCAACATCCCCAAAGAACTTTATGTTCTGACGGATGCAACAAAAATTCGTGAGATATTGACGAATCTTCTGAGTAATTCGGTCAAGTTTACAAAAGATGGCGGAACGATTACTTTTGAAATTAGTATCAAACCGGGCATAGACGAACGGCATATTGTAAGCAGTTATGCGGTAAAAGACAATGGCATTGGTATGAGTGAAGAATTTCAGAAAAGGCTGTTTGAACCCTTTTCACAGGAGGATAACGGCGCACGAACACATTATGCCGGAACGGGGCTTGGAATGGCAATTTCCAAGCAATATGTAGAACTGATGGGCGGTACAATTACGGTTCACAGCAAGAAAGGGTGTGGTTCGTCTTTTACAGTAGAAATTCCTATGGAACTTGCAGACCCAAAACAGATACCTGAGCTGAATCTGATACAGGATGTCAGCCTTAATGGAGTAAAGGTTCTTCTCGCAGAAGATAATGAGCTGAATGCGGAATTGGCAATCACGCTGCTCGAAGAAGCAGGTATGCATGTAACTCGTGCAGTAGACGGACAGGACGCAGTTGCTTGTTTTGCCAACAATCCAGCAGACACATATGATGTGATTCTAATGGATGTCCTGATGCCTAAAATGAATGGGCATCAGGCGGCAAGGGCAATTCGTGCAATGAGCAAGGAGCGCCCAGACGCTGCGAAAATTCCAATCATCGCACAATCTGCAAATGCTTTCAAGGAAGATGTACAGGCATCCTTGGATTCTGGAATGAACGGACACATTTCAAAGCCATTCAATATAGATGCAGTGACCACTGCAATAAAACAAAATATAAAGAGATAGAAGATTGAGCAACAATCCGCTAACTATCAGAGCATCGTTCAAGGGTTATTTGGACGGTGCTTTTTCTATACCCACAAACTAAACCTTCATTCCATTTGAATACTAATAATGCCGTATATTTGTCTCTAAAGGGCAAATATGCGGCATTTCTTTATTCTTTATGTGCGTGATCGTACATCTTTTGAATATCCTCCGGCAACTTATCCGATATCATACTACGGCAATGATCATTTGAAGGTTATAGTGTTTGGTATCGCGTGTGACCTGACGAGAACCTTCGTTTTGAACTATTCGGAAATTCCGAATAGTTGCGGCCTCTTCCAATTCACTATCCGCGTATATTTTTTTAATATGTTCATTTATCGTCGGTAAACCAACATCATACAATGTGGCCATCATCTTCTGTGTCAGCCATATATTCTCATCCTCATAGCGCATCTCAATGCTGTCCTGCTGATCACCGACAGAAGCAACATAAGTCAAATATTCTGCAGCGCTGGAACGGATGGTTATTTCATCTTTTTTCTTTTTCAAATAAGAGACCTCCTTCTGGTTTCTTCTCATTTCACCAATTGAAAATCACAACAAAATTGATGGCTTTAATATTTCTTTGCAAGTCCAGAAAAATGTGACTCCACAATTCTATCCATCTGATTAGCAATCTCCGCAAAAGGCTGGTTCAAGTCTAGAGTTTTAACACTTATCTGACTTCCATGCATTTGATACACATTGTCCGGTTGTATTTCTTCTTCTGTCTTTGCATAGAGAAGCATTCCAGAAACTGTATTTTTCTCCTCTCCAAATTGATAACTCCGATTTTTTACGTATGTAAAAATCTGATACAAATTATTGGAATGAATCGTATGTTTATCAAACTGGGACTGTGTTGTGTGACTATAGTATTTTGCGTCAATAATAAGTACAGTATTGCCACGTTGCAGATGAATATCACTTTGCATGACCGGAAGCATGGTTCCAATACCATCATCCAGTGACCACGGAATCTGTGATGCACTGACAGATAATTCAGGATAATGTCTGCTGTAATATTCCAGAATAAATTTCTCATACAACCTACACATACGTTGCTCATCTACGAAAGAGGCTAACCTATAGTCACCTGAATCTGTTGTAATAAGCATCCCCTCAATAATCAACTGGCAAATACTTACAAGCATTCTATATGTTTGATTGTTACGCTGAAAACGAATGGACGACCATTTAATTCCTGTTGGTTCTATTATCTCTACATTTGAAAAATACAACATTTTCTTTTTTAGATCATCTTTGTATTTTGCTTGCACTTTTCCATTGCGTAAAAGAAGCGTAACAGTTGTTTTCAGTATTTGATTCAGTAAATTGTTTTCTGACAACTCATCAAAGTCGCAAGTAAGTACCCTTTTATGTGCCAACCTATTTTTAATTGTACCCGGCATATTTATTTTGCCGCGCATAACTGAAAGTTCTTCCTGACGACTTATGTATTCTCTATATAGCCCTTGCTTTAACTGCAATCCAATTCCCTTAGACAGAATCGCTGCCAGCAGATTATACATCTCGTCAAAAGACTCTACTGCAACATCTTCATAGGTTTCTTGGTTCAGTGCCTGAAAAGCATAAGAAAGCATATGATAAATATTATTGATTAAAATGCTCTTATCCTTTGTCATTGAAATACACCGTGCAAAATATTCTCCCAACGTTGCAGTTTGTCTGTATCATCAAACCAGTATTCTGCTAACATAGGCAACACATCAAAATCAACCACATCTTGCATCCATTCTTCTGTACACTCATCTGTGTTACAGAAATAGCTATGCCCAATACAGAAACCTTTACCAAGTGATTTATCTTTAGCAATTTCTTGGTTCAATTCCTTAATACGGTCAATCAGAGTATTGAATGTGTCGTTTGCGAATCCTTCCTGATATTTAATAAAACCTTCTGAATCAAATCCCGGTTCCATATCAAAGAAGCTAAAACGACGACGAAGTGCGTAATCAATCATCGCCAGACTTCTATCAGCAGTATTCATCATGCCAATGATATGTAGACGCTTTGGGACAGAGAAACTTAGGCCATTGTAGGCTAATGTTGCTTTCGTATCTCTATAATCTGCCTCAATTAACATGAGTAACTCACCAAAGATCTTACTCATATTTCCACGGTTGATCTCATCAATGATAAAGAAATAATCTTTATCAGGATGGTTTGCAGCCTTTTGACAAAATCTATAGAAAATACCATACTTCAATTCAAATCCATCTTCAACCGGCTTATACCCCATCATGAAATCTTCATAGGAATAATTTTGATGGAATTGCACAAACTCTATGCGATCATCATCCTTCTCACCCATAATCGAATATGCAAGTCTCTTTGCCGCAAATGTCTTTCCAACACCTGGAGCACCTTGAAGAATAATATTTTTCTTCTTTTTCAAAACTGCAACTAAGCGCTCATACTTTGCTTCAGTCATATATACATCATTTAAGAACTTTTCTTTGTCATATTTTTCAATACTATCTGCTGCAGGTGGTGCTGGATTTTCATCACGAATCATGTCATAAATGAAATCATATTCACCCTTTGTCAGTTTGAACAGACTACCCTGCGGATTACCAAAGTACTCCATCTTTTCAAGTTCTGGACAAGCTTTCAGAGTTGCATAATCAATTGGAGAAGACAGCCCTTCTACTTTTTCAAAATAAATTGATTTTCCATCTTGTTCCGCACTAATTTTGAGAATTGCAACTACCTGCTTTACCGGTGTGGACTCATAGCCGATTATCATATCTCCAGCCTTTGCATCTAAGAAATTCTGAAAAATACGCCGTTTATTGCCATTATCATTATATAATGTATAATCCTGTACTTCTCCAACTGGCATGCTAGCCATACTCCATATTTTGGGATTTGCATTCAAAAACCAGTATCTATGATCTTCTTCTTCATCTTGCGCATACAAAAGGACTTCTGATAAATCGACTTGATCTAGAGCTTCTGCTAATTCATCACGAAGTTTCCAAACATAAGATCCTTCTTCATCTTTTGCAGCATTCTTACCAACATATAATACAGGCCAAAATCGAGAGTTTTCTTCATCTCTTGCAATTACTGGACATCCAGTTTTTTGAACAATACGTCTTGCCAATGCAACAGATCCACTATTATAAAAGTTCTTGGTTTCTCCGTATTTCACAGCAAGCTGAGTGCAAGTAGCCTTTCCACCATAATCCTTCATTCGTTTCATGATTTCGAGACTGCTCTCATTAAATACGTCTTTATCTGTCAGAAGCTCTAACCAATCCTCTACCGTTAATGCCGGAGTATAATCAGTCGGCCACCACTCATCCGCTTTAGGACCTGGTTCCTCCTTGTTCCAATAGCGAGAAATAAAGAAGCCCACATCTATTGTAAGAGTTCGTAATTCAGGATCAGCGTAACATGTAGATGTCAGCTGAGAATTAAGCAGATTTTTAAGTTCATCATCCTGCTGAAGTTCAGCACAAATCTCATCATAAAATGCCACAAAATTCCTGATGTTATCAGCATAAGCACCCTTTTTGAATCGATAATCACTTTCCAGTTCCGACGAGACAGCTTTTACTTCACTCAATTTGTAGATGTAATATTTATCCGGATATCGAAGCCATAAATATGTCATTATCGCATTTTCATACTGGTAATGCTGAGCCGCTCCATTGCCATACCTCTCTAATAACGTATTAGATTTATTTTTGAAGCTGGCTACTCTCTCGTATAAATCCTTGCTCTCATCATACAGTTCAATATACATTGAGCGTACTTCTTCTGGCGCAATCTCTGCAAACTTGGTAATCATTCTTGCTGGGAAGTTATTTACCGATGCCAACAAATTAGCCGTCTGAGCAAGTGACTTTGTTAGCATCTGTGCAAAATCATCTGAATTGACATCCCAATTTAACTGAAAGCATTGCACAGCCTCCCATTTATATTTTTCATTAGGCCACTGTTGTTGCACAAAGCGTTTTTTGTACTCTACCAGCACTTCTTTTAGTCGAAATTTATCGAACACTGTCTTTCACCGCCTTTATACTGATTCTCTAAGACTTTTATAAATCTCATCAGAAAAAATTCCCATCACCTGATGTTTCATTTCATCATTTGACAACAACATTGAAAAGAAATCTTGATTCTGTGACAATCCTTCAATAAGTGCATCATCAATATCATCAAAATAAGAGAACTCAAAGTCTTGCTGTGTATTATTCTTAGCACTTGTTTTAAGTTTATCTGATTTCATAAGGATATCTCTAATCTGCAGCATAGCCTTTACAACAACATCGTTATCATAGTTCTTGCCAGTCTTGCTGTTAATCTCATCGATTATTTCAGACAGTCTCTTTTCTTTATCCTCACTCAAACCAAAGTGTTCCGCCGTCGGCAGTTTCATTACCGGCTTTGCAACCAGGTCAGATGAAACATGTTCTTCACCCTTTTTCTGAACAAATTGAGAGGCTTTGATCTTTCCATCCAAATTAAAGCCACCACCTGGATGCTTAATATTGATATAAGCTAACAGGTATGAAATAAAGTTATACTTCTTGTGCAAATCAGTATCTTCAAAACTAGAAACTTGAAGAAAAAATTCATAATAACGAACAAATCCACGCATATCTGCCACAGCTTGACGCTGTGTTTCATATTCATAATGTTCCAGTAGCTTCTTGCTTTTCTGCAGGAAGAATGTCAATCTTTGCTTCTGTTTCCCTGTTACTTTCTGTGAATACAATATATCATTTGCAGCTTCAATGTCAGCCGGATCAAATAATGCATAGGCATCAATAGTAGCTTCCAAGTCGTAAATTGCATTAGGCGTTACTGAATTTGCCAGTAATGTTGTGGTGTAGTATGGAGCAAATGCAGCTTTGATATCCTCGTATGTATTTACGAAATCCAACACAAATGTCTTTTTATCATATGGAGCACAAATACGATTCAGTCTCGAAAGTGTCTGGACAGCATTAACACCTCTTAGTTTTTTCAGAACATACATTGCGCACAGTTTTGGCTGATCAAAACCTGTCTGATATTTATTAGCAACCAAAAGCACTTGATAATTATCTGTATCAAATTCTTTGGTGAGTCTATCCTCCGGGAAACCATTGATAGATGCCTCTGTATATTCTTTATCATCATCCGGTAGTTTTACTTTTCCAGAAAATGCAACCAGTGCATGAATTCCGTCGTAACCTTTCTTGGTAATATACTCCTCAAAAGCCTGTCTATATTTAACAGCACCTTGTCTGGACGCGGTAATAACCATTGCCTTAGCCTGGCCACCCAGTTCCTGCATTACTGTTGTTCGGAAATGCTCAACAATTACCTCTACACGCTGTGCAATGTTAGTATCATGCAATTCTATAAAGCGTGCGATCTGCCTCTTGGCAGCATTCGTTTTACAACGGGGATCATCTTCAATCTCCTTGTTAAGCTGATAAAAAGTTGAATATTCTGTATAGTTCTGAAGAACATCAAGAATAAATCCCTCTTCTATAGCCTGTTTCATCGAATAAACGTGAAATGCTTCTCTCTGGCCATGCGTATTCAAACGACCAAACAACTGAATTGTTGTCGGCTTAGGTGTAGCTGTAAATGCAAAAATTGATACGTTTGCTTGCTTACCGTTTCTTTTGATTTCACTTGAAATCATATCTTCAACATCTGATTCAGTTTGATCGCCAGAACCAAGCGACATTGTTACCGCAGCCATATCTTTACCTGCAGTAGAAGAATGTGCTTCATCAATAATTACTGCAAAACTTTTATTCTTAAGGCCCTTTACACTATCAACAATATACGGGAACTTTTGAATTGTGGTTGCAATAATCTTTGTATTGCCATTCAATGCAATCGCAAGGTCAGCTGAATTGCACTTATCGTCCATAACACGAATCAATCCGGCCTTATGCTCCATTCCCATGATTGCTTTCTGGAGCTGGCGGTCAACAACAACTCGGTCAGTAACAATAATGATGTTGTCAAAAATAATCTTATTTTCTTCGTCATGAAGAGATGTTAAACGATGTGCCAACCATGCTATAGAATTTGTTTTTCCAGATCCAGCACTATGCTGAATCAAATAATTCTGCGCAGTACGATTTTCTCTAACATCTACCAGCACTTTTCGAATGACATCCAGCTGATGATAACGAGGAAATATCAAATTCTCAGAGCGTTTGATTTTTCCGGTCTTATCATCTACTTTTTCTTTTGTCTCGACAAAAATAAACTTACTTATTAAGTCCAAAATCGTATCCTTTGTAAGGATATCTTCCCACATATAAGATACGCTATACTTATCTTCAAACGCAGGATTTCCAGCACCAGCAGTTACACCTTCTCCGTTTCCCATATTAAAAGGAAGGAAGAATGTAGCATCGCCTGCGAGTTTTGTTGTCATATACACTTCTTCTAGGTCCATAGCAAAGTTTACCAACGTACCTGCTTTGAACATAAAAAGACGTGTTTTAGGGCTACGGTCGGTTCTGAACTGATAAATTGCATCCTGATAAGACTGCCCAGCTGCATTGCACTTAAGTTCAAATGCAATAATAGCTAGTCCATTCAGAAAGATAACAACATCGATTCGTTCTTTATCGCTGGCCCACACTTCCTCCATTGCAGAGAAAATATTCTGTCCATACTTTCTGGTCAAATCTGAATTGAATGTAGTTGCCGGTTTTGTGTACATAAGTTCCAGCTTCTGATTAGAAATTTCGATTCCATGCTTCAGCACATCAAGAAGGCTGCCACGAGTTTTTGTCGTTTCAGCATTGATAAAACTAACAATCGTCTCTTCCAAATCAGACTTATATATTTTTCTCAGATATTCCATCGTTTCGTGCTGAGTATCTTCTAGAAACTTAAAGAGCATCTCACGGTCAACTGCAAAATAGCGATCAAAGTTACTTGCCTTACGAATAACGTAACCATTATCCTTTTCCAGTCTTTCAAGAAGAAATTTCTGATATTCTTTTTCGGAGAGAATTGATGCGTGATGACGAAGCTTCTCGCTGTACGCAGCAACTCGTTTTGCAGCATTTTCTGCATGTTTTTCCGCATCCAAGTTCGTAATGTCAATTATCGTTTTATCATCCATTGATTATCCCTCCTTACTCGCTTTTCAGCCGTTTGATTAGTTGACGTGCAAAAAGCAAAGCAATCTGGTCGCAACTATACTTGGATGAGTCAATCGCTTGTATATCCGCTATAGATGGATACTTTTCTTGTAACTGTGAAACCGTAATGTTGTGCAAAATCGGAAGAATCAGCTTCTGTCCATTTCTATTCTGTCGATTTAAAAACTCATTCAATTCACGCTCGGTCCACTCTCGATCAAAGAAGTTTTCCGAAATAACGATAATTGCAAACTCTGCTTTTTTCGTGCCGTTCAGAATACGATCCTTCCAATTATCTCCCCATTCCAAAGACTCTTTATCATAAAAAATCTTAATTCCTAATTTGTTTAATGACTGATATAATTCTTCAATCAAATCTTCTTTGTCCTTGTTAGCATGGGAAATAAACACATCAAATTCAGGCAAGGTTTTTGCCTGATACTTTGGTACACTAACCATTGAAATTCCGTTCATTTTATTTATAAAATCTTGGTCCTTACTGATGCTCTCCAAACATCCAACGAGATTTTTGTAAGCATCCAGATTTCTATGAAACAGGATTGTTTTCATACGGTTACCTAATGGATGTTCTTTAAGATAATTATTGTAAAAAATCTCTACATCATTGATCCATACTTCACTCGGACGATTATATTCGTTTATATCCGTACCGATTGTCGCTGCATTAATTGGGCTTTTAATAGAATGAGTCCTTTCTAGCAGATTATTAAGTTGTTCTTCAAAAGTAGCCATTAGACAACCTCCTTCTTCCCAGTTACATACTCAAAGATGAGTGATTTCTTATATTCGTCAAGTGTTGCAAGCTGCTCTTTCTTATCAGAGATAACAGCATCCACTTCTTCAACCTTGGCCTCCAAATAATCCGCCATTGCCACCTGCTCGTCATAAGGCGGCTCAAAAACCATAAGTCGAGAAAATTCCGAGTAATTTAGTCCTTGGCGGACGCCATTTCCCATGTTATAAAACACCTTCATGATGTCATACGCATGAAGAAGAAAATGGAAATACCTCGAATCGACTTTCTTGAGCGGATAAAGATCAATGTATGCAGAAGTAATGATGCCGTGTTCCCTTACAAGCCCAGTGCGCAGGCTGCGTTTATCGTTCTGCAAATCGGTGGGACGAATAATAATGTCACCAGCTTCAACAATGTTGTAGGTGTTGAAGCTCTCCGGCAATAATCCATCGCTGGTGTTAATGTCTTTGCGGATAACTCTGCCATAGCTCAGCGATAACAAATTGTCCTCACGACCAAAACTGTTCTTATTCTTTCGTTCACCAAAGTAAGTATAAACAGGGTGGATAGACCAATGTGCAGGAATTGCACCGACCCACTCAATCCCACTGTCCTTCATCTCGGAATCGGGATTCAGTCCTTTGGTGACAGTTTCGGTGATAACAGACCGCTTGTATTGCTCCAGCTTGTCGAGCTGGGGTTGGATGTCGGCGGTCAGGGCATCGATTTCGGCGCATTTGGTGTCGAGAAAATCGGCAATGAAGCGCTGTTCGGCAAGAGGCGGCGTTGGTATGGTGATCTTTTTCATATCCTGCCAACTCCTCTTATTCAAATCTTACTTTAATGGAATTTGCATGTGCAGTTAAATGTTCTGCTTCGGCAAATTTTTCGATATCTGTATGGATCTTTTCCAGTGCATCCTTTGAATAGGAAATGATGCTGGATTTCTTGATAAAATAATCTACAGATAACGGGGAGAAGAACTTGGCAGTTCCGTTGGTAGGCAGAACATGGTTCGGACCTGCAAAATAGTCTCCCAGCGGCTCGCTGGAGTATTCTCCGATAAAGATTGCTCCTGCGTTGCGGATCTTTGTCATCACTTCAAACGGGTTGGCTGTGACGATCTCAAGATGCTCGGATGCAATCGAATTTGCCGCATCAATGGCATCTTCCAGGGTGTCTGCAACAAGGATATGTCCGTAATGATCCAGAGATTTCTGAATGATCTCTCCTCTGGAAAGCTCTTTGATAAATGCATCTGTCTGTGCGGAAACCTTCTCTGCAAGTTCCATACTTGTTGTTACCAGAATAGCAGAAGCCAGTTCATCATGCTCTGCCTGGGAGAGAAGGTCTGCTGCCACAAACCGCGGATTGGCTGTCTCATCTGCCAGGACGAGAATCTCACTTGGTCCGGCAATGGAATCAATGCTCACATAGCCAAACACTGCTTTTTTGGCAAGGGCAACGTAGATATTTCCCGGTCCGACGATCTTATCAACTTTCGGAATGCTTTCAGTTCCGTATGCCAGGGCTCCGATAGCCTGTGCTCCACCGACTTTATAGACTTTATCTGCTCCGGCTTCTTTTGCCGCAACTAATGTGGTAGGAGTTACTTTCCCATCTTTTCCCGGAGGAGTTACCATGATGATCTCATCAACTCCGGCTACTTTTGCAGGCATGATATTCATCAGTACGGAAGACGGATAAGCCGCTTTTCCACCCGGAACATAGACACCGACTCTCTGGAGTGCAGTCACTTTCTGACCAAGGATCGTTCCGTCAGGTTTACTGTCAAACCAACTGTACTGTCTCTGTTTTTCATGATACGTACGGATGTTCAGAAGAGCTTTGCGGATGATCTCCACCAGTTTTGGATCTACTTCTTTATATGCCTCTTCGATCTCCTCTTCTGTAACCTTAATATTGTCTGCAGTGATATCTGCATGATCAAATTTCTTCGTATATGCAAATACTGCCTGATCCTTTTCTTCTTTTACATGAGCGAGGATTTCCTGAACTCCCTGTTCATACTGACCGTAATTATTCGGGCTTCTCTTCAGAAGATCCTCCAGTAAGTTCTCTTTTGCATCTTTTGTCAAACGCTGTATTCTCATAGCCTTAACCGCCATCCTCTCATTTTATTTTCTTTCTGTCTGTACAGTATTATACCTGCTCCCGCAGTCTTGTCAGCAGGTCTTTGATCCTTGCGCTTTCCATACGCATACTGACCGGGTTCACGATCATCCTAGCAGACAACGGACATACTTCCTCCAACACTTCCAGACCATTTTCACAGAGGGTTGACCCTGTCTCTACAATATCCACGATCACTTCGGACAGTCCGACGATCGGTGCAAGTTCAATGGAACCATTTAACTTAATGATTTCTACAGTCTGATGCTTCGTGTTATAGAAATAATCTTTTGCAATATTCGGATATTTGCTG
>OGYJ01002371.1_pt1 | contig 12817 bp, 9 predicted proteins | sample 1576531 | NCBI WGS metagenome assembly OGYJ01 (sample SAMEA3541574, study PRJEB24748) | human gut metagenome | biome: human gut; feature: human-associated habitat; material: faeces | place: China | collected 2012 | reverse complement strand
AAGATGCTGACGAATGGCGTGCCGAAGCATGGGAGATGATGCGGATACGGCAGGACCTTCATTTTATGTTTATAACTAAGCGGATAGAAAGGCTGCAACAGTGCCTGCCACCGGATTGGGGAGATGGATACAACAATGTGACGATTTGTTGTACAATGGAGAATCAGGACAGAGTCGATTATCGCTTACCTATTTATAAAGAAAGTCCTATTAAACATAAAATTATTATCTGTGAACCTCTTCTTAGTCAGATTGATTTCAGAGGAGAATTGGAAGGATGGGTAGAGCAGGTAGTGGCAGGAGGAGAGTCTGGTAAGGAAGCCCGCGTTTGCAATTATGACTGGGTGTTGGACATCCGCCGTCAATGTGTGGAAGCTCATGTCGGTTTCTGGTTCAAGCAGACAGGAAGTTATCTGTTGAAAGACGGACATGAGTATAAAGTCGCCCGACAGTTCCAGCACTCACAGGCGAGGAAAGCGGAACTGAATTATACTCCCGAAAAATAACGAAAGAACAAATAGGAATAAAGGAATGCGAAGGCTGTCGGACAGCTTTCGCATTCCTTTATTGAGTACAAAATATGGATAATCACGTCTCTCCTTAAAGAGATAGTGTGTAAATTTAAAAAATATCCATATTAAATGAAACAGATAAAGCTGTTATTTCTTTTAGCTTCCGCCTCCGTCACGGGAGCATTTGCGCAAAGCAATGGGCTGACGGATATGAGTCAGAGCCGTTATGCAAAAATGGCAAATACCGGAATAGATGCCGTACACTGGACGAATGGATTCTGGGGAGAGCGTTTTAATGTATTTAGCGGAACTTCCTTGCAGAGTATGTGGAATACATGGAACACGCCGGAAGTTTCTCATGGTTTCCGTAATTTTGAGATTGCTGCCGGTGTATGCAAGGGAGAACATTGGGGACCTCCGTTCCATGACGGAGATATGTATAAGTGGATGGAAGGAGTGGCTTCTGTCTATGCTGTCAACAAAGATCCGGAACTGGATAAGTTGATGGATAACTTTATTGCTTGTGTCGTAAAAGCCCAACGTGCAGATGGTTATATACATACACCGGTTGTTATAGAAGAGCTGAATAAGGGAATAGACAGCCATACGCAGGCTGACTCCCAACAACAGACAGTGATTGGTACGAAAGTAGGCTCTGAGGACGAAAAAGGTGCATTTGCCAATCGGTTGAATTTTGAAACGTATAACTTGGGACACCTGATGATGGCAGGTATCGTTCACCACCGTGCTACCGGAAAAACAACTCTTTTTGATGCTGCCGTGAAAGCTACGGATTTCCTTTGTCACTTCTATGAAACAGCTTCCGCCGAGTTGGCGCGCAATGCAATTTGCCCTTCACACTATATGGGAGTGGTGGAGATGTATCGTGCTACAGGAAATCCCCGTTATCTAGAACTTTCAAAAAACCTGATTGACATTCGCGGTATGGTAGAAAGTGGTACGGATGATAATCAGGACCGTATCCCTTTCCGTGACCAATATCGTGCAATGGGACACGCCGTACGTGCCAATTACCTGTATGCAGGTGTGGCTGATGTGTATGCGGAGACGGGTGAACAACAACTGATGAAGAACTTGACTAGTATCTGGAATGATATTGTCACCCGAAAGATGTACGTGACCGGAGCTTGCGGTGCTTTGTATGACGGCACCTCACCGGATGGAACGTGCTATGAACCGGATAGCATTCAGAAAGTGCATCAGAGCTACGGTCGTCCGTATCAGTTGCCGAACAGTACGGCACATAACGAAACTTGTGCCAACATTGGTAATATGCTGTTCAACTGGCGCATGCTGGAAGTGACGGGAGATGCCAAGTATGCGGAGCTTGTGGAAACTTGCCTTTATAATAGTGTATTGAGTGGCATAAGCCTGGATGGAAAGAAGTATTTCTATACGAATCCTCTTCGTATCAGTGCCGATCTGCCTTATACACTCCGTTGGCCGAAAGAACGGACGGAATATATCAGTTGTTTCTGTTGTCCGCCCAATACATTGCGTACGCTTTGTCAGGCGCAGAATTATGCTTATACATTGAGTCCGGAAGGGATTTATTGCAACCTGTACGGTGCAAATACATTGACTACAAACTGGAAAGATAAGGGGGAACTTGCTTTGGTGCAGGAAACGGACTATCCTTGGGAAGGTAATATACGTGTAACGCTGGACAAAGTGCCCCGTAAAGCAGGTGCTTTCTCCCTCTTCTTCCGTATTCCCGAGTGGTGTGGGAAAGCTGCGTTGATAGTGAACGGTCAACCGGTGTCCATGAATGCCAAGGCAAATACCTATGCGGAAGTGAACCGTACATGGAAGAAAGGAGATGTGGTAGAACTGGTCATGGATATGCCTGTTTGTCTGCTCGAAGCTCATCCGTTGGCAGAAGAAATCCGTAACCAGGTGGTAGTGAAACGTGGCCCGTTGGTTTACTGTCTGGAGAGTATGGACATTGCAAATGGAGAAAAGATCGATGTCCTTGCATTAAAGGATCTGATCCTGCTCGGTTCCCACAATGTTGAAAATGTGCTCGCTGCAGTTGGTATCTCTTATTATATGGGAGTGCCTGTCAATGTCATTCGTGATGTTGCAGTCAGTTTTAAAGCCGTAGAGCATAGAATAGAGTATGTAAAGACAGTGGCTGGTGTGGATTATTACAATGATTCCAAGGGAACCAATCCGGATGCAGCCATCAAGGGAATTCAGGCAATGGTAAAACCGACTTATCTGATCGGTGGAGGCTATGATAAAGGCTCTACCTATGATGAATGGATCGATGCATTTGACGGAAAAGTCAGATGTTTGGTTCTGATCGGTCAGACGGCGAAGAAAATCGCAGAGACTGCCAAGAAACACGGATTCCATAATATTGTATTTGAAGACGATCTGTTAGGAGCGGTAAAATATTGTCATGAGAATGCAAAGGATGGAGAAGCAGTTCTTCTTTCTCCAGCATGTGCAAGCTGGGGAATGTTTGATAATTACGAGCAAAGAGGAAGAATGTTCAAAGAATATGTCCGCGATTTTAAGGAGTGAAATATTTGAATGACAGAAACAGGAACACAGATACAAATGAGATAGATAGCAGAAGAAAGCCGTTATGGTACAGCGGACGTTACTTTGACTATCCGCTGCTTGGCATTGTACTGGGGCTTGTTCTGTTTGGACTGGTCATGGTTTACAGCACCAGCTCCTACCGGGCAGATGAACTGTATGGTGACAGTACATATTTTGCAAAACGACAGCTTGTTTTTGAACTTGTTGCACTGTTTGGAATGTTTCTGGTATCGAAGATCGATTATCGCAGATATGCAAGATATTCCAAATATTTTCTGTATGTGGCAATGGCACTTTTAGTGCTGGTCTACATTATAGGTAGTGCGAGCCATGGATCGACCAGATGGATCTATATTGGTGCATTTGGATTCCAGCCGTCGGAATTTGCAAAGCTTGCGCTGATCGTATATACCGCAGATATCTGTACCAGAAAACCCAGAAGCCTGAATACACTGAAGGGTCTGGCGAAGATGCTTCTGCTTCCGTTTGTAACGATCATACTGATCGCGATCGAGAACTTAAGTACCGCGATCATATGCTTTGGCATTGTGGTGATCATTGTATTTGTCGCCAGCCCGAAAAAATGGCCGTTTGTGCTGATGGGGCTGATCGGAATCCTGATGTGCGTGATATTTATTGCAACAGCAGGCTATCGTGCAGATCGTATCCGTATCTGGCTTGCACCGGAAAAATACGATGATGGATACCAGACGATGCAGTCCCTTTATGCGATCGGATCCGGAGGCTTTTTTGGAAGAGGCATTGGGAACAGTATCCAGAAGATGGGATTTATACCAGAGTCCCATAATGACATGATTTTTTCCGTTATCTGTGAAGAACTTGGTTTATTTGGTGCGGCACTTGTAATCGCAATGTTTGTGGTCCTGATATACAGATGCGCACTGATCGCAATCAATTCCGGTGAACGGTTTGGAGGTCTGATCGCAACCGGTGTTATGGCACATGTTGCTGTTCAGGTATTGATCAATATCAGTGTTGTAACAAATACGATACCACCGACCGGTGTACCGCTTCCATTTATCAGTTATGGTGGAAGCTCGATATGTTTCATGCTTCTTGAGATGGGACTTGTGCTTGCTGTTGCCAGACAGATGAAGCCGGGAAGATAAAATGGATAGGAAGATATAAAAGATGCAGAACAGGAGAACAGAGAGCGAAACTGAAAAGAAAAAGGGAAGAAAGGCAGGTAAGATTCTGTTGATCATTCTTGGTGCGCTGCTGCTTATATGCCTTAGTGCCTATGTCTATATCCTGAAATGCTACAGCCTGACCAAGATACAGGTGTCCGGCAATGTGCATTATACAGAGGATGAGATCATAGATATTGTAACAAAAGGGAAAAAAGCGGATAATACCCTGTTTTTCTATCTGGACAACAGAATGCATCCGGTAGAGGATGTAACCTTTATTGATAAATTTCAGATCGAAGTGATTGGAAGACATACCATAACGATCACAGTATATGAGAAGTCCATGGCTGGTTGTGTGAGCTATATGGATCAGTATATTTATTTTGATAATGATGGCCGCGTGCTTGAAACGTCTTCCGAAAAGCTGGAGGATGTTCCGTGTATTCAGGGATTGAAATTTGACCGTATCGTTGTGGGTGAAAAGCTCCCTGTAACGAACGAGGATATGTTTCAGGAGATCTTGACGATGACACAGTTGATCGATAAGAACAAGTTGTTGATCGATGAGATCCGGTTTAATAATGACAATGAGATCATCTTGTATAAGGACAAGATCAAAATAGAGCTTGGAAGCGGATCCGGGCTGGAGGACAAGCTTATGAATCTGGAAAGCATTCTTTCCAAACTGGAAGGGAAAAGTGGAACCCTGGATCTGTCGGATTATTCGGCAAGCAGTGGAAACGCAATATTTAAGGAAAATAAGTAAAATTTAAAACAAAAAGTTGTTGCGTTATTTATGAAAAAATCGTATTATTAAGATATTAATGCGATTATATAGATGTACACTCCCTGTACTTTGGGTTGCGGGTGCCAGATCTGCAGCCTGTGACTTGCTTACAGAATGAAGACAACCGGGGGAGGGAGCTGTACAGGAATTATAAAGAAATATATAGAAGGAGGAAACAACCTTGCTCGAAATAAAGTCTAACGATGAGAGAACACCAGCTAGAATACTGGTAATAGGAGTAGGTGGCGCTGGTAACAATGCAGTAAACAGAATGATTGATGAAAATGTAGAAGGTGTGGAGCTGATAGCGATCAACACGGATAAACAGGCACTTTCATTAAGCAGAGCTACAACAAAGATTCAGATTGGTGAGAAGCTGACAAAGGGACTTGGTGCAGGTGCAAAGCCTGAGATCGGTGCCAGTGCAGTTGAAGAGAATAGAGAAGAGATAGCAGATATTATCAAAGATGCCAACATGGTATTCGTAACATGTGGTATGGGTGGTGGAACAGGAACAGGCGCTGCCCCTGTCGTTGCAGAGATGGCACGTAACCTTGGTATCCTCACAGTCGGAGTTGTCACAAAGCCATTTGGTTTTGAGGGCAAGCCTCGTATGAGAAACGCAATCGAAGGTATAGAGAGACTTAAGGAGAATGTGGATACACTTATTGTTATCCCTAACGACAAGCTCCTTCAGATCTGTGATAAGAGAACAAGTATTCCTGATGCGCTGAAGAAGGCAGATCAGGTACTGCAGCAGGGTGTTCAGGGTGTTACAGACCTTATCAATAAGCCGGGTCTTATCAACCTTGACTTTGCAGATATACAGACAGTTATGAGAGATAAGGGTATCGCTCATATCGGTATAGGTTCAGCAAGCGGAGAGAACAAGGCTGTTGACGCCATCAAGGAGGCTATGGATTCACCACTTCTTGAGACAACCGTTTCGGGTGCAACAGATATCATCGTAAACTTCTCAGGTAACATTGGTATCGTTGAGGCTTATGATGCTGTTACATATCTTACAGAGCAGGCTGGAGATGGAGTCAACATCATCTTCGGTACAGTTGACAATGACAACATGGGTGAGGATATAAGCATCACGATCATTGCTACAGGTCTTGAGAGATCAGGCGAGAGCGATGTCACCGCAAGATATGCAGGTACTGCATCTCCTATGGGAACAATGACCACACCTAAGCCAGCAGTTACAACAACACCTGTTGCAGAGCCAAAGACTGCTACATATGCAGGCCAGAGCCTTGGAACACACAGCACTCAGACAAGCACAAGACCATCGTTCCTCGGCGGTCAGACAACTGAGACTGCTCCGGCAGCAAAGCCAGCATACACAGCACCTGTGACACCAGCACAGCAGACACCTGTAACATCAACACCAGTTGAGCCGGCACATGTGTCAAGACCAAAGACAGAGAGTATCAAGATTCCTGATTTCCTCAAGAAGAGATAAGGAAGAGATCGGAAGATTTTTATAGGTAAGTATAAAACGGGTAATTTCGAGAGAAATTATCCGTTTTCTTCAATAAGGAGGCAGAAATATGTTTTATGTTGCAGACCGAACAGAGATGCAGGAGATAGACAGGCTGACCATAGAGGAAAAGGGTGTGCCAGGGATCCTGCTTATGGAGAGAGCTGCGATCACCGTGCTGGAGGAGATAAATTCCAGACTGAAGTCTATAAACGCGGACAGAAAATTAAAGTGCCTTGTGGTTGTTGAAGGCGGCAATAACGGCGGGGACGGACTGGCTCTTGCGAGACTTCTGTACCAGCAGGGAGATATTGTCCATGTCTGTTATATAAATGGAATATCGAGAGTAAGCGACAGCTTTTCATATCAGCTTGAAATAGCGAAAAAAATCGGCATACAGGTGACGGATCACATCATTGACAGTGATTACGATGTGGTTGTGGACGGAATATTTGGCGTCGGACTCAAGCGTGATGTGGCGGGAATATGGAGAGAGACCATAGAGACGATGAACGGACTTGTCGGCTTTAAGGTTGCCATAGATACCCCGTCAGGTGTGGATGCCAGCACGGGGCAGATCATGGGATGTGCATTCAGGGCAGGCATGACGGTCACATTTGGACTGAATAAAAGAGGGCTGATATTTTATCCCGGCTGCGAGATAAGCGGAGAGGTCGTTGTGAGAGACATAGGATTTGCACAGGCTGAAGTGGACAGAGTACACCCGGTGGCATATTCCTACAACAGAGACGATCTGTGCATGCTTCCGGGACGGAGTGATTCATCAAATAAGGGAACATATGGAAAGCTTGCGGTGATAGCTGGAAGCAGAGACATGTCCGGTGCCATGACATTTGCGGCGGAGGCTGCATACAGGATGGGAACAGGGCTTGTGAAGATATACACACATATCGACAACAAGGAGATAGCAGGAGTAAGAATTCCTGAGGCAGTGCTTATGTGCTATAGCAACAAAGATGAAGCGGAGCAGTGTGCAAGGGATGCCGTGGAGTGGTCGGATGCCATACTGATCGGTCCTGGTATAGGCGATGCGGCAAGGAGCATGGTGGAATATATTATGTGCGAGGCCGTGCAGACCGTGATCGCGGATGCGGATGCCTTGAACATAATATCCGAAAAGCCCGATATTCTTGGAAGACACAGAGGACCGGTGATCGTAACACCACATATAGGAGAGATGTCAAGACTTACAGGCGTCGCCATACCGGATATAAAAAAGAATATATTAGAGGTGTGCAAAGACTTTTCGATGGAGTATAATGTTGTAAGTGCGCTGAAAGATGCCAGAACATGCGTAAGTGACGGCAGGGATGTGTACATAAACACATCCGGTAATAACGGTATGTCAACTGCGGGGGCAGGGGATGTGCTTGCCGGTATAATAGCTGGGCTTGTCTGCACCGGACTTGGTGCGTATGAGGCTGCGAAGCTGGGAGTATATATACATGGGTTGGCAGGAGATATGGCGGCAGAGCACAGAGGAAGAAATGCAATGATAGCCAGGGATATAGTGAGCGCTATATCGGAGGTTATAAAAGGAGCAGAACATGATGGACAACAGTAACTTTAACAGAGTGCAGGCTGTGATAAATCTTGACAATATAAGGGATAATATCACGGCTATGAAGAGGCTTATAGACGGTGATAAGAAGATGCTGGCGGTCATAAAGGCAGACGCCTATGGACACGGCGCTGTCGAGGTGGCAGAGGCACTTGATGATCTGGTGGATTTCTTTGCAGTGGCATTCATCGATGAGGCTTTGGAGCTCAGAAGAGCAAATATAGATAAGCCCATATTGATACTGGGCTACACAGATCCCTCGGATTACGAACTGATTATCAGATATGATGTTAGACCTGCCATGTATGAGGTGGACGATGCACAGAAGCTCTCGGATTTGGCGGTGAGCATGAATACAAAGGCAAAGATCCATATCAAGGTCGATACAGGCATGGGAAGAATCGGATTCACATGTGATGAAGATGGCGTGAAGAACATAGAAAAGATCAGTCAGATGCCGGGCATAGAGATAGAGGGGATATTTACCCATTACGCAAAGGCTGATGAACTCGACAAGACCGCTGCAAATGGTCAGCTTGAGAAGTTCAGGTGGATAAACAGCCAGCTTGAGGCACTTGGAATACACATACCTGTAAGGCATATATCTAACAGTGCGGGTATCATGGAGATGGACAATTCGGATTTTGATATGGTCAGATCGGGAATAGTCACATACGGACTTTATCCATCAGATGAGGTAGATAAGAATATAGCGGCTTTGAAACCTGCTATGAGACTTATGTCCAAGGTTATATTTGTGAAGGACGTAAAAGCCGGAACAGGTATAGGATATGGATGGTCCTATATAGCGGATCATGATATAAAGGTTGCGACGGTGTCGGCAGGATATGCCGATGGATACCCAAGAGCACAGTCCAATATAGGCAGAGTTATCATCCATGGAGAGTATGCTCCGATCATCGGAAGGGTGTGCATGGATCAGTTCATGGTTGACGTGAGCCACATTGATGGTGTAAAAGTAAGAGATGACGTAACTCTCATCGGACAGGATGGAGACAGAGAGGTAACTGTCGAGGAGGTGGCAGCGCCTGCCAACAGTTTTAATTACGAGCTGGTATGTAACATATCAAGACGAGTTCCGAGAACATACATAAGGGACGGCAGAGAGCTTGGACAGGTAAACTATCTTCTGGATTAACGAATAACCGGTACTGTCATGGGCAATACTTTTTTTAGAGTGGAATACATACTATATAAGTATATAGCCACATTCAATGAAAGTATTTGTGGGGTGAACAGAATTGGTGATCAGACGTGGGGATATTTATTACGCGGATCTAAGACCGGTGGTTGGATCGGAGCAGGGAGGCATACGACCTGTTATAGTAGTTCAGAATGAGGCTGGGAACAGACACAGTTCCACGGTCATAATAGCTGCGATAACCAGCAAGATGAAGAGGCCAAAACTTCCAACACATATCATGCTTGATTCTTCAAGCTGTGATATAGCGAAGGATTCCGTCATATTGTTGGAACAGCTCAGGACTATAGACAAACAGCGCCTGAAAGAAAAGGTGTGTCACGTTGACGCTGATGTGCTGAGGCGCGTTGATGAAGCTCTGAAGATAAGTCTTGAACTGGCATAAAATAATATATGAGGTGATACAGACAATTATATGAAGATTTTTAACAAAAAATCAGAAGAGGAAAAGGTAGAAGAAGAGATCATATCCATGGTGAACGAGGGAAATGAGCAGGGACTTATAGAGGACTCTGAGGCCCAGTTTATTACAAACATATTTGAGTTCACTGACAAGGAGAGCAGAGATGTGATGACGGCCAGATTGAACGTCATGGCTATAGACAAGAACTCTGATCTGGACGAAGTCATGGAGATAATGATAGAGAATAACTATTCAAGATATCCGGTGTATGACGGTGATCTTGACAACGTAGTTGGAATAATCTATTTCAAGGATTTTGTGAAGGAATATCTGCGAGATAAGACGAAATCACTGGCTGAGATCATGGTTGAGGCTACATTTGTACATCCTACGTACAACATAGCAAAATTGTTCCGCAGGATGCAGACAGCAAAGATACATATGGTCATAGTTGTGGATGAGTATGGTCAGACAGAGGGAATTGTGACCATGGAGGATATTCTGGAAGAGATAGTCGGCAACATACTTGACGAGTACGATGACGCCAGCGAGGATATCAAGAAGCGTGGCGATATGTACATAGTCAGTGGTAAGGCTGAACTGGATGAGCTGAGTGACGTTCTGGGGATAGAATTCCCGGACGAGGACTTCCAGACGCTGAACGGATTTCTGCTGTATGAGCTGGGGAGACTTCCATATGCGGATGAGGAGATAGAGATAGTGTATCAGAACTACAGATTCACTTCCCTGTCGGTAAATAACAACATGATCGATGAGGTAAAGATCACAAAGGTTGAAAAAACACCGCAATAGTGATAATATACGTAACTAGTAATCAAGAGAAAGAGGAGAATTAACGATGTCAGGACATTCAAAATTTGCGAACATCAAGCACAAGAAGGAAAAGAACGATGCAGCAAAGGGTAAGATCTTCACAATCATTGGTAAGGAGATCGTGGTAGCAGTAAAGGAAGGCGGAGCAAATCCTGAGAACAACAGCAAGCTTCGTGATGTAATCGCCAAGGCAAAGGCGAACAACATGCCTAACGATACTATCAAGCGTGGTATCGAGAGAGCGGCAGGAGATGCAAACTCAGTAAACTATGTAGTGAATACATATGAAGGCTACGGTCCTAACGGTACCGCCATCATAGTAGACACTCTTACGGACAATAAGAACAGAACAGCAGCCAATGTGCGTAACTGCTTCACAAAGGGTGGCGGTAACGTAGGTACAACAGGCTGTGTATCATATATGTTTGATCACAAGGGACAGATCATCATTGCAAAGGAAGACTGTGATATAGATGCAGATGATCTCATGATGATGGCACTGGATGCAGGAGCTGAGGATTTCTCAGACGAGGATGACAGCTACGAGATCATCACAGCACCTGAGGATTTCTCGCAGGTAAGAGAGAGCCTTGAGAAGGAAGGCATAAAGATGGCTGAGGCTGAGCTCACAATGATACCTCAGAACTATGTTGATATAGACGATCCTGAGGTTGTCAAGAAGTTCACAAGGATTATAGATATGCTTGAGGAGGACGATGACGTTCAGGCAGTATATCACAATGCAAATCTTCCGGAAGAGGACGATGAGGACTGATATATAATTGCAAGGGATATGATAACATTGGTAACAGACAATTACTCAGATAATCAGCACCATTGCAGCATAGCTTGAAATAGAACTTCCGCACCTTATATATGGTGTGGAAGTTCTATTTGAGTAATGACGACATGGATGGTATCTGTGTCTGTTATATACGGAATGAGTATTGTTAGGAGAAGAGATGAAGGGAATACTTAGATATCTTAAGGACTATAAGAAAGAGTCCATACTTGCCCCGCTTTTTAAGATGTTGGAGGCAACATTTGAATTGCTTATCCCGATCGTCATGGCAAATGTAATCGATGTCGGTATAGCAGGGCGTGACATAAGCTACGTTGTGAAGATGTGTCTCGTCATGATACTTTTGGGAATTATCGGTCTGGTGTGTTCTATCACCGCCCAGTATTTTTCGGCAAAGGCTGCTACAGGATTTGGAACAGCACTTCGAAATGATCTGTTCAGGCATATTACATCACTTTCATACACAGAGATCGACAGCATAGGAACATCCACACTGCTCACGAGAATGACCAGTGACACGAACCAGGTACAGACAGGAGTCAACATGGTGCTCAGACTGTTCCTCCGTTCACCGTTCATAGTGTTCGGTGCCATGATCATGTCATTCACCATCGACGTGAAGTCGGCCATGACATTTGTGGTGACCATACCGGCACTTTCAATTGTTGTGTTCGGTGTTATGGCACTCAGCATACCTCTGTTCAAGAAGGTGCAGAACAGACTGGACAGAGTCACACTGCTCACCCGTGAGGGACTTGAGGGCGCGAGAGTTATTAGAGCCTTCAACAGACAGGACAAGGAATTTGAGGAGTTTGACAAGTCCACGGATGACCTGATGAAGTTCCAGCTCCTTGCAGGACGTATATCAGCGTTCATGAATCCTGTCACTTATGTGATAATCAATCTCTCAACCGCAGCTATAATCTGGATCGCAGCGGGACAGACAGATGCGGGAATCATCACACAGGGAAAGGTCGTCGCACTTGTCAACTATATGTCACAGATACTCGTCGAGCTCATCAAGCTCGCAAACCTTATCGTGACGATCACCAAGGCTGTTGCCTGCGCAAAGAGAATAAATGCGGTCATGGATCAGCAACCATCGATAACAGACGGAACAGGCAAGGCAGCGGGATCACCGGCAAATACTGTAAAGGTAAGCTTTAGGGATGCAAATCTCAGATATGCTGGGGCCGGAGCAGATTCCCTGTCAGATATAACATTTGACGTGGCACCGGGCGAGACTGTGGGAATCATAGGCGGTACGGGTTCAGGAAAGAGTTCTCTTGTAAACATGATCCCAAGATTTTACGATGCCAGCCAGGGAAGCGTGTGCATAGACGGAGTTGACGTAAAGGACTACACCCTGGACGAGCTCAGGCATAAGGTCGGAGTGGTACCGCAGAAGGCTGTATTGTTTGCCGGAACAATAGCAGACAATATCAGGTGGGGCAAGCAGGATGC